>Ga0315909_10004031_pt1 | contig 17529 bp, 14 predicted proteins | sample LakEriMetagenome_11_FD_203527 | JGI IMG/M metagenome (GOLD analysis project Ga0315909, IMG submission 203527) | Freshwater fungal communities from buoy surface, Lake Erie, Ohio, United States - Buoy 2 MA125 | ecosystem: Environmental > Aquatic > Freshwater > Lake | place: USA: Lake Erie, Ohio...
ATGAGTCGCTTGTACTTCGACCGGCTCACACACCCTACTTGTTGGTGCTATAGGAACGCCAATTTCCCATCAACGTTTGGTTCTGGTGTGTTCGCGGTCGGGTGGATGCAGTCAGATCGCGTTGCGAAGCACAGCGGTCGGTACAAACCATAAGGGTCGCCTCCTCTACGACCGGCTCACACACAATACTTGCTGGTGCTTCGCTGCCATCGGCTAGGGAACTACCAATTGACCAGCGGATCGACGCTGGCTGCCGCTGGTCTTGGTGAGGGAATCCCCCAAGGCGTCGCGCCATCGGGCAGCTTCTTCCTGGAGTAGCTGAGCCACCTCGGGGTAATCTGCGATGCGGTTGGTTGTCTCGGAGGGATCCTCTTCCAGATCATAGAGCGAAAGAGGTGCTTCGAGGGTGTCGTAGGGAATCGGCATTCCATCGTCACGCCCCTTTCGTCCCTGGAGCGATCGGTAGCGGTGGGGCAACACTAGTTTCCATCGTTCGGTGCGTACCGCATGCAGTTCGTTGTTCAAAAAGTAGTAGGGGAGGCTGGTGTGAGGCGACGGGCCATTGGCGTCGCCGGAGAGCAGAGAGCCGAGCGGCTTTCCGTCGATGGGGAGATCGGGAAGTTGAGCATTTGTCAGAGTGGCGATCGTCGGCAAGAGGTCGATGGTGGCGGTGAGTCGATCGCAGGTGGTGTCGGCTGGGATATGGCGTGGCCATCGCGCGATCATGGGGACTCGCATGCCACCTTCCCAGCAAGTTCCTTTGCCTTCCCGGAAGATTCCCGCCGACCCCGCGTGCGTACCATAGCTTAGCCAAGGGCCATTGTCGCTGGTAAAAAGGATCAGGGTGTTGTCGTCGACATGGAGATCTTTTAGCTTCTGGACGATGCGACCCACCGAAGCATCGACTTCGCGCAGCACATCGCCGAAGGGGCCGCGCGGACTGGTTCCCTGAAATGGTTTGCCGGCAAACAGCGGTACGTGGACCATGGTGTAGGGAACGTAGAGGAAGAAGGGTCCTTTCCCTGCACTTGCCTCCAGAAAGGCTTCGGCGCGCTGCGTGTATTGTTCGGTGAGCGACACTTGGTCGTCGGCGGTGACATCGGCATCGACCACGGTTTCATTTTCGAAGAGGGGCAGAGGGGGAAAGCCGTTTTGGCGTTGAGGTGCATTGGGTGGTAGGTGAGCCAGATCGGGATGAAACGGCCACATGTCGTTGGAGTAAGGCAGGCCGAAGTAGGAATCGAAGCCGTGCCGAGTCGGGAGGAATTGGGGATGGTGCCCCAGGTGCCATTTGCCGATGCATGCCGTCTGATAGCCTCGCCGCTTGAGCATTTCGCCCATCGTTGTCTCACCGTCGGCGATCCCGATCTTTGACTGCGGGCCCAGTGCACCGACGATACCGACCCGTTCGTGGATGCATCCGGTCATCAGGGCAGCGCGCGACGCGCTGCAGACGGGGGAGGAGACAACAAAGTCGGTGAATCGTCTTCCCTCGCGCGCCATCTGGTCGAGGTTGGGTGTCAGATGGGTATCGCCGCCAAAACATCCCACATCGGCATAGCCAAGGTCATCGACGAATAGCAGAACGACGTTGGGGGGTTCTGCCGCGTTTGCCGCACCGAGTGGATCCGCCAGGATGGCGAAAGTCACCAGCAGCCATGCGGTGAAAAAGCGGGAAGCAGTGTGAATCGAGCGAGGGAGCATGATGGCAAACTCCTGGTATCGGTAGGGACGGCATGCCCGAGGCGATGGCGATGGAGGTCGTCGTCGGGAAGAAGCCATCTTATACTGAGTGGACTTGCCAAGGTTTTTGCACTGCGATCGATTGGGGTTCAGTGCGGTGACCGATTGGATATCTGTTGGTGCTCAGAGCAAAGGACGAATGCGATGAATCAGGTGTGCCGCTGGGGTTTTTTGTCGACTGCAGGAATTGGGAAAAAGAACTGGCGAGCGATCCGTCGCTGTGGAAATGGTCAGGTGGTGGCGGTCGCCAGTCGCAAGCAATCATCAGCGCAGCAGTTCATCGACGAATGCCAGCAGTGGGAGCCATTTGGGCCGGATCCTCAGGCGGTCGAGGGCTATCAAGAATTGATCGACCGGCCTGATATCGACGCCATCTACAACCCGCTGCCGACCGCGCTGCGCAAAGAATGGACGCTCAAGGCGATCGCTGCCGGAAAGCATGTGCTGGGGGAAAAGCCGGCGGGGGTGCATGCGGGGGACGTGGAAGAGATTCTTGCGGCCGCTAAGGCCAAAGGGGTCCAGTACATGGACGGCGTCATGTTCATGCACTCGGGGCGATTGCTGCATCTGCGTCAGGTGCTGGACGAAGGGAGTACGATCGGAAGTATCCGCCGTGTGGCGACGCAGTTCAGCTTCTGTGGCGACGAAACGTTCCGAACGGAGAACATTCGATCGATGAGTCAATCGGAGCCGCATGGATGCCTGGGGGATTTGGGGTGGTATTGCCTCCGGATGATCCTCTGGACGCTTCAGTGGCAGCCACCCCGTCAGGTTGTCGCTCACACACTGGCTACCATTCAAGGCAAGGGGAGTCCTTCTCCGGTACCCGCATCATTCTCCGGTGAACTCTTCTACGATCAGGGGTTGAGCGCCAGCTTCTTTTGTTCGTTCCTGACCCACCACCAACAATGGTGTCACATCAGCGGTGACCGGGGGTTTGCGTCGATCGAGGATTTTGTCCTTCCCTTCCATGGGACGGAAGTCGACTTCCATGTCAGCCAGCACCATTTCATGGCCGACGGATGTGACTTCCATATGGAGCGGCATACGAAGCGGCATGCCGTGCCAGAGTATTCCAGCGGGCGACCAACGGCTCAGGAGGTGAGCCTCTTTCAGAAGTTCAGCCAATTGGTGCTGGATCGCAACCACGACCCGTCTTGGGGTCAGATGACGCTGGCCACGCAGCAGCTTTTGGATGCCTGCTGGCAGTCGGCTCAGTCGAACGGCGCGCCCGTGGCCATCGACAGTGGACGTTTCGCCAAGATTTGACCGAGCGGATGGTCAAGGGGCATTTGTTGGAAGCTTCCCCCTCTCCCGTTGCTTTCAATGATCCCCTCTTGGCGAGAAGGGATCTATCGATGCAAAGATCGTCGGAATCAGCGGGCGGAGCCGAGTTGTTCGAGCACTTGACGGACGATGCGGTCGATCATGTCGTTGCCGATCCCTTCGGTGCGCGAACTGGGTCGCACGGAGGGTTTGGCGACATCCAGCCGGAAGCTTTCCATCAGTTCCGATAGCTTCGACTGGATCTTGTCGGCGGCCGACTGCTGGATGGTGGAGAGGGGCTGGCGCGATTTACCCAGGTCCCATCCACGTATCAGAGCACCGCGTCGGAAACCTTCCGGGAACTCGGCGGTGGCCAGCATGGCATCAAACAGGGGAAGCAACCGATACTGCAGCTGCATCGCCTCATGCCATCGCTCGTGCCTGGCAGCCTCATAAATCGCCTTGGTTAGTTCAGGGACCACGCCGCTGGTGGCGTTGGTGCCGCCATCGCATCCGACCATCAGCATCGGGACTAGGGCGGCATCCCAGCCGGTCAGGAAGAAAAAGTCGGGGCGATGGGGTCGGACTTCCGCGATCATGCGCATCATGTGGGGGATATCCCCCGAGCTGTCTTTGATGCCGACGATGCGGGGGCATTCCAGAGCCAGTCGCTTGACGGTGGGGACGTCGATGGGAGAAGCAAACAGGGGGATGTTGTAGAGGGTGACATCGACCGTGACGCGATCGGCGATTTCCTTGAAGTAGGCGTAGACGCCTTCGGGAGCCAGGCGATAGTAGAAAGGAGCGACGATCGCCACTGCGCGGCAGCCGAGAGCTCCATAGGTATCGCAGGCGTCGATGGTTTCCTTGACGTTCGCTTCTGCGGCACCGGCCAGGATGGGGACGCGGCCCGCGGTCTGGTCGACGACGATGCGGATGATCTGGCGGCGTTCTTCGGGGGTGAAGCGAAGGAACTCTCCGGTGCTGCCGTTGGGATAAAGCCCGTGGACCCCTTTTTCGATCAGCCAATCGATATAGCCTCGCAGTTGGGGTTCGTCGATTTCCCCACGGCGATCCAGCGGGACGATGTTGGGTGTGAAGATACCTGCCAGGGGGCTTTTGCTAGACATGGGATCCATCCGTCTCGAAGGGACAGCAACTGGGGAAGTTGGGTGAGTGAGCCAAGTGGTGGCCGGGTTTCTGTGGAGCGAATCTGCGCCAACATGGCTCGTCCGGCAACCTCCGATATTTTAGACTCAGTTTCCCCTACTTTCTTCCCAGTCTCCCCGGACTTCCTGAAAGCTAACCCCCGATGGCTCGGAATAACCGTCAAACTCCGGCGCAGTCGTCACATTGGGTACCGGGTTGGCTGTGGTTATTGATGGCGGCCGCCTTGGTGGGGGTCTATTCGGTTTTTTTTCTTGGCGCGCCGCTGCTGCCGACGCTGGATGCGGACGGGCAGGTCAACTACTTGGCAAGGTGGCAGGCCTTGCTGGTGCGTCTGACTTATCCGGATGGGATTCTGCAGAGTTGGACGGCGGGAGGCCGGATGGCGCTGGCGATGGCGGATCGCCTTCCGTTGCTATTGGGGGTTGCATGTTGGATTGCAGCCGGTTGGTGGATTGGACGATCCGTTATCGGATGGGTCTTGGTGGGGCGGGCTTGCGATGCCCAGGGGAGTCGGTGGGTGGCGGGGATGCATGGGATGGAGCGATGGGGGCTGGAGTCGCTGTTGGGGATGGCGCTGATTTCCCATGGGGTGCTGGCCTTGGGACTTTTGGGGTGGATTGGCACGCGCTGGCCGCTGGTGTGCGGGCTCTTTTTAGCGCTGCTTGCAGCGTGGCGGTTCGGGGGTCGCCTGCCCATGGCGCGAGATCTTAAAAGCCTGTTGCAGGAGAATCAGTCCAGCGCATGGGAGCGGCGATGGGTGCAGCTAGGTTGGATGGCGATCGTTTTTCTTTCGGCGTTGATCGTTTGGGGGTCGCTGATGCCGCCGATCGAATTCGATGTGCGTGCGTATCATCTGCAGGCTCCCAAAGAGTTTTTTCAGCGGGGAGCGATCGGGTGGGTGGACCACAATGTCTACGCCAACATGCCGTTGGGTGCGGAGATGCATGCGCTGGCGTGGATGGTGCTGTGGGGTGGCGAGGATGGATGGTACTCAGGCGCGCTGATCGGCAAAGGAGTGATCGCCGCTCATGCCGTGCTGGCCGCTCTCTTGTTGGCAGGTCATTTGACGCGCCTGGCAGGTCGATTGAGCGGGATGGGGGCTGGACTATTGTGGTTGGGGACCCCGGGGATCGCTGAGGTATCGCGGCTGGGCCTGATCGAAGCGGTATTGGCTGCTTATTTGGCTGCTTGCTGGGTGGTGATGCATCGGCTGATTGCCTTGCGCGCCGACCGGCTGGGAGGTTGGTTTCTGTTGGGGCTTTTTGCAGGCGCCGCGGCGGCGTGCAAGTACACGGCGATCCCCTTCGTGGTCGCTCCCGTGTTGCTGCTGGCGATTGGATGGCACAGTCGGCTTGGGGAGCGATGGTGGAACCAGAACGAAGAGCGAATGAGTCAACCATCTTCGGGTTGGTTGCCGCGGGTCGTTTGGGTTTTGGTGGCAGGAATGTTTCTGGGGGGTGGCGGCTGGTATCTGAAAAATGGAGTGCTCGGTAGAAACCCCGTTTTTCCTTTGGCTGGAGGTTGGCTTGGTGGCGGAGAATGGTCGACGGATCAGCATCAGCAATGGCAACGGGCGCACGAGGTGCCGCGTCGCAAGGATCTACCGGCGGTGGCCGACTTGAGCAAGACGGCGATGATCGAAGCGTTTCAGACGGTGTCCTATCGGTCCGCTTACATCGGTTGGATGCTGTTGCCGATGGCGATCGCGGGGCTGGCGGTTCGGTCGGCGCGGTGGGCGATGGTCTGGTGGTTGCTGGGGGTCGCGATCTGGTGGCTGGCCAGTCATCGGCTGGAGCGGTTTTGGTTGCCTTTGGTGCCGCTTCTGGTGGTTGCTGCGGGTTGGGGGATTGGCCGATGGCGAGATTCCCTGCAAGGTTGGCCGGTGGCGTTGGCGTTGGGACTTCATGGTCTGTATGGGGTGTTGATGGAATCGGATTGGCCGTATGTCGATAACCGGATCGGTGTGGCGCTCCAGGAGTTGCGAGCGGATCAGTGGGAGAGCCGGTCGGAGGTATCGGGCGGCGGCGAAGGGGAAGCGATGCTGGAGCGTGTGCCGGCGCATCAGCGATGGATCAACAGCCACTTGCGGGATGGTCGACTGAAGGCAGGGGAGCGCGTGCTGATGGTGGGAGATGCGAGGGTCTTTGATCTTCGCGTGCCGATTGCATCGAGTTCCTGCTTTGATCGATCGATGCTGGAGGAGTTGGCTGGGTTGGTCGATCCGAAGGAGCGAGCGGAGTTCTTCAGGCGGCGAGGGGTTAGGTATGTGGCAGTCGATTGGGGAGAGATTGAGCGGTATCGGAGTCCAGGGAACTATGGTTTCAGCCAACGTATCGATCGGCGGTTGATGGACCAGTTGGTGGAGCAGGGGGTGGTGGAGCGGGTCGACTGGCCGCTGGAATCGGACCGAGCCGATTTGTATCGCGTTTTGGAAGGTCGGTAACCGATAGGCGATCGGGTCGGGGAGCCGACGAACGGGTCAGAGAATCGCGATCTGGAATCTGGATCTGGGCTAGTTCGGCGGAGTGGTTGGTGGTTGCCGTTGCGCTCGGGCAATGCCTGCAGGTGCCGCAAGATCCGCGGCGGTTTTTTCCGCTGAGCCATGGTCTGGCCATGATCCAAAGGGAGAAAGCGACGATGGCCAGAGCGATGGGGAGTTGGTAGTCCATGGTGGCCCTTGGTGTGGGGTGATTTCCTTCGCAAGTCAACAGCTAGGAGTGGGAGTTTATGTTCCCAGCCATGCGGTGCCTAATTGGTAGGTCAGCCAGGCGCCCATGTAGGCCAGTGTGGTCATGTAGAGGAAGGTAAAGAGAGGCCAGCGCCAGGAGTTGGTTTCTCGACGGATGACCAGGAGGGTTGCGGCACACTGAGCGCACAGGGCAAAAAAGACCATGATCGAAAGAGCCACTGGAAGCGTGTAGACGGGGCGACCATCGGGCCATCGGGCCTGTTGAAGAGTCGCCTGCAATGGTTGGTTTTCCGAGTCGACGTCGCCGCCCAGGCTGTAGATGGTGCCGAGCGTAGCGACGATGACTTCGCGGGCCGGGAAGGAGGCGAGGACGCCAACGCCAATCCGCCAGTCCCATCCCAGGGGCCTGATGGCAGGTTCGATGGTTTGGCCGAGCCGTCCGAGGAAGCTGGTTCGGATCTGGTCGGCCTGCAGTCGCTGCTTTTCTTCGATCAGCGCCTGGACTTCGGCTTCGGTAGCACCCGAAGGCTGCCTTTCCAGCTGTTCGATTCTCGCTTCCAGTTGGTGGACCTTGGGGTTGGTGGCGGGGAAGTAGGCAGCGGCCCAGATGAGCACCGAGGTTGCAAAGATCAGCGTGCCGGCTCGCTGAACAAACGCCACAGCACGTTCCCAGACACGCGCGGCGACCACACGGAGCGACGGGACGGTGTAGCGCGGGAGTTCCATGACGAAAGGGGGTGGGTCGCCAGGGAGCAGCCAGCATCGGATCGCCCAGGCAACAGGGATCGCTACGAGCGCACCCAGGGCTTGGAACAACAGCAGGACGACCGCTTGGAGGCGGATCCAGCCCCCCAGCCAGTGCGAGTCGGGGACGAAGGCGGACACCATTAAAAGGTAGACCGGAAGTCTCGCTGAGCAGCTCATCAAGGGTGCGACCAGAATCGTCAGCAGACGATCTCGGGAGTTCTCGATCACTCGCGTCGCCATGATGCCCGGTACGGCGCAGGCGAAGGAGGACATCAGCGGCAGAAACGACTTGCCGCTCAGCCCTAACCGGGTCATCAATTTGTCCATGACGAATGCAGCGCGAGCCATGTAGCCGCAATCTTCTAGCAGACCGATGAAGAGGAAAAGGATCAAGATCTGCGGGAGGAAGACCAGGACCGAACCAACCCCACCCACCACACCGTCGATCAGCAGGCTTCGAAGCGGGCCGGGGGACATCGCGTTTTGGATCGCAGCAGCGATCGACTCCTGGATCGCTTCGATCCCATCGGTCAGTGGAGCGGCCCAGGAGGCGATCGCCTGAAAGATGAGAAACATGATCGTGGCGAACGCGATCAAGCCCCAATAGCGATGGGTAATCCAGCGGTCGATTCGATCGCTTAGCGTGGTCCGCGATTGAGCTTCGCGGGAAACAACCTGTTGCAGTTGCTTTCGAATCCAACCGTAACGAACTTGGGTTTCAATCGCTGGCAATCGGACTGAGGCAGCTGCAAGCTCTTGGCGTACCTGTGCCAGTTGCCGAGGAAGATCCGGCAGGCCTTGCTGCACCCAGGAGGATTCGGTCTGTCCGCTGATATCCAGCAGCAGTCGATCGGCGAGGAATCGTGGTGGAGGAGAACCCAGTTGGCGGGCGATGGATTGCTGGAGAGCCTCTCGTGCGGCAACGTAAGAGTCTGGGAAAAGTTCGGGTGGATCGGCTGGAGGAGTTGCGATCGCTCGGCGGATGGTTTGTTTGAGAGATTCGATGCCCAGCCGCCGATTGGCGGAGGTAGTTACCAGGGGGACGCCCAATCGAGCTTCCAGATTGGTCAGGTCGATTGCGATCCCACTGTCGGTCACCCGATCCCACATATTCAAAACCAAGACGATCGGTAAACCTAACTCTCGAACCTGACTGAAAAGGTAGAGATTTCGTTCGATATTGGATGCATCCACGATGACCACAATGGCCGACAGCGACGGGACATCCGCCTGGTGCCCCAGCAGCACGTCCACGGAGACCCGTTCGTCTGGGGAGCGAGCGGAGAGGCTGTAGGTTCCCGGAAGGTCAATCACCTGAACTAGGCCTTCCCCATCGTCATAGCTGCCGATTTTCTTTTCGACCGTCACACCGGGGTAATTGCCGACACGCGCGTTGAGTCCGCAAAGAGCATTAAAGAGCGAACTTTTGCCGGTGTTGGGATTGCCTACTAGAGCGATCGTGATCGTTGGATCGCCGACATCCTTGGAGCTTGTTGCAGAGCCATTCATGGTTGCACCGTGACGAACACGCGCTGAGCCTCCGAACGTCGGAGCATCAGTCGATAACCCGAAACGGCGAATTCAAGCGGATCTCCCAAGGGAGCTTGCCCAACCCGTTCTACGGTCGTTCCCTCGAGAACCCCCATCTCCATCAGCCGGAGCGAAATCGCATCGTCACCGGCCACCTGGAGGACAATCCCACTTTGACCGAGGAATAGCTGGTCGAGCGTTATCACGGAGAAACTACTTTTGTCGAGGTTTTCCAGAGTGCTTCCAGTCCGCTCGCAGGAAACTACTGCTTGCTAGTGCGGTCGAGAGTTGACTCAGGGAGTTCAGCAATCGACTGGCACGATCGGTCCATCAGAAAAGCTTGGGGATAGCGATTCGGGGGAAGGGAGCAAGAGAATAGAGGTGTGGCAGTCGATGCGGAGCGAAAGGCGTCTTCCTTCCAATGCGATGATGCAGGGAGAGCCTGGTTGCAGCATCTTCAGTTTGGCTCCAGGGAGCAGGCCGATCTCCTGAAGTCTCTGGACACAACAATCATCGCCATCCAAATGCACGACGGTTGCAATCTCACCAGCTTGGAGAAAATCGATCGGGATGGAGTCGAGAACCGTTGCATCGGAATCCGGCTGGATCATCGCTCACCTTCTCCCAGTCAAACTCATCACTGTAAAAATAGGCTTCAGGATCCCGATCGAACAGAAATCGAACAAACCTGATTCTGTACTTGAGACTCAATCTCAACCTTTTTCAGTGTAGCAATCGACTGCCCGGAAAGCAACCAATTCATTGTTCAAATTGTAACAACGAAAACTGTGAAAAATGCAAGCTGTCATTTCATCCCAAAAGGTGGGTGGCACCAATCTCAGACGGTTTGGTTGGTTTGTGGATCTTGCGTAATTTCGGGTAAATGGGTTGGCATTGAAAAAGGTGGGTGGCACCGATCTCGGGCATTGAAAAAGGTGGGTGGCACCGATCTCGGGTTGACATTGAAAAAGGTGGGTGGCACCGATCTCGAAAGGTGGGTGGCACCAATTATGGAAATCGCCTGAAAGTGGGGATGGAAAGAACTAGATGGTTGTTCGGGTGGTTTGGGTGGAATCGAGCTTTTGGGATGAATGGATGGCTTGATGGCTGAGTGGGTTGGACTTCTCCGGTATGGCGGGCATTGCCAATGGAACCAGCGACGAATAGAAAATAGCCTTGGCCCAAGACGACTTGCTGGCCGAAAATAGACTGTCGGACCATTTCAGCAGATTTGTTGGCAGTGCGCAAACGAATCGAACTCGATGACCCGGGGTTTACTGGTCTGAAGTTTACTGGTCTGAAGTTTACTGGTCTGAAGTTTACTGGTCTGAAGTTTACTGGTCTGAAGTTTACTGGTCTGAAGTTTACTGGTCTGGGGGTTACTGGGCCTAAGGATAGCTCGATCGGTGGTTTGCATGGCTGCCTGGGAGAGCCAGTACGAGGGTAGACGTCGACCGCATGCCAATGCTGGCAGTCCGAAAGCTTTGCTCTTTGAGGCTGTTGGGGATGAATGTTGGTAGGCGGAGGATTCCAGGCACCGTTTCTTGAATTTGACGGATCGTTTCTTTCTCCCCTCTTCTGTCGGCACCCGAAGAAAGAACCGAAGAGATCACTTCGATGGAAGCACGCCAGTCCAAACCAGGGTTCTACGCTCGTTGGAGCTGGGCATTGCTCCTCATCCTTGGCTCCCTGGTGCCATTCGCCTTCTACGGTGCAGGACAGGCGGTCCAGAGCAACGTCAACAAGATCGAAGATTGGCTACCGAAGAGTTTTCGTGAGACAGGGGAGCTGGGGTGGTTCCGTCAGCATTTCCCGACGGATCAGTTCATCCTTCTGACCTGGGAGGGGTGCAAGCTGGCTGGCGATCCGGAGACTTTTCCTCTGCAGGAGGATGATCCACGAATCGCTTTGGTGGCTGAGTCATTGCGAGGCGAGGACCCGACGGGTCAGAACGAGGATGCCGCTCTTTGCCGCCGATACTTCAAGTCGGTGACCACTGGCAGAATGTTGCTCGATCAGCTGGTTTCGTCTCCCCAGAGCTTGCCTCACGCGGAGGCGGTGGAGCGTCTACAGGGCTCGTTGCTAGGCCCTGACGGACGTCAAACCTGCCTGCTGCTGGGTCTGACCGAGGATGCAACCCGGGAATTGAAAAAGGTCCTAGGTCGTGGCCAATACCGCATTTTTCGCCCGTCGGTACCCCCGGGGGTTCTTCGCCGACAATTGACCAAATGCGGGATCAGCGACCAGATCCTGAGGCTTGGCGGCCCCCCTGTCGACAACATCAGCATCGATGAGGAAGGGGAAAAGACGCTAGCGCGTTTGGCGGGTATTTCCGGACTGCTTGGGATCTTCCTGGCATGGTGGTCGTTGCGGCACGTCGGGATGACGATGATCGTCTTCTTCTGTGCCGTTTTGAGCGCTGCATTGTCGCTGGCGGCAATTTATTACAGCGGGCAAACAGTCGACGCGATCGTCCTTTCGATGCCATCCCTGGTCTATGTGCTGGCTATCTCGGGCGCGGTGCACCTGATCAACTACTACCGTGATGCCGTGATTGAAGGGGGTCTGGAAGGAGCTGCCGAACGGGGCGCCTGGCACGCCTTCAAGCCGGCGGCACTGTGCACCACCACCACTGCCCTGGGCCTAATCTCGCTCTATGCCAGCGAATTGACTCCGATTCGTAAGTTCGGTCTCTACGCCGCCGTCGGCGTGATCCTCACTCAGTTAGTTATTTTCCTCCTGATTCCTTCGGCGCTGGAGTTGTGGAAGATCGGACGAATCTGGTTGCACATCCGCGCGGACGAGGATGCCGAGCCGGATCCGGAGGCAGTGCTAGATACCTCCAAAATGACTCCGTTTGCCAAATTTTGGAACACCTTCGGTTCCCTGATGATTCGCAACCATGCGGCTGTTTTTGCCGGGGGAGTTGCATTGATCTGTTTGATCGGACTGGGGCTTGGTCGAGCGAAAACGTCGATCAACCTTCTCGAACTATTCGACTCCCAGGCACGCATTCTCAAAGACTATCGCTGGATCGAAAATCGGTTGGGGATGTTGGTTCCTCTGGAGATCGTTGTGCGTTTCTCGCCCGAAAGCCAAGCGCAAGGTGAGCGTACGAATGACTCCACGACGGAAGACCTATTCCGGCTGACATTCCTGGAGCGACTGGAGACGACGGCGCTGATTCAGGAAACGATCGAGAAGGAGTTTGGCCAGACCGGACAGGGTATCGTCGGCCGCAGTATCTCGGCAGCCACCTTTGCTCCCTCGATGCCCGCGCAGAACGGTGGGTTGATTTCGTTTGCCAACCGCGCCGCTTACAACAGCCGGTTAGAGGAAAGCCGAGAGGAGTTCATCAAGAGCGGGTATCTGCGGACCGATCCGACCGATGGCAGCGAGCTGTGGCGTGTCAGTCTTCGTGTGGCGGCGTTTCAGGGGGTCGATTATGGGCAGTTTGTTCATGAACTGCGCGCGACGATCCAGCCGATCATGGAAGCCCACCGCTACCGCGTAGAGATCCTAAGCCACATGGCCAACGGCAGCGAAGACAAGCACATCAGCGGTCGCAAAGTATTTTTGTGGGATTCGCCCGATCCGGCGGGCTATGAAGAGGGAACGCTGGCGCGGGAGGCGACGATGCGGATCGACCAGCATCATGCGATGATCGATGCGCTCGATTCCCTGCTGACCAAGGCGAGGCTTCGTGTTTCGCGCAGTCAGAAGAACCCTTCGGAGATTCCCCACACCAAGATGCAGTTGCTCAACCAACTGGATCAAGTCATCCTTGTTGGGGACTTCACCAAGGATCAGTTGGAAGACATTCGCTTTGCTCTTCCGTCGGCGATCTATGTCGCACCGCCCACCCCTCCGAAAAGGCAGGCAGTGGCCGAAGCATCCAGCGAGGACCAGCCTTGGCTGTCGGCCGTCTACACCGGGGTGGTGCCCATCGTCTACAAAGCTCAGCGAGCACTTCTGGAAAGCCTCATCGAATCGACATTCTGGTCGTTCGCCACGATCACGCCGCTGATGATGCTGGTCTCTCGCAGCTTGCGGGCAGGTATGGTGGCGATGATCCCGAACTTGTTGCCGGTGGTGGCGATCTTCGGCGCGATGGGGTGGTTGGGGATCGCCATCGATATCGGATCGATGATGACCGCGTCGATCGCTCTGGGGGTCGCCGTCGACGACACGATCCATTTCCTCTCCTGGTTCCGCAGCGACCTCGACAAGCTGAAGGATCGACACAAGGCGATTCTCGCAGCCTATCAGCGCTGTGCGATTCCGACGCTTCAGGCAGCGGTCATTTCCGGACTGGGACTTTCGGTCTTCGCGTTCAGCACGTTCACTCCCACCCAGCGGTTTGGGTGGCTGATGCTGACGATTCTGATCGCCGGTGTGGTAGCGGAACTGGTTTTGTTGCCAGCGATCCTGGCCGGACCACTGGGTCGCGTTTTCGACCGGAACAGTCGCCGCACCAGCCTCGGAAAGCTCTGGCTGCTGGCTCGCTATCAGAGCCGCAGGTGGACTGAGCCGAAATCGGAAGTTTCGCTGCGACGTGTCGCGTAAAGGACTCTGGTGACCTTGTCCCGCGGAGCGGAGGGCGACTTCCTGAGTTCCGGCGATCCGGCCGAGGAAAGTTCAGCAGTCCCAAGGATAGAAGGGCCAAGGTCCGGGACCCGACTGACCCATCGTCAGCTCGACAAAGCCATCGCTTTTTCCGAGCGAGACCCAGTCGCCGGAGCCCTTCGAGTCGCATAGCTGGACTGTTCCACTGGAGACTTTGCGGACCAGTCGCAACGAGATCAGTTTCTCAAGCGGCTGGCAGGTTCCCTCCAACTGCATCGATGCAGCAGGCTCCCAAGGTTGAGCCATTCCCGCCAGATGCCTCAGGACTGTCAGAGCGAATCGTCGAAGGGTGACCGCGACGCTCACCGGGTTGCCCGGAAGCCCGAACACCGGTTGCCCGCCCCTGCCCAGTCCCCCTAGCATCGGTTTGCCGGGACGGATCGGGATCCGATGGAACACCACCTCTCCGCCGGCGTCGATCAGAGCCTGGGGGACATGATCGGTGTCCCCCATGGAAACGCCACCGGTGAGGATCAGGGCATCGGCGTGTTGGAGCGACGAGGCGATTGCATCGGCTAGCCGATCGCGTTGATCGATCACCGTTTGTCGATGAAGCAGTTCCATCCATGCATGCCGCTTGGTCGCCTGAAGCAGGAAGGGGCCGTTGGAGTCTCGGATTTGCCAGGGGGCCGGTGTGGCGTCGATCGGCATGAGTTCATCGCCGGTGTTGAGAATCGCCAAACGGACGCGCCGGATCACCGATAGTTCCTGTTGCCCGGCGCCGGCTGCCGAAGCGAGGCTGGTCGCATCGAGTACTCTCCCCGCATCGACCAGTGGCCCATCTTTCTTCAGGTTCTCGCCTTGGAGTCGGATGTTCTCGTGGAGGCGTGGGGGCCGGAGGAGTCGACTGAGCCGAATGGTGGTTTGCGATTCCAGGGTGTCCTCGCGCCGTACCACCCACTGCGCCCCCTCTGGCACAGGGGCTCCTGTGAAAACCCGTATCGCCTGGCCTTTAGGAAGTGGAGGGGCAGGGGAGCCGGCGCGGACCGTGCCACACACATCGATCGGTTCCCCCCATGGCTCCTGATCGCCAGGCGATGCACTATCCCCAGGCGACTTCATCTGTTCCAGCCGTAAAGCGTAGCCATCCATCGCAGAGACATTCAATGCGGGGCTGTCGCGATCGGCAAGAATCGGATCGGCCAGGATCCTCCCGTAGGCTTGGTCCCAAGGCAGTCGCTCCTTCTCTGCCAGCGGCTTGATTTTGCCCAGCCACATCGCAATCGCATGGTCGGCCTGATGCATCGGTCTGGATGAGTCCATCGACCTGTCCTGTTGATGACGCGTGGGGGGAAAGCCATTTAGACGATTCGGATGGCCGGCTGACGGGATCCTTCGCCATCGATCACCACGCTGATTTGGTAGTCGGCATCGGTACCGACAGCTGCGAAATTCCCTTGCTGATCGATCGCCAAGAAATTGATGCTAAGCTCGGATGGTGGCCGTTGCTCCCCTTCAGCAATCCGCCCGATCACCTCGCGCAAAGCCTGCTCGGGAGTTGCCCCCTGCCGCATCTTTTCAACCGCGAGAAAGCTGCCGCAGTACCGAAGGATATTTTCTCCCGTGCCGGTGGCCCCTGCCGCCCCCACTTTGGGATCGACATAAAGACCACCACCGACGATGGGGCTGTCGCCGACACGGCCGGGCATTTTGAACGCCAATCCACTGGTGGAGCAACCGCCAGCGATCTCGCGCGTGGGGCTCCAAGCCAGCAACGTGATCGTATCGTGATCCTGCCCTGGCACCTTCGGTGCTTCCTTGCCTTCCGCCTGCTTTGCCTTCCACTCTTTCCACGCCTGGAGCGCATCGGGGTGAGGCGTCTGGGCAGTTTCGCAGCCTTGGGCTTTGGCGAATCGCGCCGCATCCTCGCCGACGAAAATCGCGTGAGGCGTTTCTTCCATCACCTTGCGCGCCACGCTGATGGGGTGTCCATATCCGACCAAGCCGGCGACCGAACCACTCCGCTGGCGTGGGCGCTGGCCATCCATGATGCAGGCATCCAGCTGCAGAACACCCTCAGCGTTTGGGTAGCCGCCAATCCCCACCCAGCGATTGGCTGGATCCGACTCCGTCACCCGAATGCCCGCTTCGACCGCATCCAGCAATCGCTGCGGCTTTCCCTTTCTGGCCGGATCGATGAGTGTTTCATACGACTTCTGGCAAGCTTCCAGGCCAAAGGGCCATGTGGCAATCACCACGCCATGCTGGCAAGCCTTTGGACTAGCCAGCGACCGCCGGGTGGCCAGGGTTGCTGCGCAGGAGCCGGCGGAAACCAAGCGAAGCCATTGTCTGCGATCCATGGTGGGTCCTTTGTTTTAGGAGAGCGGCCAAAGAGCAACAGGATGGGAAGGGGAGGGAATCGACCTCCCCTTTGAAATTTGGTCTGCTTTCGCCGAGAAAGGCTCCAGCCCGCCAGCCGACTCGATCCTACCCTATCTGGCATCGATCGAAGCCGACTCCTTCCAAAGAAAAAAGCGGCAGTTCAATTCAGCTTGAACTGCCGCTTTGCGTTTGCAGATGCGACCCTGACGGGAGAACGCCAGCGATTACTGGCCAGTACCGCCCGACTTCTGAGTTTCCTGCTGCTGCTGAGCCTGCTGCATTTTCTGCATGTAGTCGTTGTTTTCCTGCTTGACCTGGGTGTCGGTCTTGGCTTCGCCAGTTTCCTTGGCCCCGGAACAACCGACAGCCAACGAGACCGATCCTGCCAACGCCAAAACAGCCAGCAACCGATGCAACATGGTTTCATCCTCTTCGAGAAAATAGGAATCGATGAAGTGAGATGCGCATCGTCGTCGTTGCGCGGGAGAATCGTTTTTCGCTGTAGCGGTGAACCAAATGCTGGAACATCGCGCGACCAACGAGGTTCAAAACCGACCGTCTGGTCTCTCCATCTCTTCTCCCTCATTTTTGCAAGAGGTTTCCATGCAAGTCAAGGAGCGACGGCCCAAGGGGAGGTTGGGACGGATGATTTTCCACACAATCCACAGATCCCTAAGGCCTGCCGTCGCCTCCGTCGGGCGATTGAACCGTCTGGGGTGGATGGCGTACAGACAGAAAAGCGAACGATGTTCCGTTTTTTCGGTTGGTTCGTCTTGTCCTGGGGACCGGCGTCAAGAATCATAGATGGCGGGGGTATTTGATTGGGTGTTCGATTCCAGTAGCGAAGCGTACAGGTTTCGGTGTTTCGAGGGCTCTGGTCCTAGGGATCAACGAGTCTTGGGCGCGATGGAAGTCAGAGAGAAGGGTTTCCAGGGATGATGGATTGGGCCCGGGGAAAGCGAACGATCGGGTGGATGCTGCTGGGCATCTATGCGTTCGTTTTTTCGCTCGGTGACGCTCTCCATTTGCTGCCCGGCTGTGGTCATCATGGGCATTTGCACTCGGTGGTCGACTGTTCCAAAACGGAGGCAACGTCCGATCGACACGATCACTCGGACAACCATGCCTCCCATTGTTCCGGCCATGATCATTCCTCCGCGAAAGAGGTTCGGGCGAATTCTCCTGAGTCGCAAAGCGACGGGGATGGTGATGAGCCGCAGCTGGCTGCGTCGTCCGATGAAGATTGTTCGATCTGCCGCCTTCTTACCGCTCCGGTGCTTGCGACGTTCGGTCCGGTTCTCGCCCGAGCGCAGCTGACCGAAGTTCGCATCACTTCTTACCGATCGGTCTCTTTGAACCGCATCGCCGGCGGTTGCTCGGTGCGCGGTCCCCCGGCGACTCTCTAAAGCAGTCGTCAGGCATGGAGGGAGTCCTGG
>Ga0315909_10004032_pt1 | contig 17529 bp, 19 predicted proteins | sample LakEriMetagenome_11_FD_203527 | JGI IMG/M metagenome (GOLD analysis project Ga0315909, IMG submission 203527) | Freshwater fungal communities from buoy surface, Lake Erie, Ohio, United States - Buoy 2 MA125 | ecosystem: Environmental > Aquatic > Freshwater > Lake | place: USA: Lake Erie, Ohio...
AGGAAACGTCAGCAGTCTCGGTCAAAGTGCTGGTTGCAGCATTGAGGTCCGAGTAGATGGAGAAGACAACTGACGATCCTGGCATTGCTTGCTGGACAGGCTTGACATCAGCAATCGCTCGCATTACTGGAATGGAGCGGAGCGCCATACGGACATACTGATCGTATGCCGCCTGGACTAGATTGCCAACGGCAACTGTACCAGTTGATGTACCCTCAGGTACTGCCATTGTATTGCCTTTCGTTTAGGATCGGGTTAGAGTCCAGAGTTCCTAATAATCTCATCCAGCTCTTCTGGCGTTTGAGCGTTCATCAACTTAGTCATAATCTCAGCGCCTCGATCTGGAGTAAATCCAGAGTCAGCAGCGTTCGTAAGTTTCTGATACGCCTTAGCCTGAGCGGGGTCGACATTAGGCTTCTGGGTTTCGGCTGAAGTCTCAAAGCCGAACACGTCGGCATAATCGGTCAGCCATTTAGATACAGACTCTTCAGTTGGGTCTATATCCGATGGGATAAATGCAGCAATTTTCTGATTTACCCCGCGACTTGCGAGGGCATCCTTGATTGCTCTTTCACGGCTTGCCTTGTTCAAGGACTCAAACTGGGAACGTAGTTCCTGCAGTTCCTTATCCTTTTGCTTGGCTGCCTTGCGTAGTTGCTTTACAAGGTCAGACGAATCCGTTGTGAAATCGTCCTCATCCTCGTAGTCGTAGTTGGACATAGGTCCTTCTCCCTTGGTTGTAGTTGCGTAGGCCTCATACGGTTTGGGGAACGCCGTATGGCTCCTACTACTGGTCTTGGTGTCGCTCTGCTAGGCCAGTCGTTCTAGCAGCAGGTCTATATTCCGCCAGCTCTATCTCGTGCCAGCGCTCCTTGAAGTGCGCCAGCAGAGCCAGCAAACGCTGAACGTTCACGTGCAGTGACACGCTCGCGTCGACGCCTTGCTTCTGCAGCGCCTGTCGTACCAAAGATTTCTGCCTCGGCCTGCTCTTGACCGTATGGCAATTCTCTGAAGATGGATGCAAGTTGACCACCGCGTCCTGCGATTCCAGCAACCTCTTGGAATCCAGCGCGAGCTTGTTCTCCAGTGATGCCGAAGCGAGTAAGTTCTTCTGCTCTCGCCCGTTGCGCTGCGATATCTTCTGCTGGTACGCCACCTAATGTGAGACCAGCCTGGGCTGCGCCTGCGCCAATCTCAGCAGCAGTAACCTTGCGTCGAATCTGCTCTAATGCGTTCTTAGGATCGAGAACAAACGCCAACATATCGCCATCCTTGATGGTATCGCCATAGAACTGACGGATTGCATCTCGCACCTGTGGTGCTGCTTCCATCACGCGCTTCTGGCCCAGCGATAGTCGATCCTCTAGTTCAACGGGCGATACGTCGAACTCAATCAAACTCTCAAATGTTGGGTTAGTTCTATTTGTCTGCTTTGCGTAGTAAGCCTCTGGCAGACCAAATCGACGCATCGTGTTAGCGTATTGATCTTCTAGCGCTAGGTATTCAGCCTCGCTAACAGCGCTCAAACCTCTGTCGATGCGACGCTTGATAGCACCGAAGCGACGGTTATAGGCTGGAAGTTTGCGGATTTCTAAACGGACCTCTGCATCAGAAAGGTCTCTGCGAATCAAACCCTCTAGCTGGCTAAAGAACTCTGGGTCGTTGAAGCCATAGCGACGGAACTCATTAGGCAAGATAGCGAAAGCCGAGTTCATACGACTTTGCTTTTGAGCGATGCTGTTTTCGTGAGCCAGCATTGCTGCTTCTGTATCAAACTCTCTACCGTCAGATGCCCTGTAGATTCTAGGAACTGCTCCACCACCAGCGCCAGCGCCTCCAGCGGGTGCGTTCCTCGCTGCCTCTAGTCTTTCCTTCGTTGCTGCAGCACGAGTCTTTATGTCGGCAAGACGTGTCTTGATTCCCGCTGATCGTTCTGCTCGTGTTTGGGAGCTACCTTGTATTGACATAGTTACCTCACAAATCCAAAGTCACGGAGCAGGTTCTCGGTAAGATTTGACATCTCGGTCCTAGCGTTCTCGGTGTACTGCCAGCGCTCATCTTGACGAAGAGCTTTGCGGAAGTCATAGAGATTCATTGGCTTCTCACCACCGATGACACCCTTAGAAGCAAGATCATTGAGGGTAATTTTCTCTTCGGGCAACTCAAGGATGGTAGCCATTGTCTTCTTGAACGGTGAGTAGATGGTCTCTAGGTCTACACCCTGATCGAGAAGCGCTCTGGTTCTATCGTCTAGGTTCCAGGCGTTCTGTGCAGTCTTGCGGATGATGTCCTTGAATGTTTCAATCGACTCGCCCTGGGCAATCCTACTAAGCCAGGTATCCTTAGATGTGGAGAACTGGGTATCGAAGTCAATACCGTTGGCTGCTGCGATATCTCGCAGAGTACGGATGTTGATACCAGCCTGACCTGTGTAAAGGTTTCCACCGCCAAACTTACCTGCACCAAGGACTGCTTCACGAATCTTGGTGGCGTCGCCTTCATTGGCATAGTCATAAAGATTTTTGGCAACGATTGTTGCAGTGGTGTCATCCAACTGAACACCCTGCGCTCTGGCAGTATTCTTGACCGTAGAGATAACACTGCTAAGGCCCCGACCATACTCACTGGTCTTATTGAGTTCATCCAAAGCTGCTTGGTAATTAGGATCATCGGTCTTGAGAGTCTTGACAAGATCGTCATACTGGCGCTTGTAGAACCCACGCTGACGGATAGGACCTGCGTTGGACTTCCACCAGGTTGTGTTCTCTAGTTCACTAAGGAATCGTGCTGGTTCATAGTCATCGGTTGGGTCTCCAACCTTGCCGATAGCCCTCTTGAGAAGTGTCTGAAGTTCTGGGTTGGTTCTGAAGACTTCATCAATGCCGCCATATTTGCTCTTGGCGTCCTCAAGGACTGATTCAATGGTTTCGGCTGGGACTTCTTCCTGCTTCTTACCACCTTTACCACCCTTGCCACCAGTGGTTACTCCCGCTGCTGTTGTACCCCTGCCAGCGGTTGGCGTAGTTGTGGTGGTTGGTGTGGTCGTAACAACTGGCTTTGTGGCAGTGGTAACGCTTGGCGTTACTACGGTAGGTGCGGCAACTGCACCGCCAGTACCAGGGACCGCACGACCACCGCGAACCTCTGGTGGTCCAAAGGATGGCGCTGCCTGAGTAGGTGCTACCTTGGCGGCAGCCTCAAGGCTGGTAATGCTTTGACGTACAGTGGTCTGACGCTTCCTTAGATCATCAATCTTCTTATCGGAAGACTCGGTTGATCGACCAGCATCTGCATCGCGCTGACGCTTCTGTTGCTCTTGTTGCAACTCACGCTGAGTATTTGCATCATCCTCACGGGCAAGAGCTAAGTTGCGCTCGCTGCGAAGCCTGTCGAGTTCATCTCTGGCTCGATCCCTGTTTGCCTTGGCTTGGTTGTACTCTGCGCTACCAGGTTGGGACATATCCATATCAACCTGGAAGCCTTCAACCTCTTGGTAGGCTGCATCTATCGCATCTTCAACGCGCTTGATTTCCCTGTTCTTAGCCTTGGTTGGCTTGGCTGTTTCAACCACCTTATCGCCAAGGTTGTAGAACTTTCCATCCTTGATAAAGCCAACCCATTGATTGGTTTCGTTATCTATAACAATGTCGACAAAACCAAGTGGGATACGCTTGTCGAATCCTGGATTGATTACGTTTGCTGTACGGGTATTAGTGGGGCGCTCTGCCATTACGACACACCTAACGCTTGCTTGAAGGTGTCATAGAAGCTGAAGATTCTGCGAGTCTTAGCCTCATCCGTACCACCAAGTTGCTCATAAAGGAAAGCCTGAGTGTCCATACCTGGACGCTGGGTTACCGTAGTTACACCTCCAGCAGTGGACGTGACAGTCTGGCTCATATTCTCAACCTTGTTGAGTTCCTGACGAATCTTCTTTGCGTAGCGTCGGGCCTCATCCCTAGAAGCGCCACGACCGAGCAGGTCCTTGTATACCTCATCAATACTGCGCTCTAGTGCCTCATCGGTTGGATCGACGCGGTAGCGGGTTGTCTGTGTTCCGCCAGCGCCTTCGCCTCTAATAGACCTATCACGTAAGTACTTGGTAAGGTCATAATCGCCAGACCTAAAGAAGTCTGGGTCTGACTGACCGAGGTCACGGACCTCAAGATCAAACTCGTCGTAAGCCTGAATCAACGCATCACGGACGGCGACGTTGTACTTGCCAGTAAGCGGTACTCTAAATCCAGCATCTCTCAAAAGTTGAGCAGTAGCACGACGTTGCTCTTCAGGCATATTCCTGTAGTCACGAGCAATCTGGTCTGGTTGAACAACCTGGACGGCAATGCTCTCTGGGTCTGGCATCCCACCCGCAAACTGAGGTGGTCGGGAACCGACGAAAGTGGCAGATGTGATTACGCCTTGGTTTGCTGGGCGATTATACTGTGCGCCACTTAGTGCTGGGTCCTGGATGGACATACTATCCTTCCCTCAAGAAGTTACTGAAAAGAACATCAAACACGCTTCTGGCGTTTGCGTCTGTATTGGCAATGTCTTTCAACTGGCTGATGGTTCCCTCGCGGAGCAAGTCACGCGCTGCGATATCAGACTCAGACCTTGAGTTATAGACCGTATCAATCTGGGTCTTGTAGTTCTCATAGATGCTTATCATCTGACGAACCTTGTTTGCGGCATCCGTCCTAATCGGCTCAGTCCCAAGCAGGCGCTTGAGATCGGTGTATGCTGCCATACGCTTGACGTTGTTAGCTGCGGAGGAAGCAAACTCTTCCTGCAGAAGTGGACGTGTAGCCTTGAAGTCCCTGCTCCAGGCATCCCATACTTCCTTGACGCGACGCTTCTCAGCATCGGTACGGGCCATCTCTAGTTGCTCTTCGTACCTGTCGCGTTCTGAGTAGTAGAACTGCTTGGATCGAGATACGAATACTTCACGAAGGAAGTCACCTACTGGCTTGGACTCACGGTATCCGTTGTCCTTGAGGAACTCGTAGGACTCCCAGGTAAAGGTTCCAGACTGTGGGATAAAGAATGATGCACCTTCTGGGTACTTATCAATCAAACCTCTATTGGCTTCAACCCAGTTTGCTGCCTCATTGCTGGTCTTGAACTGTGCTTGAAATGCTGGCTCAGACTCGTTGACCACATATGGAACTTGGTCTGGATAGAACTTCACCCAGTCTGCCATAGCAGACCCGACGGGATTGGGGTCGCCTTTGGCTGAGTATTCTTCGATGAGCTTAGTGAAGACCTGCTTGAAATTGACTCGACCATTATCACGAACCCAGTCAGCCATATCAGACTTGAGTGTTGTGGTAGGTGATGCTGGTGATACGAATCCAAGAAGGAATCTTGCTCCAAGGATGGTTGCAATGGTTGTTTTGAGACGCTTCTGGTAGGTAAGAATCTCGCCAGGTGTGGCATCTGCCGATGGTGTGTGACCGCCAGCCTCAAGATAGGTAACCGCCTTGCGGAAAGCAGATGCGTACTGGCTATCGCGCTCATCTCGATCTAGCGCACCAATCGCTCTATTGACGTGTCCTGGAAGTATGGCGCCAAAGAATGACTGCTGCTCACCAATCTCACCGAGAACGTAACGTTCAGTAAGGGCAATTTCTTTACTTACGCGTGAGATGAATGGGATAGTCGACTCAGCAAAAGCACCAGAGATTCCGTAAATAGTCTTCATCGTCAGGCCAGCAAGTGGCCCAGAAAGGGTTGGTAACCACGACTCAGGGTTTGCAGACGGAGTAAGCATACGGATACTTGATCCAAACTGCAGTGGCATTGGAGTAACAAACTTATCGCCTAGACCAAAAACACTAAGAGCCTTGTTCATTGCTGCATAGACTGGCGCTACGCCTGGGTAGATGAAGTATGGCTCACCTTGGTCATCTCGCTGGACGAATCCTGAGTGTGAGATTCCCTCATAAGTCAGTGCAATCTTCTGTAGACCCTCTGGGTTGTACTTGATAGTACGACCAAGGCGGCGGTATGCGTCTTCGGTAGCACGATAGAAACGTGCGAAGTTACGCATTGACCAGGCCATCTGAGTACGAACCGCTGGGTTATCAACAAAAGCCAGAACACGCTCTACTGCCAAGTCTTGTGACAGTTCGATAACGCGACGTGTTGCCTCTTCCTTGCCCACCTTTGCGGTGAGGTCATCAAGGTAACCTTGCAAGTCCTTGCGAATATTCATTGCCGCATCGGTAACAATCTGGTCACGCGAGAAACGTGCGTTAGCATCTCCCAGTTTATCCCAGAGCCAAGTATTGATATCAGAGATTATATTTGGAGACTGCGATGCTGGGATAAAACTTGGCCCTACGATAGTTTTAGGTACATCGGCTGCCGCAGTTGGTAACCACGATAGGCTGAAATCTTTGAGACTAACCTTGAGATTGCCTGCAGGATCGAGAGTGACTAACTTATTGAGCAGGTCATCATTGATACTACCGTCAGCCTTGCCGACCATTACCTTGAGATCATCGAGGATAACTGCAGCGTGTTGGCTACTGGTGTAGTTAGGGTCAAGGACGTAGCGGTCAAAGCGGTCACGGAGTTTCCTGACGGCTGGCGTATTGTCCAAGAAGTCAGACATCTCAGCAATGAAGCCAGTGTTATCACCACGCTTGAGGTCTGCAGAATACTTCTTGAGAAGGATCATACCCTTTGAGCCAATAGGGTCTTTACCCTTGGCAACAATCTGAAAGGCCCAAGCCAACTTACCTTCTTGCGAGATGGGGCTAAGTTCTACGAAAGAGTTGTAAGCCTTCTTGTAAGCTTCGCCATCAATCTCAAAGTCAACGACTCTGCCCTTTCGTCGAGCAAGTTTGCTGACGCGAGAGAAGTAGTCATTACCTGTATTGAAGTTATATGCGCCTTCAGAGGCTGCCTGTAGCAAGCCTTGGTAGTCGCCATAGACTGCGAACTCGTATGTGAACCTATCGAAGTCGCTACCGAAAGCGCCCTTCTGGGCATCTCCAAACTTGTCTCGAAGAAGCATCTCGGCAAAGACTTGACGCTTTGCTTCTTCGCGCTCAATGGCGTTCTTATATGTCTTGCCAGCGACTTCTTCCCACTTACCTACGGTGGGGTTATATTCAAGAAACTTACCCTCGTCAATAGCATCCATACGGGCAATGAATGATTCTTTATCCGCTGCCTTGGCATATCGGTTGACTAGACCCAGGTTGAGTTCTTTAGATGCAGTTCTAGCCCTTGTCGCTATGCGACGTGACCTGACAACATCACTAACAGACTTGATAGCACCGCGACCGTTAGCAAGGTAGAAGAGATAATCTTCAATGGCGTTACGAATTGGGAACCTTGGTCCTGCCAAAGTACCCGTAACGAATGTAGACATAGCGCCATCTGCTAACCCTGAGTACTGCGTTCCCCATATACTTCCGAGGATTCCATCTCTAGCACCAAACTTATCAAGTTGGTCTGGGGTGATAAAGGCTAGTCGATCTGCGAGTTGATACTCATAGACTGCTGAGTCGAAGCCTGATGGCGACTGTGATGGGATACGTCCTGCTGGGTTATCAGCATCAACGACGCGGTTTGTATAGACCGCATCTCGACCTACAGTTCCAAGTGTTTCAAGAAGTCTGCGACCACCAGGAGTTCCGCGAAGTCCACGAAGTTCGCCTACTGCACTCTGCAGACCAATAAACATCTGGCGCTTCTCAGCAATATTGGCTGCTTTATACGCATCACCAATAATGCGAGAGGAATAGCGACCATAGACGAGGCGAGCATAACGCTCGAAAGCGATGGCAGACCTGGGGTTAGCAAAGTCTCCCAAGGTTTCCATATCTGGAATCAAGGCAAACTTGCGAGTGAAGTTATCAAGACGGGCGTTGACCCAAGGAATCGAGAATCTCTTGAACTGCGGCGCACCCTTGATGCGCTCTGCAGTAGCTGCACCAGCCTGAATAGCGTCGATACCTTCACGACCCATCAGGGATTCACGCGCTGCTTGGAGCGAACTTACTCCACGAGTGTCTGCCTCATCGAAGACAATGTTGCGAAGGAAGTCTGTGCTGTCCTTGTTGAGATTGAAAGTCCTAGATGTCTTGGTATAGAAGTCTAGTTTACGCTTGCGAAACTCTGAAAGGCGTGGAGATACCTTGATGGTAAATCCTGGCTGCCCGTAGAAGATAGGCTCTATACGTTCTGCGTTGGAAAGAAAAGCCTTGGCAGTATCAAGATCAAGAGTACCCTTGAAGTCAGAATCTGCAAACTTGATAAGTTCGTCAGCAACTCCAGCATCGGTCATACCACCGTTGAGTCTGCGGAGCTTGGCTGTAACTTCGCCAACTTTCTCAGCCTCGCCCGTAGCGCGAGCCGCCTTGAGTTCTGCTGCAGTCTTGGTGTATTCATCCCAGAACCTGGTGATGCCACGATCTCTGAAAGCAAAATCTACTTTGTTGGCATTGCCGATAGTCTTGTCGAGTGCATACTTACCAGCGATATAACCCTTGCGAGCCTTACCCAAGATAAGGGTTGGGTCTAAGAAGATACGGAAGGCTGCATCGACAGTACCTGAAATCCAGGTATAGAGACCAGACTTACCCTCAAGGTCTTCAGGTAGAAGTACCTTTGCGATATCTCGACCAAAAGAATACTTAGCTGCATTGACCTTGGCTACTGCTTCTTCAAGAAGCGGGTCTCCGCCTTCTTTGCCAGCATTGAAAGCCAAACGCTTTTGATCTTCATTCTGAGCGTTAGCGATAATCTTGTCCTGCGGGATACCCGCTGCAATCTGCTTTGCTACCCAGATGCGGTCTGCTCCGTAGAGTGCTGTTGCCTTCTGGATGCGGTCTGGGTTGAAGACCTGCTCACCGTTTGCACCAGAGCGTTGCCACGCATCAGCAGGGTTCATACCCTCTTGGACTGCGATTGTGCCTGCACGATAGGTGCGAGTTACTTGGTCAGAGAGCCAACCAGCAGTCTTGAAGATAGCCTTGACAGGCTCAACGATAGGGCGCGAGATGATGTATGCAGCCTGCCCGATGACACCACGTCCTGGAGTCTCTGGGTCTGCTACATCAAAGAACTGATTGATAGCCTCTTGCTTGTCTTGATCGAGGCTTGAATACTCGACCTGGGCAACACGAGGAGGAAGGTTGGAAAGTCTGACGTGCGTTGAGTACATATTGGTCAACGCATTGACCTTCTCCATTTGAGATGAGTTGAGTCTGGCCCTCATCGCTGCCTGGGTGATGTTACCTTTATTGAGGTCTTGTGACATTTACAGTCCCCGCGATACTGCCTGCTCGTATAGCGCGGCTATCTCCCCGTTGGTATCGTATGGAAGCATCTGAGCAAGAACTTGTGATAGTGGTTCCTCTGCATACATTGAACGACTCATAAGCGCTTCTGATCCAGGACCTGCACCAATATCAATACCTGCGGTAATTGGTTCGTCTGGACGCTGTGATGGCGCTAGTAGTGGAGTGACTTCTGCAAGTGCTGTACGTGGGCGACCAATCTTTGGGTCAGCGATACCACGTGTGGTGGCAGTTTCAGCGCCACCGATAATCTCTTCCATCTGCTTGCGCTCGCCATACTCTTTGGATGGTGGCAAGTCAGTACGTGTAGAGAACCTACCTGGTCCTGATGGTCCCGCAATGGGGTTCATCATACTCATTTAGTCCTCCATAGTTTCTAAATCTTGTGCGAACTGCTCCCACGCTTGGGAGACTTTATTCTGACGTGTTGCGTGATATGTTGCTATCTGTAATAGGTCATCTGTCAAGGCGTGAACACTTGATGCTATGTTGTGTACGAACCCAGCAAAAACAACCCCGAAGTCTGCAAGGGTAACCGAGCGAGGCACTCCGTCATCATCGTACATCGCTCAGTCCCCTCTATAAAACTAACTAGGCCTTCTTGCCCTTACGACCTGGTACTACCATTCCGAAGAACACCTTGCCGCCCTTTGGCTTTGATGTATCCATCTTGCCTTCGACTGGCTTTACTTCTGTAGCCTTCTTGAGTCCACCTTTATTCATATCCACCTCCTCTACTAAGCCGCGCCGCTGATTGAAGCGAGCAGTGTTGCTATATCTGGACGAGTAGCACCAGCAGGGGCTGCACCGCCAGGGGTTTCTGGAGATGGCTGCGAGGCAGGAGCGGGAGCCGCACCTGCTGGTGACATCTGTTGTTCCATCATTGCTTGCTCTTCGGGCGATGGCTCTTCTGGGGCAAAAGCCTTCTCGATGATGGTTTCTAGTTGGAGGCCTTTTTGTCTGCCTTTGATAACTTCAGCAATGCGAGTAATGATTTGAGTGGGGTCTTGCCCTTGCGCTGCAAGTGCTGGGATAGCTTGAGCATACTGAGCAACAGCAACGCGAAGAGAATCGCGCATCTCTTCAATGTCCACCCTTTGTTCTTCTTGTGTGACATTTAGCTCCATAGGGATTTCGCGGCGTACATAATCTCGTGAAACGAGTTTGTCGCTACGCATCTGGAGAAGTGCGATGATAGCGCGGTTAGGGTCCATTCCCGACATAATGCCGTAACGGACATCGACTCCGTACTCACCCTTGATATCGCGGGATGGGATGTACTTCATCGAATATGGTGTGCCATCTTCTTGACCCTTGATGGTCTTGGTGATGGAGCCAAAGACCTTCTCGTCTACCTCAAAGCAGACAGAGACAAGATCACCGAAGAGACGTGCGAACTGCGCTTGCGCTGCACGAACCTGTGTATCGAAGCCAGCTTGAAGTGCTTGCACTCCACGACCTGTAATGATCGACGCATCGAGATTACCGCTACGAACTTCTGGGTAGCGAGCGCCAAGGCGCAACTCACGCTCAAGAACGCCCGACTCAGTGAAGACACCGTTAGGGAGTTCTAGCGGCACACGGCGAATCGCTTGTGGATTGGCAGAGCGCATAATCGAATCTGGGCCAAGGGCCAGCTCTTGCACATCTTGTGGGATGGCAATAGGTGCTTGAATCGACTTCTCTGCCGCTTGGATTTGCAAGACTGCAAAGCGGGCGCGAGCCAACTGTACCGCTAGAACATCGTCGAACTGACCCCGCGCTTCACCATCGAGAGATGCTCGAAGAGCGACACGTGCAAGGCACTTGCCGACAGGGTTAGGCGTATTAGCCAAGACGAGGTTGTTGCGCTCTGGCAGGAAGATAAGGTCTTGATCTTTGTCGTGGTAACGGATGACTGATAGGTAAGGAGAGCCAGGAGTCATTGAGTTACGACTGATGATCTGGTCTGCGAACTCTGGGAACTGCGCTGCCATTGTCTCAGCATCGGATGCGATGATTTGCGTCAGGCTGATAGTGCGACCGAATCTATCAATCTCTGGATAGACACCGAATGGGTTGAGCAGACGGATGCGTGGATTATTGGTCTCGTAATCCATCTCGACAATACCTGGCAACATACCGTAGGTATTGAACCAGTCAGCGCCAGAGTACATCTGAATCTGTAGGTCAGAAGATGTGACGAAGTAGTTAGCAATACGGGTGCGGGTATCTGCTGTCTTGCGAGCAGAGTCGGAAACCATATTGGTCGCTGAACACTCAAAGGCAGGTAGTGGCGCCATTACTTCTGCGAGGTCACGGGCTGCTACGTCGACGAAGTTAGCGACGAGTGGCTTGGGGTATTCCTCAGAGAACATAGCAGGGTAGACCTTGGAGATGTCTCCCTGACGTACGGAGAGTACATCTCGCATACGTTGATCTCGTGCTGCGTAACGGGTCTGAAGGCGTGATGCCTTAGCCGCTACTTCCTTCACTGTCAGCATTGTTCTCCTTAGATGAACTGACGCTCTTTCTGCTCAAAGAGGTCGTCCAGATTTACTACTACTCGCTTGGCTTTTTCCGCTCTTGATAGAAACGGATTCTTCATATGATGGACATTGTGATTACCGTGATTGATAATCTCACGCGCTCTGATCTCGCAGAACCAGAGAGCCATCACCATATCCGTCTTACCCTTGGTGGTAGGTGACCAGGTAATCAACTGCTCCATCAGAGCCTTGATGTTCTCGGTCTGGTCCGACGGTAGGTGGATCAAGTTGTCTCGGTGGTGCTTACCATCAGATTGCTTTGTCCCGAAAAGGGTCGACATAGAAGCAACACCGAAGCCTGAATCCCATTTGTTATTGCCAGTGTGGTGTTCACGTAGAATCACGCCTCTGGTCGCCAGGTACTGGCGGATGCCCTCATCCTGAGTCAAGAAGGACTGGAAGGCGTTACGTTCGACAATCCACTCGCTAGGCTTGTACTTGTCTGTCCAGTCAAACATCAACTGGCGAATCTGTGCTGGCGTAGGTCCTGTAATCTTGACAGCATCGACGATGTAACGCTTGAGCGTTGTGCGGTCGACTGCGTAGCAGACAGCGGCGGTATCGCCCACCATCGCGGGGTCTAGGCCACAGATGAAGTGGAAACCTTGTGTAGTCTTGGGATGGCCTGGGTATCCTGCTGTGAGCGGTCCTGAATGACGCATCGCATCAATTGAACCCTTGACACATACGGGATCAAAAATAGCATCATCAGAAATATCTTGCTGCTGATAGATGAGCGCCCAGGTGGAAGCATCCATTGCCTGTCGCTCATTGAAGAGGTGACGACCATTCCATCGGGGATAGAGACCAGTATCAGGGTGTCTATCACTTTCTTCCTGTCCGTCGAACGGGGCATCGGAGTAAGGCCACAAGGTCACCCATTTCTCAGGGTCCTCGTTTGATTCTAAGAGCGCTGGCATCGCCAGGTAGGTCCAAGGGACCAGGCCACCAGGGTAACGGTCAGGAGATCGAAGCTCTTTGTAGAGGTCAACTGCCGCAACGCGGGTTCCTACGACGACCAGTTTACCCGTCGGGTTGAGACGGGAGCGTACATCTTGGGTCAGCCATTTGATTTGACGCTCGAAGTCATTGGCATTAGAGAGGGTGACCGCATCGTCGATAATAATCATATCGGCACGCTTGCCGTAAATCTGACCGCCAATACCAACCGCTTCTAGGTTCGGGTCCTTCTCGCTAGACTCACGGAGTTCCTCACCGAAGGTAACGCGGGTGGCCTGCCAGGAGGCAGTCTTGGTATTGAAGCCCACCCCAGCTGCATAGGCCTGCTGGAGTTCCTCATACATCGGATGGGTCAAGCGCTGCTTGATAGCGTAGAGGAAGTCAGCCGCTAGGCGCTGAGTCTGGGAAACTATCAGGACCCTGAAGTTCGGGTTGTTGACGATCTTGTAGGTGACGTAGTCGACGGTAATCGTCATCGACTTGGCGTGGTTCGGCGGGATATTGATGAGGATACGGTTATCCGCAGTCCCCTTCTCATAGCGCATCGACTGGTGTAACCAGGATGGCTCACGCCCCTCGATCACATCTATCAGGTTGCGCTGGTGGGGGAAGGTCTCGGACTTCAAGAACCTTTTGCGCCAGTTGACAAAATCTAAATCTGAGACCTCAGCGTCGGAGAAGTTCTTATTGATCGCGCCCAGGCGCGTCCTGTCCGACAGAGACTTGAACTTGGTATCAGACCTGCGGTAGTACTCATAGGTCTTGATCGACTTGCCTGCGGTGGCGCAGGCCTGTTCGACAGTCATACCTTCCGCTAGGCACTCAAGTATTACTTTTTTCGCCAGGTCAGCTGCTTGCTTATCACCCATTGGCTGGAGATAGTCCTCTCCCTACTAAATGCGGTGCAAAGCAACGCAATGCCTTTGCAGGCTTTGGCTCCCGAGCCGACGTTGCGTCGGTGCGAGGGGTAAATCCACTTAGTTCCTAGGGCCGCGAGAACGCCAGTGAAGCGGCCCACTGGGGAGGTGAAACTATGGCTGGTCCGTTTCACTCCCCTACTATATATAAGGCGGGAAAAATAGCACATTTCCCGCTGATGTGATGTATTTCACTAAAAGTTTACCGATGGATGTGTATGAATCGGACATATGGGGCGCAAAATGGATCGACTTTAGTCGAGATATTTGGAGCGGGTACAAACAGGGTCCCTCGCGCACGCTTATAGAGTGGGGTCACCTTTTGCTCGCGCACGCTGAGAGAGCGGTGGCGGATGCCCTGCCCTGCTATGGGACACCTTGCGAGGGCTTGCTACGCCTACGGCGCACCGTCGCCCGTCGCCCGTCCTCTAATACCTCTCCCATCGTCCTAATAACCCGCCCCGATTCGATGCCGATCTCCTCCCCGTCGATTCGACTCGACCACGCTCACCCCACACGGGGCGGTGTCTCCTCGAAGCCCCTCGATGCCCGCCCCTCTTCGCCCCTCCCTCGAATGTGATCGACGACACACCCCTCACAACTTGACTCGATGGGGTAGGCGACCCCATAATGATCCCCATCGGCAGGACACGCCTAGCCGATTAGGACACTCGAACAAGTGTTCTAACGAACCGATAAGGGGCAACATATGACTCGCAAGGACTACATACTCATCGCTAAGGCAATTAGCGACGCACTCGATCGCATCGACGACGCGCCTAACGCTATCGAGTTAGCGGAAGATGCTCACGCGTCGATCACCATCGTCATCGACCAACTAGCGAAAGCACTCGCTACCGATAACCCTCGCTTTCACGCGGATCGCTTCCGCCTAGCGTGTAAGACCGGACGCGAGAAGCATCTGGCAGACCTCGCCTAGATCGTGCCTATCGCTCACCGCGCAAGCGGTGGGCGGTGGGGATGCGCTAGGCATCCACCTAACGGAAAGGGATCAAGATGAGCGAGTGGCTAGTAAGTAGAGAAGCGATCGAAGCGAATCTAGGGAAGCCCCTTAGCGAGGAGCAATGGGCAGAAGTAGCGGAAGAAGTGCGCGGGCGCGTCGATAACTTCATCGAGGAGATCATCGACGGAATCGTTGAGGAGGTAGTCGCGTGATCTATCGAGTCGAGATCAAGGGGCGGGGCGTGATGCCTTATGACTTCGCATCGAAGCAGGAAGCGGAAGATTACGCGGTAACGATGACCGTGTGGACGGGAGGGGCGTATCGAATCCATCGAGTGAAGGCGTAGACCCTGCCTATCCTTCACCCCGCAAGGGGTGAGGGGTAGGGAGGTGCTAACCGTTAGCATCCCGATAATCGAGAAAGGTAATCGAATGAATGAAATCCAGGAGAAGACCATCACTAGCGTCACCGTGAGCGGGTCAGACTTCCGCGATCTCATCGCGGGCGCACTCACTCACGCATCTAAGGATGAGACCCTCGCCCGCCTTTGCGGGGTATATCTAGGACGGGAGGAGGGGAGAGTGATCGCGGTCGCAACGGATCGCTATCGCTTGATCGAGGGGAAGATCGAGAGCGAGGGAGAGGGAGAGAGTAAGCCGATCCGCCTAGCCTATGGCGATGCCAAAGCTCTTTCATCCGCTCTCGCTAAGGTGAAGAGGGAGAAGGTAACGCTCACCCTTGCGGGCGATATTGTGAGCGTCACGGTAGCGGGATCGACTTACACCTACACCGCCCACCTCGACGATCTACCTCCCTATCGTCACCTCCTCGATGAAGCGGATCGTAAGCCCGTAGGCTTCCCGCATCTATCGGTGAATCCCGCTTACTTTGCCGATTACGCGAAGATCGTCGTGAAAGGCGGGAGTGTAGTGGTGCGTCAATGGGGAGAGCATAAGCCCTACCATATCGAGATCAAGGGGACACCCGTCGAGTGGCGGGCGATGCTAATGCCTATGAGAGTGAGGGACTAGGGCGTGAGCTTTGCCTATCTCTCTACGGTAGTGTGCTATCGTAGGGAGGTAGGGAGAGATCAAGCTCTCCTAATCGAGAAGGGTAAGGATATGGAAGAGACAAGGCGCGAGGTGTTAGCCGATTACTTCGCGGAAGAGTGGCTAATGGTCACTGAGAATACGCAAGAGCAACACGATCTAGTAATGGAATACGCGAGAGAGTCGGAGTCAATGGTCGAGCTATCCGACAAGCTACGCGATGAATGGGAGACTCTCGCTAGTCAGATCACCGCGCTAGTCGAGGAGAAGATGAGTGAAACCGCTTCGCTCTATGTCGCGCAACTACTCCAGGGGTGGGGTAGCTATCCGTTCGACAAGATCGCCCGTCACTATATGAATGAGAAGGTGAACGCGTGAGCGAGTTCGAGGTGAGAGGTCTCTATTATGGAGAGTGGGAAGTGGTCTACACCGCTACCACTAGAGAAGAAGCTAGGCAGATTCTCGCTGACTATCGAGAGAATGAGAAGGGGACGGCTTTCTCGATGAGGAGGGTCTACGCGTGAGGCTCACCAAGAGGGGAGAGAGGGTCTTTTATGCCCTCCTCCTTATTGTCGGGGCGAGTGTCCTCGCCCTCATCTATCATCTATCTATCTCCATCCACTACACGGGTGAGAGATACTGTTACGGGTCATTTATCGAGTGCTACGGAGAAGAAGGAGAGGGCAAGAAATGAACGAGGTTAGAGGCTTCACAATATACGAGAAAGAGACGGGGAGGGGGCTGGCTACGCTTCCCCTCACTATCCCCATCGGGGCAACAGTAGAAGGATTCGAGAGGGCTGGCTATGAGGTCGGCTGGACTTGGGCTGTATTAGAGGAGGGCAAGAGATGAAGAAATATCTCATCACGCTAGAGGTGGAAAGCGACACCGACCCGAGAGGGTGGATGTTTGCCGACACTCTAGTAATCGAAGAAGAATATAAGGTCATCAAGATAGAGGAGGGCGAGAAGTGAACGACACGCCTTATGTTGAGATGCTTCGCTATTGGACACGGGTGGAGGGAGAAGAGGATCGAGTCCGAACCTTTGCCCGCATCCCCGACGGGTGGGAGGGGAGAGAGGACGAGCTACCCGAGGATGATCGAGTCTATTACTGGCTAGAAGCTGAGGAGTGGGAGGACTCTTTCATAGGCAAGACCTACGGGGATGCGTTAGTCCTACGCCTCGAAGATATGGAGGTGGAAGAGTGAACGAGTGCTTTATATGTGGCGACAATGCCACCTTTATCAAGGAAGAGGGCGGTTACTTTATGTGCCGTCAATGTATCCACGACGGAAAGGACTTAGAGTGAACGAAGAAATAGGAGAGTGCGACACCTGCGGAGGCGGTTACGATCTCGCTTCCCGATGGAATAGGTGCGGAGACTGCGGCGACTGCGGTAAGTGTTGCCAACATTCTAAGGAGTGGGAGGCGGTCAATGTCTAGCGTGATATGCGGAGACTGCCTCTATCCCCTCAACACCTGCGGATGTAGGAAGGGGAGGCGGTGAGGTGTAGCCATATCGACGACTTCGAGGAGGACACCGACTATATCTGTGCCGAATGGTGGGATGAGGAGGGGTGCGACTTTCGAGGTGTAGTCGTAGCAAAAGGATGTAGCGGGTCGTGGTATATCACCTGCCCGAAGTGTAAGAAGGAGACAATCAATGAGGTGTAGTGTCTGCTATGGAAAGGGTTACTACCTCACCACCAACGGGGAGGAGTGGGAGTGGTCGAGATGCGACTGCTTCTTAGATAAGAAGGAAGGGGAGGGTAAGTGAGCTATCAATGTGGGGCGT
>Ga0315909_10004037_pt1 | contig 17517 bp, 14 predicted proteins | sample LakEriMetagenome_11_FD_203527 | JGI IMG/M metagenome (GOLD analysis project Ga0315909, IMG submission 203527) | Freshwater fungal communities from buoy surface, Lake Erie, Ohio, United States - Buoy 2 MA125 | ecosystem: Environmental > Aquatic > Freshwater > Lake | place: USA: Lake Erie, Ohio...
GGTCAACGACGCCAACTTGGACTTCCTCAAGGCCAGCGAGACCCTCACGCTGACCTACACCGTCACCGTTACCGATTCGGCCAACGCCACGGCCACCGACACGGTGACCGTCACCATCAACGGCACCAATGACGTGCCCGTCGTCACCAACCAGGCTGCAGACCAGGCCGGCAGTGTCACCGAAGCCGGTACCTCCGACAACGGTTCCCCCGTAAATGGCATCGCCACGATTTCTGGCTCGCTCACCGCCACCGATGTCGACGACGCCGCCACCCAGAGCTGGAGCATCGAGGGTACGCCTTCGGCACTGTATGGTGCGATCGCCATCAATGCTTCCACCGGTGTCTGGACTTACACGCTGGATAACACCCTGGCCGCCACGCAGGCACTTAAGGAAGGTGAGTCGGTCACCCAGACCTACACCGCTCGCGTCACCGATGACAAAGGTGCCTACGCCGATCAAACGATTACCGTCAGCATCAATGGCACCAACGACGTGCCCGTCGTCAGCAACGCATTATCTGCTGGTTCAGGCACGGTCATCGAAGCAGGCAACACGGATGACGGCTCCGCTGTGGCTGGCACTGCCTCGGTTTCTGGCACGCTCACCGCCTCTGATGTCGACGACGCCGCCACTCAGAACTGGACCATCGAGGGCACACCTTCGGCACTGTATGGCGCCATCGGCATCAATGCTTCCACCGGTGTCTGGACTTACACCCTCAACAACGCCCTGCCCGCAACTCAGGCGCTCAAGGAAGGCGAGTCAGTCACCCAGACCTACACCGCTCGCGTGACCGATGACTTTGGTGCCTACGCCGATCAAACGATCACCGTCACCATCACCGGCACCAACGACGTGCCTATCGCCACCAACCAGGCTGCGGCCCTCGCCGGCAGCGTCACCGAGGCCGGCTCCTCCGACAACGGATCACCCACGATTTCAGGCTCACTCGCCGCCACCGATGTCGACGCCACCGCTACCCAGAACTGGACCATCAGCGACGCAACGCCATCGACCACCTACGGCGCCATCGTGATCAACGCAAGCACCGGGGTGTGGACCTACACGCTGGACAACACCTTAGCCGCCACACAGGCGCTGAAGGACGGCGATCTGGTCACCCAAACTTACACGGCCCGAGTCACCGATGACAAAGGCGCCTACGCCGATCAGACCATCACCGTCACCATCAACGGCACCAGCTACTTTCTATTGACTTCGTCAGCAATAGTCGACACTGGCTCAGCGACTTCAACACAAAGCAGCAGCAACAGTAGCACGGTAAGCAGTCCATTAACATCCATTGCCTCAGCGTCAATCAGCATGGCCAGCAGCGCTATGGCTTCAAGTTCTGCATTGTCTTCGTCGGCAAGTGCGCCTGCAGCCAGCACAGCTAGAGCCTCAACGACGGGGTCATCATCCGGCGTGTCAATGAGCTCCTCCGCTTTAGCGACATCGGCACCAACGGTGACAGGGGCAGCTGCATCGACCGGAGGAGCCGTTGCTGGTCAAGGTGTTACGCCAGCGGTCAGTGGGCAGACGAGCGGCACAGCAACAGCGGCAGGCGCAGCTGCTGCGGCGGAGGGTGGAGCCAGTACTGGCAGCGGTGGTGAGGCCCCAGTTTCTGCGACACCTGCAGCCCCGGCTCCTGCAGCTTCATCCGACTCTCAAGGGCAACCGGTGCCCGCTACCGATAACGTTGAACCAACAGCGCCTCAGACTGAAGGTCCTGGGGTCAGCCAGAATCCTCCTATTTCAGGGCTCGACCTACAGGGCAACTCACCAATGAATCCATCTACTGTCAATGCGACCATAGCTTACAAGCGTACATTCAGCGAGCAGCTTGAGCAAGCGCTCTTCTCCATGGAGGCTGCGTCAGCATGAGGCACACAGACAAAACTCTTTACCGCAAGAGATCCATTAAGTGGATGCTGTTGATTTGCGCCTCGGCAGTCTTATCGGGTTGCGCCGTACAGCAGGAAGCCATTGGTCCTGACGAGCACATTGAACGCGCCCGGCGAGACATCGAGAAGATGTATGCGTACCAAGAACCCGTCACCGGAACGATCAATCTGGCTCAAGCCACTGAAAGGGCTTTGCATTACAACATGGACTACCGCCTTCGTATCATGGAGCAGGCGGGGGCGATGGGCCAGTTGGAGTTGGGTAACTTTGAACTGTTGCCTCGAATGACTGCTGCGGCAGGTTACAGCAATCGGAATAACGATGCTTTTGGCTACGGTTTCACTCAAGACGGCAAGATAAGTCCAAATCCTTCGGCTTCATCTGAGCGCATGGTCACCACCAGTAAGGCCTCGTTTTCTTGGAACGTTCTCGACTTTGGTCTTTCATATTTCCGAGCCAAACAACTGGCAAACCAGGCGCTGTCCACAGAAGAGCGTCGGCGCAAAGCTATGCAAAACCTGGTATTAGACGTTCGCCAAGCTTTTTGGCGGGCGTATTCAGCGCAACTCTTGCTGCCTGAATTTGAGAACATGATGGATGAACTTGCACGCTACTCAGCAAGAATACAGATCATCCTAGATGAAAAGCTGTTGCCGCCCGCGCAGGCGATTGCACTGCGACGTTCGCTGATTGATTTTGAACAACAATTGGCGCTGAAAGCCGGTGACCTCACGCAAGCCCGCTTTGAATTTGCCAATCTGATCAATTTACCGCAGCAACAATCCTTCACTTTGGTGATTCCGCCTTTGCCACAATTGAGGGCCGATGTTGGCCGCCGCTTTATTGGGTCCGTTGAATCACTCGACATGCTTGCACTTGAATTTCGGCCGGAGTTGCGCGAAGAGGGCTATCGGATGCGGCAAACTGAGTTGGAAAAATCACGGACCCAACTGCAAGCTTTTTTGCCTGGGATATCCCTAGATCTAAACCGACAAACCAATAGCAACCGCTACCTGCTCAATGATGCCTGGGCCCAAGTGGGCGCAGAAGCCTCGCTGAACATGATGAAGTTATTTTCATTGCCAGCCATCAATAGGGCCGCCGAAGTTCAAAAAAATATCGACGAAGCTCGCCGGATGGCCTTGGCTGCATCAGTTCTTGCTCAGATCCGTATTGCAGTATCGCGATTTGATATTTTGTCCCGCGAATACGAGCACTGGGTCATTGGCTTGGATGATGACCGGAGCTTGCTTGAAACGGTTCAGGCCTCTGCTGCGACCGGGGTAGAGAACGAATTTGAAGTTCTCAAGGCCAAATCGAGGCTACTCATGACCAAAATCAACGTTGGCCAGACCTATGCCATTCTGGAAGGAGCGATGGCACGCGTGCACAATTCGGTCGGCTTGGATTTATTGTCAGCTCAATCATCCGAGCTTAACGTTGAAGATATGGCTCAACAGCTGATGGCAGAAGTTTCTAAATGGGAGCGAGAAAACTTTGCGCGTAAAGCCAAAGAACCCCCAGCACTATTGACCGTAAATTTTACGCAGCGAACCGAACCTCTCGCCCGCACGGAAATCAATAAGACTGTCGCTAGCACCTTGAAGGGGGGGAGAGTTGAATTGAACGAAACCGGGGATTACAAGCTGGACATTGATATTGACCTGCAGCGAGGCCCCAACAACCGATTGTTCGCCCGAATTTTGACTAAGCTGCGTAATAAATCTGGCACGGTTCTCCATGAATTTGAACAACGCAGTGCACTGGCCGAGCCGATCACAGCGCGTCAATGGGCCGCCTTAGGTCAAGGCTTGGCTACCAATACCGCCGAAGCGTTTAAGCGCATGGTTCGCCCCGAAAACGTAATTCCTCAGCAGTAACATCCATATGAAATCCAATCATAGCCTGTCAAATAATCGGCCAACAATACCTTGGGTGGCCGCAACGGCTCTGGCCATCACACTGCTCAATAGCGCAGCATTGGCACAAGCGACGGAGCAAACCTCAGGCAAGGCAATGCCTGCATCAATAACCCCTACACCACCTAAGGCCGAAACCAGTGGGGCCATGCTCACTCAGGAGCAAATCAATGCAATACCTTTCCAAGTGCTACCCGAGAAGGAGGCAGTCTTATCCAGTCAAATGATGGCTAGGGTGGAGTCAATCGCCGTCAAGCTGGGCGACAGTGTCGAACAAGGCGCGACCTTGGTCGTCTTCGATTGCAAAGAGCTCCAAGCGCGCCGCTCAAGCTCCATTGCAGAGCTGGTCGCCGCCCAAGAAACTCACACAAGCAAACTGCGTCTCCAGGGCTTAGGTGCCGCAGGAGAGCTAGAGGTCTCATTGGCGGCATCAGCAGTAGACCGCACATTGTCCAATGTCGGGCAAATCGATGCCCAGATTATCAACTGCAAGCTGGTTGCACCTTTCTCAGGCAGCATTAGCAAGTTGAGGGTAAAAGAGCAGGAAGTTGTTGCACCCAACCAAGCGGTTCTAGACATCGTCGATACAAAAAACCTCAAATTGCAATTGTTTGTGCCAGCGGCAATGTCGAATCAGATCAGCACTGAAACAATGTTCTCGGTTCAAATTAATGATGAAACACGTCAACGCCGAGCCCGTGTCAGTCGGATTAATCCGCGCATCGACGGCGCCAGCCAAGTCCTTGAAATCGAAGCCGTTCTCGCTGAAACGGTCACCGGTATCAAACCCGGCATGCTGGGAAATGCAAAACTGATACCTTCACGTAAATCCCGCCCCCGTAATACCAATATTCAAGAGCCAACTGTCTCGAGCCCCAAAAAATGACGCCCACCCCTCATGCTGGCGAAGTGCTTACGCATGAACTGGAAGCCTTAATAAGTTGCCGCTCGCTGCGCGAAGCAAGTATTTTGACAGCCAACGCGGCCGGCGCCTTAGGTGACGCAGGCCAAGCCGTGGTGTGGATCACGGGCGCATGGGGTTCGGCGAGGGTGACTGGAATTGCTGGCTTATCGGTGGTGCAGCGACACAACGACTTCACCAACTGGTTTGAAGCAGCAGCGCCTTTTGCCAAAGCCCGCGGGGAAGGCCATATAGCCTTTTTAAACGATCCATTTGCCACACCTCGCTTGGAGCGCGATCGGCACCAATATCTCCAGCAATACACCTTGCATCTGCCGTTGAAATCGCCTCAGGGTGTGATCTTTGGCGGGGTTTTTGTCACTCGTGCCAACCCTCTGTCTGAGCTGCAATTAAATACCTTAACCCGTTATCTACAGGCTGCTGCGAATGCATTGTGGAACACCCGCCAACGTTTGATGCACCGACAAATAGTGGGTGGCGGTCATGCCGGTTGGCGTTGGACGCTGCTGCTTGGTGCTGCAGCCATCGGCTCTCTGTTTATTCCAGTCCGACTTTCTGCCACAGCCTCAGCCGAAATTTCACCGCGCGACGCCATGCCCATCACAGCCCCTCAAGATGGCGTCATCGAAAAGCTGCTGGTTCGACCCAACGAACTTATTTCACCGGGAACTTTACTGGTTCGCTATAACGAAACGGTCGACAAGAATCGCCTGATGGTGGCCCAGCAAAATCTTGCCGTAGCACGCGCTGAGCTTGATCGGACGACCAGCAAATCTTTTCAAGACCCCTCATCAAGGGCTGAATTGGGCACCTTCAGGGCCAAAGTTCAAGAGAAAGCCACTGAAGCGCGCTTTCTTGAACAAATGCTCGAAAGACTCGTAATACGCGCACCCTTAGGCGGCGCAGCCATATTTGCAGATGCCGACGAATGGGTCGGCAGACCCGTTCAAAAGGGCGAGCGCATCATGCTGCTTGCCGATACTGAAAAAATATGGATCACGCTGTTTATTTCGCCCGAAGAAGCTATTCCAGATATAAGCGAAGCGCCAGTCAAACTAAATTTGGACATTGCGCCTCTGACCAGCCTTCAAGCCAAGGTTGAAGAAAGTAGCTACGAGTCAGTGGTCATGCCTGATGGTCGTGTTGGATATCTGCTCAGGGCCAGCCTATTACCCGGCCAGCCACCGCCGCGCATTGGCCTGCGGGGAGTGGCTACTGTGTATGGGGAAAGAACCGTGTTGGGCTACTACCTTTTCAGAAAGCCAATTCGAAGCTTGCGTCGGATGTTTGGCCTTTGAAGCGTAGGAGACTTCACAGCCATGAATTCAGCATCCTCATCTGCCGTAATAGCCCCCGGCTCTATTGATCGGCAAGTGCTGGCCGGGCTTCGACAAGATCTGGAATTAATCTCAGGCCCTGTTACACCCGGCATTGGCCAAACTTGGCGCATTCGCGATCCAGCGCGGAACAGATTTTTTGAAATTGGTCCTTTCGAATTTGCAGTGCTCTCGTCTTGGAGTGAGGGCTCAAATCTGGCCACCTTAGCTCAACGGGTATCGGAACTGCTCAAGACGTCAGTGCAGCCAAGCGAACTCATAGAAATCGTGCAGTTTCTTTTGACCAACGAATTGCTATCCACATCCTCCGCATCGGTACGAGACGAGCTCAACCGCCGTGCTCGTACACAACGAGTAGGCTGGCTGCAATGGCTTCTGCACAACTACCTCTTCGTTCGCATTCCATTGCTTGATCCAGGCGTCATGTTGACCTGGCTAGCTGGCAAGACCCAATGGCTGTTCACTTGGAAAACGCTGGTTGCAGCCGCGATACTCCTGCTGGTGGACTTGCACCTGATCTCAGAGCGTTGGCCAGAGGTTGTTCACAATGTTGACTATTCGTTCAGCCCCGAGGGAATCGCCTTGTTGGCTGTCGCCAGTATTTTCAGCAAGGCCTTTCATGAACTTGGGCATGCGCTCGTGGCCCATCGACTTGGGGTTCGAGTGCCGACGATAGGGGTGGCCATCGTTGTGATGTACCCCATGCTCTACACCGACACCGGAGACAGCTGGCGACTGACAAGCAAGCACAAACGACTGGCTATTGCAGCGGCGGGAATGGTTGCTGATTTATTGCTGGCATTGATAGCGGTTTTGGCTTGGAGCTTTTTTCCGGACGGTCCCACTCGGAATGCACTCTTCTTTTTAGCTTTCGTTTCATCCTTTATTGCTCTTGGCCTCAACGCAATGCCCTTCATGCGTTTTGACGGCTACTACGTACTTTCGGACGCCCTGGATCTTCCGAATCTGCACGAGCGCGCTTCTGCACTAGCCCTGCGCTGGCTGCGACATCAGCTCTGGGGCCTGCGGTCACCAGACCCTGAGCAACAGATGTCCTTTGGCATGCGCAATTTTCTGGTGTGCTTTGCCATCGTCACTTGGATTTACAGACTGGTGCTTTACTTGACTATTGCTTGGCTTATTTTTGATTATTTTTTCAGGGCGCTGGGCATAGTGCTGATGGTCGTTGAAATAGGCTGGTTTGTGGTAAGACCCATCTACCAGGAAATTACCTATCTAAACAATAGGCGAACTGCACTTAAACCACGAGTAATGGGGCTGCTGATAGCACTTTTGGTCCCTCTAGCGATGGCATGGCTTTGGTTGCTCTCATCGGGTGTTAACTCGCCCGCCTTAGCACGCGCTCGAGCAGAGTTCAGCATCAAAGCCCCAAGCGCCGGCTTGCTAGTGGCTATCAAAGCCCGAGATGGCCAACGCCTGGATATAGGGGATGAAGTGGCTGTGCTGATCGCTCATGAGTCAACATTGCGAAGCGATGTAGCGCAAATTACCCAGCAAGCGTTGCTGCGTGATCTTCAAAGCACCGTCGTCAGCGAAGACTCCCGCGATCGCATAGGTCCGATCCGCCAGCGCATCAGCGGAACCCAGGCTATGGAGCAACTTTCTTTAAGTGAACAAGACCTGATGCTGCTCAAAGCGCCTGGGAGTGGCTTGGTACGTGACCTGCTTCCAAGTGCCGTTGCAGGGCGCTGGGTCCAGGCACGCGAACCTCTTATGAGAATCGTCTCTCATGAAGACACCGTGGTCTATGCCTACATTGATGAAAAGCACATCCATAACGTGCAAATAGGTGCACCGGCGATTTTTTATCCAGACGATCCAGGCATCGCCCCCATTCGAGGCAAGGTAGGTGCAGTCGACCAAAGTGCTTTACGAACATTGCCCTCTGCATTACTGGCCTCTATCTACAAAGGGCCTATCGCCGCAACGCAAGGTCCCACCGGAGAACTGACTACCAACGAAGTGCGATATCGGGTGCGTATAGAAACCGACAACCCTGTGACGATACCAAGGGTACTTAGAGGCTCGGTCTATATTGAAGGGGACGCACTCTCAGCACTGACCGCACTGCCGGCACGTATCGCAAGCGCTGTGATGCGAGAGTTGGGCATTTAGGAAATTACTTTTTAAAAAGATCGCTCTTAAATAATCCCCAATTAAAGTCTTTTTAGACATCACTTGCCGAATTTTTCAGCAATCCAAAATTCCGTCTCAAACTTTTCGTGGATTTTGCAGTCCGGTCATCCCTGCCCTGAACCACTTGAAAGACAAGCCCAAGGCCAACAGCAAAAGCAGCGCCGATGCGGCTGCCAAAAGTGCGCTGATTTCAGTGTCCTTGCGTTCCAAGGTGAACTGAGTGGAAAGTTGCTCGTAGATTCCCTTGAGTTCTTGCGCCGAAGTGGCCTTGAAGAACTCAGCCTGGGTGATCTGGGCCACCGCTTTAAGGGCCTCTTCGTCTACCTTGGTATAAAAAGAATACCCCTCGAAACCGGGAATAAAACCATTCGGGGTGCCAAAGGCAACGGTATACACACGAACGCCCAGATTGGCGGCCATTTTGGCAACATCTATAGGGTCTGGCCCACTGGTACGGCGACCATCGGACAGCAACACAATGGCCCCACCCGTATAAGAACCGGGCGGCACTGGCGCCATTTCCTTGGGTTCGGGCGCCGCACTGCGTTTGTCCAGGCTTTGCCCCTGCCCTTGCCGCTCCATCAGGCCTCGCCCCCCAAAAGCGCCGTAAAGAATCGACTCAAGGTCGATATTGGCTTCGGGCCGCAAGGTGGACAAGGCCAACAACAGACCGCTGCCCGTAGCGGTACCCCGCTGCAACTGAAAGCGGTCTATCGCAGCGACCCAATCTTCCCGACGATCGCTCACATGTTGAACCACCTGTGCCGTGCCCGCAAAAGACACAATGGCCACCCGCACGCTAGGGGGCAACTCCTGCAAAAAATCTTTGGCCGCTTTTTGGGCTGCTTGTATGCGGTTAGGCGGCACGTCTTCGGCCAGCATGCTGCGCGATACATCCATGGCCAGCACCAAGGTCATGTAATCGGCGGGCAGTGTCACCCTGGCTACCGGGCGCGCCAAGGCAAAAAGAGACAACACCAATGCCAGCCAGACCAAAGATGGGGGCACATGTCGACGCCATCGGGCAGCACTGCCCTGCAGGGCATCATGAACCAGACTGAGCGCTGAAAAGCTCAAAACCACCCGCCTTTTACGGCGCAAAAGCACGATGTAAATACCCAACGCCAAGGGGGCCAACAAAAGGGCCCAAAGCAGTTCGGGATTCAAAAAATGCATTGGGCCTCGAATGGTTATCTTGGATTGGCCGCAATTTACCACCGAAACCGTGTTAATGTTTATTCATGAAACGTACCGTGGTGTACAGAAAACGCCAGATTTCTACCGAGGTTTCCCCCAAGCCGGAGACCTCAGGGTTAAGTCCGCTCGCCACTCCTGCTATCGTTAACTCCCCGGACAGCCGGCTCAGGCGCTGGCAAGGACTGGCCTTGTTTTTGCTGGGCGTCCTGCTCACCTTGCTGAGCCTGCATTTCACCCACAGGCTCTCACCTCCGGCAAGCTCACTTACACAAAACGACATCGATGCAGCTGTTCTGCACACCCTGACCACCCAAGACCTGCCCTCTCCCTCTGCCAAAGCGGCGGCGGCTGTTCAAGCGTCTGTGGTTCGGGTGGAAGGCTTTGAACCCGACCCCAAAAAACCCAAGGGGGAATTCCGACCCACGGGCGTGGGCACCGGTGTAGTCATCAAAGACGATGGCACCATGCTGACCAACTACCATGTGGTAGCAGGCGCACAACGTCTGTTGGTCACCTTTGCCGATGGCACTCAGTCTCAGGCGGAAGTTGCGGCCGTTCACCCCGACAAGGACTTGGCCGTCCTCAAACCACAAAAAATTCCAGACGACCTGCAACCCGCCGTGCTGGGCTCCAGCCGTCAACTGGCCCCGGGTGATGGCGTGGTGGCCGTCGGATTTCCATTTGGCATGGGTCCATCCGTTTCTTCAGGCGTTGTTTCGGGAATGGGGCGGGAGTTTTTGTCGCCGCAAGGTGGGCGTTTGCTCTCCGGGCTGATCCAGTTCGACGCCGCGGCCAATCCTGGCAACTCGGGCGGACCACTGGTCAACATGGCGGGCGAAGTCATAGGCGTCGTGACGGCCATTCTCAACCCCACATCGGCACGCACTTTCATCGGAATCGGTTTTGCCACCACCATAGAAGAAGCAGGCATGGCCGTGGGCCTGCCTCCGTTTTAACCCGCTCCAAATAAAAGGGCCAGACATGAATACACCCAACGATTCCTGGCGAGCTTCTGCTGAAACAGCACTCAGCTCAAACCCGATGGCCGCCGAGGCCTCAGCCCAAATGCAACGGGTGCTTTACGAAGTGAAACGTGTGGTGGTCGGGCAAGATGCCTTTTTGGAGCGCGTGCTGGTGGCTTTGCTGGCGCAAGGTCATTTGCTGATCGAGGGGGTACCAGGGCTGGCCAAAACCCTGACGGTGAACACCTTGTCGAAAACCTTGCGTGGGGTTTTTCGGCGCATCCAGTTCACGCCCGACCTGCTGCCTGCCGACTTGATCGGCACCCGCATCTTCAACCAAAAAACCAGTGAATTCAGCACCGTTCTGGGCCCGGTCTTTGCCAACTTGTTGCTGGCCGATGAAATCAACCGGGCACCCGCCAAGGTTCAAAGTGCCTTGCTAGAGGTGATGCAGGAGCGACAAGTTACCTTGGCTGGCGAGACGCACCGCGTACCCGCCCCTTTCCTGGTCATGGCCACACAAAACCCGATCGAGACCGAGGGCACCTACCCCCTGCCCGAAGCGCAGGTAGACCGTTTCATGATGAAGGTACTGGTGGACTACCCCACCGACGAAGAAGAGTTTGTGATTGTTCAACGCGTCATCGGTGAACCCGTGCAGGTGGCAGGCGTGCTCACACCCGAGCAGTTGCAACAATTGCAGCAACAATGCCGCCGGGGCTATGTGGACCCGGGTCTGGTGCATTACGCCGTCAAACTGGTGGCCGCCACACGTACACCGGGTCGTTTTGGTCTGGAAGGCATTGACCGTTTTCTGACCTTTGGTGCCAGCCCACGGGCCACCATCGGCTTGATCGAGGGGGCCAGGGCACTGGCTTTCTTGCGCGGCCGTGACTATGCCCTGCCGGAAGATGTAATCGATCTGGTACCCGATGTGCTTCGCCATCGGCTGGTGCTGTCTTATGAAGCTTTGTCCGAGGGCAAGACCCCGGACAGCCTGATAGCCCAAATCATGCAAGCGGTACCCGCACCGGATAAACCACTGGAATCTCATGCTCGAGTGGCTGCGTCGGCTTAAAAAAGCCCCCCCTGCCGATGCCTCAGGCCCGCTGCTGCAGACCCCAGCGCGGGTGGACATGCAAGCCCTGTTGCAGCAACTTGAATGGACTGTATTGCGCCGACTTGATGGCGCCCTGCAAGGTGAAAACCGCAGCACGTTTCGCGGTGCGGGTCTCGACCTGGCCGACCTGCGTGAATACCAAGTCCATGACGATGTGCGGCACATCGACTGGAACGTCACGGCCCGCTTGCAAGTACCCCATGTCCGAATGCACCAAGAAGACCGCGAGGTCAGTGTCTGGTTTCTGGTGGATATGACCGGCTCCATGGGCTTTGGTTCTGACAGCCAAAGCAAACGCGAGTTGATGTTGTCGTTTATTGGAGTGATGGGTTTATGGTTGCAACGCCACGGCAACCGCACGGGCGCCTTGGTGCTGACCGGTGCGCCCGACACCCCGTTACTGCACGTCCCAGCTCGCATGGGGCGACGCCATTTATTGCACCTCATGAACACGGTTCAACAAGTGCCCGTTGGCTTAGGAGAGCACGCCACACACCTCGCGCCATGGCTGCGCCAAGCGCAATCGCTGCTCAAGCGCCGTGCCCAGTTGTTCGTCTTGTCTGATTTCATCAGCCCCGCAGGCTGGGAACGGGAGCTGGCGGGTCTGGCGCGACGTCACGACAGCATTGCTGTGCGCCTGACCGATCCCCTCGAAACCCAACTGCCCGGTGCTGGCCTGGTGTGGATAGAAGACGCTGAAACCGGCGAACAATTGCTGCTGGACACCTCGGACCCGAAATTCAGACAACGCTACGCGGACAAAGCCTTGCAGCGAGAGGCCGCGTTTGAACAGGCCCTGACCCATGCGGGCATGGACGGTTTGTCGCTATCGACCGATGAAGATTTGAGCCTGGCTTTGCGCCAATTTGTGGCTTTACGCAAACGCAGGAGTCTGCATGCCTGATCTCCTCTCGCTCAACTTCATGTGGCCCCCACTGCTTGGGGCGCTGATTCTTTTGCCCTTGGTGGCATGGGTTTATGTGCGCATGAATCGCGGTGCCAGCTTGGCAATGATGGCCAGGCACTCGCGATGGCTCAGACATCTACCCTTTGTCGTGGTTTTGCTCGGCTTGGCCGTCTTGTTGATCGCCATGGCCAGACCCCAATCCATCATGTTGACACCCATGCGAGAAGCCACCGTCATGCTGGCCATCGACACCTCGGGCAGCATGCGTGCCGACGACCTGAAGCCCAGCCGCATTGATGCGGCCCGGGCAGAGGCCGAACGTTTTATTCTGGCCAAACCAGCCCGACTCCGAGTGGGTTTGGTCACCATCGCGGGCACTGCCGCGCTGGCACAAGCCCCCACCGAGCAGCGAGATGACCTGCTCAAGGCGCTGGACAATTTGCCTTTGCAATATGGTTCGGCGCTGGGTTCGGGTGTGCTGATCGCGCTGGAAGCCTTGTTGCCCGGGTCCGGCATTGATGCGCAAAAAATAATCAATGAAGCCATGGATGGCACTCGCAAAAAGCCCGAGGGGAAAAGCCTGGCAACCCCACCCAAAACCGAAACGCCGTCCGAAACCACCCAAGTCAATGGCCGCGCAATGGCCATTGTTTTATTGACCGATGGCCAGGGCAACTTGGGCCCGGAACTGCTGGACATGGCCAAACTGGCGGCGCAGCACCGGGTTCGGATCTACACCGTAGGGGTTGGAACGCCCGAAGGTGCCATCGTGCAAGTGCAAGGGCGCAGCATGCGTGTGCGCCTAGAAGAAGATGCGCTGCAACAAGTGGCGCGCTTGACGGAGGGCGAATATTTCAGGGCCACAAGCGCCGAAGATTTACAAAAGGTCTACGACCAACTGGGCAACAGATTCAAGTTTGAAAAACGTGCCGTCACCGAAATCACGGGCGCCATGGCGCTATTGGGCATGCTGCTGGTCCTTATCGGCTGCCTGCTGTCCGTGTATCGGTACGGGCGGATTGTTTGAGGTTTTTAGCGCAAAAAATGAGGTTAAATGAGCCTGATAAAGCGTAGGTATTGAGGTAAGTTCGGGCTCACAAAGAAGAAAGGACTTAGCCCCTTTCGAAGCTAAGTCCTTGATTCATATGGTCGGCGTGGCGGGATTCGAACTCGCGACCCCTTGCACCCCATGCAAGTGCGCTACCAGGCTGCGCTACACGCCGACAAGCTTTAAATTATAACCTGATAATTTTTGCTCAATTGGCCAGCAAAGCCCTAATTTCAAGCAGTTCTTGATGGAGCAAAGCGTAATCGGTGCGGCCCCCGGAAAACTCAACCCGTGGCATGGCTGTGGCTTCGGGCAAGGTGCGCGCATAAGGATCTGGATTGACTGAATCTTCCAAATCAATGCCCTCAGGCTCGTTGCGGCGCAGTTGCCGATCAGCCTGCACCAATTCTTGTAATTTGTTGCGAGCCCCGCTGATTGTGAAACCCTGGTCATACAACAAATCACGGATTCGCCGAATCATCAACACTTCGTGATGTTGGTAATAACGACGATTACCCCGGCGTTTAACCGGTCGCAACTGCGTAAACTCTTGCTCCCAATAGCGCAACACATGTGGCTTCACACCACACAATTCGCCTACTTCACCAATGGTGAAATAGCGTTTGGCTGGAATGGATGGGAGTGAACTGTCCATGAGCGACAACAAGTTACGTGGAAAACCTTGTAGCTTACTGCAACTAGGGCTGGCAAGTCCATAGCTCTAGGGACTACTTTTTACAAAAGCCCGTGATTAAAAATTCACGGTTATTTCTTACCAAAAAACGACCATTAAATTAATTTTTAAATCGTTTGACGTCGCAACGGCATTTTTCTTCAGCCCGTAAAAAACCCCTCAAGAGGGGTTTTTTTTACAAAGGCTCAAGATGGATTACTTCTTGGCGCAAGCCTTGTCTTTCTCATTTTCTTTCTTGGAGCAGTCAACTTTTTTGTCATCCATCTTGCCACCGCCATGGCTACCTGCAAAAGAAGGAGCAGACATCAGCATGAAAGCAGAAATAAGAGCGGTCATCACGATTTTCATTGAAACACCTTCAGGGATTGAGATTGAAGAAAAGAACCATTGCGTGCTGATTTAATTCAAACACTTTAATATCGTATCCATATTAATAGGCCCACGCTAAAAATGGACATCCCCCCCAGAACCCTAGCCACCGAACTGCGGGTTTACCCTTTATTCAGAATCTGTGCGTTAGCCATCGGTATGGGCGCTTTCATGTTGCCCAGTTTGGGGCAAGAACGCTTCAAACCCCAAGATCAACAGGTGGTGTTGGCTGCATCAGTCCATGCCCAAGGGGGACGTAACGGGCAATTGCGCGCACTCGATCAAGCTTGGCGCGCGCAGCCCACAAATCTGGACGCCTCCCTGGCTTACGCCCGAGCAGTCTTCACATTGGGACTCACCGAGGGTGATTTGCGCTGGTTTGGTTCGGCCAAAGCGGCCTTAACACCTTGGTGGCAAAGCGCCGACTTGCCTGCGGATGGGTTTTTTCTAAGGGGCTTGGTCAAGCAAGGTTTTCACGAGTTCGATGCAGGCCTGGCAGACATTAACCAAGCCATTGCCAAAGACGCCCAGCGTGCCGAGTTCTGGTCTTGGCGGTTTGCCCTGCATTTATTGCTGGCAGATATGGCTGCCGCCCAACAAGACATCCTGGAAATTTCCCGCCTGTTCGGCCCGGAAGAGGGCAATGTCTATCGCGGCATCTTGCTTTATCGCACGGGCAAGCCGCAACCGGCCACTGAACTGCTGTCTGCAGCACTCAAAGCCAAGACCTTTCAAGATACTTCTTCGCAAGATTGGATCGGCTTTCACTTGGGTGAAGCACTGCGCGTAAGCGGCCAGCCAGCACAAGCCTTGGCCATCTGGCAAAAACAGCTCAAGGCCAATCCACAGTCCCATTTGCTCAGGCTTTCGTTGGCAGAAATGTTGAACAGCCAAGGCAATTACAGACTAGCAAAACAAATTGCCACCACCGAATCTGCAAGCGACGCCCTGCTGATGCAAGCCCTGCTGGCCAGCCGTGGGCTGAACGAGCCTGATGAAAAGCGCCTGGCCAGCCTCATCGATGCACGCCTCAAGTCGCAAGAAATGCGGCAAGAATCCCTGATCGAGCGCCCCAAACTCTTTTACCTTATCGCCTACGGCAAAGACCCCGTGGCGGGACTGGCGCTGTCCATCCAAAACTGGCAGCTCCAAAAAGAGCCGCCCGACGCCCTGCTCTTCATTCAAGCGGCCCTGGCCGTCAACCAGCCCCGTGCCGCCGAGCCGGTGCTTATTTGGGCTGAAAAAACCGGCTACACCGACCCGGAACTTGCCCCGCTTATCAGGCAACTCCAATCGCATCCGCGTTGGACAGGGGGCAAATGATGTTCTCTGTTCTGGCTAGAAGCCTCGCCAAAATCACTCGAAACTTAAACAATGTTTTGGTATGGTGCTTGCAAATGCTATTTGCCTGTTTTGTCTTGGCACAAAGCGCCCAAGCGCACTCCAGCAGCAACAGCTACCTCACACTCAGCGCACCCAACAATCAACTGACGCTGCGTGTTGACCTTCACATGCGCGACCTGGACTTGATTTTTGACCTTGACCAAAACCGCGACGGCCAAATCACCTGGGGCGAAACCATGGCCCGCAGTCCAGAGCTACAAGCCTGGTTGGTTCAGGGCATAAAGCTTTCTGAATCGGGTAAAAACTGCACCTTAGACACCGCAGATTTGCAAGCCAGCCAACATGCCGACGGCACTTACCTCAGCGCGCAATGGCTTGCGCAATGCCCGGGCTTGACTGATTTAGACAACATTCGCCTGAGCGTGCGTTACGCGCTGATGTTTGCGCAAGACAACCTGCACCGTGGCTTGCTCAAGGTCGATCTGCCCCAGTACCAAAGCACCGCCCTGCTCAGCCCGGAGCGGCCCGAAGCCCTGGTCGACAAGGCCGAAAACAAACCGCTTCGGGTCTTGGCCCGCTATGTCACCGAAGGTGTTTGGCACATCTGGATCGGCATTGACCACATCCTTTTCTTGCTCAGCCTTTTGGTGCTGGCCCCCTTGCAGCCAGCACAGCGGCGGGTCACGCAATGGCAAGCGGCCCCCCGGTTCAAACCGGTTTTTATGGACGTATTGGCCGTGGTCACGGCCTTCACGGTCGCCCACTCCATCACGCTGGGCCTGTCCATCATGGGTTGGCTAAAGCCGTCTCCCAACTTCATTGAGCCTGCAATTGCGCTGTCTGTGGTGTTGGCCGCCCTGAACAACCTGCTCGGCTGGAGCGCCCTGAAACGCTGGCGTCTGGCCTTTGTATTTGGCCTGATTCACGGTTTCGGTTTTGCCAATGTTTTGGTCGATTTGGGCCTACCGGCCAGCGCCCTAGCCGCAGCATTGGGCGGTTTCAACATCGGGGTCGAACTGGGCCAAATGGCCATAGTCATGGCCTTTTTACCGATAGCCTGGCTGCTGCGAAGAACCCGCTTTTACCGCTGGATCGTGGTGGCGGGGGGTTCCTTAGCCATCGTCATTTTGGGCTTGTACTGGACACTTGAAAGAACGGGCCTGCTTTAAACCCCGCCACACCCTCAACGACAGGTTTTATCAGCGGCAAACTTTTTCATCCGATCCAGCAAACCAGAAGCGGTTTTGTAGGACTTCAATTTGGCATTCGCCAAAAAGTCATTGCGCTTGCCCGCATCGTCAATGCGCGCCACTACCCGAAGCACCTGCTCGGCCACCACGCGGGCATTCGCACAAATGGCCTTGCTGTTTTGGGGTGTCAGGTCTTCTAGGCACGGCTGCAAAAAATCACCCAATTGGTTGTCCAGTTTTTGCAACTCACTGTTCTGGCTGATGTTATTGACACTGATGGCTTGTACGCCAGAGGGAAGCTCTTTACATTCTTGAGCAGCAAAAACTGGGGACGCAGCGCTGTAACCGAGCACAAGCATCAAAAATAATTTAGAAATTTGCTTCAATTTCAAACCTCATCAAGGCAATTCAACAATTCCGATAATTATCACATCAAGAAATG
>Ga0315909_10004039_pt1 | contig 17509 bp, 24 predicted proteins | sample LakEriMetagenome_11_FD_203527 | JGI IMG/M metagenome (GOLD analysis project Ga0315909, IMG submission 203527) | Freshwater fungal communities from buoy surface, Lake Erie, Ohio, United States - Buoy 2 MA125 | ecosystem: Environmental > Aquatic > Freshwater > Lake | place: USA: Lake Erie, Ohio...
CGCATATCGGAACGCAGTTGAGAAAGTTCAGCCTCAATGGCTTCTCTTTCCTTTTGTGCTTTCTTTAAAGCCTTACGCAATTCTGCGGGGCCATTATCTTGTTCTTCTGTTTCGTCTTCGTATTCGTATTGGTTGGCCATTGCAGCCACTCCCTTTCATTAAGTTGTCGTATGCCACATACACAAACAGGGGAATCTGTGATGGCTCATACTGCCGGTCTTCGGTTACGCTTCTAAGTGCCGGTGCGCTTAGTAGGTTTTTAAATCTGGCCTGACATACCGCGTGATAAAGAAGTTCTACCTACGCCTGTTTGACCAGCAAATCTTGATTGCTCTTCTTGAGCAAGTTTTTGTAATTTTTGTTTGTATTCAGCTGAACCTGCACCACCAAAAATTGCACTTGTTGTTTCTTCAAAACCAACAGGTTGTGAACCAGGTGTTATAGCACTGAGTCTTTGTGCTTCAGGAAGAATTTGTGCAACCTGTTCAAAACCTTGACGGGCTTCTTGTTGTGTAACACCAAGTTGACCAGAATAAGTTTCAGCCATAGGTGTTGTAACTTGTAAACCTTGACGTGCTGCTTCAGCACCAAACTGTGCAGCTTTTTGTTGACGTGTAATAAATGGTAATGCACGCTCAGGATCAAGCACATAAGCTAACATATCACCTGATTGCAAACCGTAAAGTTTGCGTAAAGAATCAGTAAAGAATGGGTCAGCATTTTGAATAGATTGGTTAGCAATATTTAAACGTTCTTGTAGTTCTGCTGGTGAAACATCACCACCAATGAATTTAGCAAAATCATCATATTGGTCATAAAACCCTATAGGTAGTTGTGAATCACGCATAACTTTTTTGTAAGCTGTTTCAGTAGAAATATAAGTTCCAGGATCTAATGGTGGAAGTCCTGCTTTTTTGCGATTCTCATTACCAATAAAACGTGCTTTAAATTCTGGGGTTTTTTGTAACTCTATTGCAACAACACGGTCAGTTAAACCTTGATTTTTAAGTTCAACAATTTTGTTGGCTAATTCAGGTATACCGTACTGTGCAAACAAATCTTGTAAGTATGCAATGGAATCTATACGTTCTTCAGTATCGTCAACAACTACTCTGTTACGAAGTCTTTCGGCTTCAGCCTCGGTTTCAAGGCGAAGTCTTTCGGCCTCAGCAATAGCAGCAGCAGATGCTTTATCTTTAGCAGCATCAGCAGCGGCTTTATCTTTAGCAGCCTTATCTGTTTTTGCTTTAGCAGCAGAAGTGGCACTAATTTTAGTTTGAGTTTCAGCAACACGTTGTTGACGTTGTTGTTGAGCCGCTTTATTAGTTGCAACGGCTTTAGCCATTTTATCTTTAATAGATTCAGCCATTTACGCCTCAAATCCAAGTGTTCTTAAAACTTCATAACCAGTACCAATATATTCATTTTGAGCATTCTTAGTATATTTATAACGCTCATCTTTTTTCAAATCACGTTCAAACTGCCACAAAGGCATAAGCGTAGGTGCACCTTGATCGTTAACACCAGTTAAAGCCTTAGTAATAGTAGGATCATTTAAATTAACAGCATTAGGATCAATTTCAAGAATAGAAGCCATAGATTGAATATAAGGAGAAGCAGCTTGTTTAGTTGTTAAACCAGCATCAATCTGTCCAGCAAAACCACCATAACGAGATTTAGCGGTATCACGGATAGTGTTTTGAAAAGTATCTAAACTTTCACGACCTTCAAGAACAGACTTAGCAGCATTAGTATACCAGTCATCATTATATGCAATACCATAAGCATTAGCGTATTCACGTAAATCATCAACGGCTTTAGCAGCCTCACCAGTAGTACCCTCAAGTCTACCCTTACGAGCAACTTCCTCAGCAAGAGTTGCGGCATCCCAACCTTGTTGAACTGATTGTGTTGCAAGATTTTTTATTTCTCTATCAGAAAGTTTAATACCATACCTAGTTGCTGTACGTTGAACACTACGAACAATGTTAGATAATGATTGTGCACTAGCAGCAATATCAGGATTATTTAAAGCATCAGTAGCCAAAACAACATCAAGGTCAACATCTGCACGTTGCGCTCTAGCAATAGCAGATTCCCAATCATCTTGGGTTTTACCTGTAGCTCCACCTGCTTTAAGTAAACCAACAAGACGATTATATTCAGCAGTTTTACCTGAATATTTTAATTCAATTAAATAGTTAGCGGCTTGTGTGCCAGATTCAAAAGTTATTCCACCAATTTTAACAGGAGCCATTGGGTCAAGTTTTGTACCATAATAACCTAAATCAGAAGTACCATAATCACTAGGTTTTTTATCCATAGAACCAGGTGTGCTGGTAGGAACTCTAGGACCTTGAACAGGACCAGTAGTAACTTGTATTTTATCTGTTTTTCTAACAACACCAATAGGACCAGTTGGACCGGTGCTACTTGTTTGACTTCTAAATGTAACCATTATTCTCCGAGTAACTGTCTAATGTCAATAATAGGATCCCCAACAAGGTACCTATTAGCAAAATCAGCAAAATAAGTATTACTTTGCGCTAAATCAAAAACAAAAGCCTCATACTGCATACGTATCTGCTTACGCCTAGGACTATTTGCTGGAAGGGTATTCCATTCACTGAAAATAGAATCACGACCATCACGCCAAACCTTTACAGTATTCCATAAAGATTCTTCAGGTGCAGATTTTTTAACATCAGATAACCATTGTTCATTATCCAATGCAACATTGATAAGATTAATATTCTCATTAAAAGTATCATTCATATTACCAAACGTTTCAGCCCAAGCAGAATTACGTGTAATTAAACCATCTTCAATATTATAAATCTGATCACGATACCAAGCACGAATATCAGAATTAGACATTGCTGTTAAAGATTTACTTGGGCGACCAGCAAGATAAGTATCACGTTCTTTACTGATACGGTCATACTCGCGCCAACCATCTTCAATCTGTGCATCTGCCTCACGTTCAGCAAAAGTTTTAGTACCTTCAAATATTGGAATACCACCAACATCAGAAATTTTAAGATTAGCTGAAGCAGCAGGTGAATAATCACCAGGGACAATAGGGTTAAGAATCATACCAACAGATTCAACTCTTTGTTGAGGGTTTTTAGCAACCCATTGATTTAGCCATTCATAAGAATTTAATCTACGAACAGCTTCTTGTTCAGGTGCAACACTTGCTTTATATTTAGTACCACTGATAAGATTACGAACAGCCTCTTCACCATATAACAAAATAAAATCTTGTAAAGCAGCTTGGTATGGTTGAACACCTGGTTTGTCCGCTAACAGTTGTGGGTTGTTAACATAGTTTAATTCAAGTCTGTCAAATTCATCACGGTATATAATTGATGTTGGTTGTTCTGTTACAGAAAATGGTGAGAATAGTTTTTTAACTAAACGCCAACGCATAACTTCTAAAGTTAAATCAATAGATTCATTTTCTGTTGGTTCTTCACCATCAGGATTGTTTAATTCCCAATTAACACGGCGAGCAGTATGAATAGACCACAATGTTGAAGCAACAGCGTCTTTACGAAATTTTATATTTTCTTTATCAAATCTTACATCAAGTTCTAAACCAACAAGTTGAATAGCACTTTTTATACTTCCGGCAACAAACACTTGTTCAGCAACATTAGAAACAATAGAAGAAGTTAAACCAATAGCGGTTTTACTTTCAGAATCTTTAGCAGCAGGAAGAACACCACGTGGTACACCACCAAAAATAAGTTGGTTATAAAGTTTTTCACCAACAGCATTTTTAATAGATGTTTCAAGTTTAGGAAACTTTTGAATAGCAGTATTTAAAGCAACTTGTCCAAGCCAGTTAGGGCTTGCGCCACCAATCATAAAGTTTAATTGTTGGGTATTCATTTTGTGAACAAATGGTTGAGCAGTACCAGGTTTGTTGAAGAAAGGTAAAACAAGATATGTTGTTTTGTTTTCTTCATCAGCTTGTTCAGGTGTTATTGCATTACCGTCTTCATCAATAACCATACCTGCAGCCCAAGGAGAAGTACGTATTTGTTCAAGAAGAGCAAAGTTGTATGGGTTTGCTAATCCTGCTTTAACCCAATATTTAATTGAGTTAAACATAGCACTAGGAAAACCAAGAAGGAAACGTGAATAGTATTGAACATTGTTCATACGTCTAATTGCGTAAAAAGTATTTTCTACTTGCTTTAAAGCGTATTCTTGTGAAAGTGGACGTATTTGGTTTTGCCACATATCAGAAGTAATTTCAATGCCATTACGTTGAGCATTTTCAACAATCATTCTGGTTGCTTCATTGCCATAAAATCTACCATAAGGGCTGCGAAATAAAACAGATTCTGGTTTTGCTATTGCTCTGAAACCAGCATTTACTCCTTGTTGGTAAAGTTCAACAAGACCCAAACTGAGAATACCGTCAACATCAACATCAAGAGTTGGTAAATCTTTACCTTTTAAAAGTTCTTGTGCACGTTTAACATTAATAACATCTTTAGTTTCAACAATTTCTTTTTGTATTGTTTTATCTTTAACAAGATTATCAATAAGTTCACGTGTTTTAACAATAATGTTTCTTGCAGCAGATTCACTTAAATCAAGATTTTTACCAACTTTACCACCAGTTTCACCAGCGGCTACACGATAAAAATCACTAAACTTACCACGTGCTGCTAAATCACGAAGCATATAATCAAGGATTTCATTATCAGATAATCCTTGCATTACACGACTAACTAAAGGATCATTACGTAAGATTTGTATTTGTCTTGCGTAATCTCCCCAATATCTATTGATAAGTTTTTTGTTAACAGTAGATGTTGTAGGATTTATTGGAATAGTATTAAAACTTGTTTTTGGTACTCGTTCAAATGCACCTGGTTGTGTTACGTTTGCAAGTGTTAATGCTGGATCTATTTCTTGGCGTAGTGCTCCACCACCAATAACATCATAACCTGTTGCATCAAGTTGTTTATAAACATATTCGCCAGTATCAGAATCTAAAACCCTTGTAGTAAAGTTATCTTTACCATAAATTTGTGGCAAAGTAGCATCTTGCACACGACCAAGAATACGAACAAAAGGTTCAAAAATAGAGTTCTTAGGAATATAACCTGGGCGAATAAGAACCGCTGCAGAAAAAGCGCGTTCAAAAGCATCAGCACTAATTGACATCATATTTAATTTAGCTCTAATTGCTAAAAGAGAACCACCTTTAATTTGTTCTCTTAAAACATTTTCGAGAACACGCATATCAAGCATAGGTACTTTACCAACAAGAGTTGCTTTAATATTTTCATCAACAGCAGTTACTTCAGCACCATCAGTTTGCTTAGCAATCATACCATTATCAGTGTTAGCAATTTTTTCTTGAATGCCATCACGTTTAGCAATAATGCGTGACATTGCATTAGCAACATCAATATCAGTGTTTTTTAAACCTGCTTTTTCAGCAATATCTTTAGCAATAAGTTTAGCGGCTGATACTTCAATACCTTTAAGAATTTGTGCACGGGAAACTTCATCAGCAGGAGCAGCTAACCATTGTCTTATAGCATTTTCACGAAAGTTTTTATATTTTTCTTTACGAAGAATAGGTGATAGTTGTAGTGTTGCAGATATTTCTTCAATGCTGTCCATTGGACGTAAACCTGTAAGTTCAACATAACCACGTGGACGAAGACGTGTAGTTGCAAGAGTTAAAATACGGAAAGGTCTTAATGCCCCTCCACCAATAATGTTTTCTTGTATTTGGTTTGAACCTTTTCCAAGAAGACGTTCAGTTTTTACAGATGTTTTTAAACTGTTTAACTGTTCAACAAAACTAAACTTTGAAGGTGCCCAAGTAACGTTACCTGCACCAATAGAAACTTTACTGTACCAGTCTTGCCAATTACCTTTAAGTGTATCATTACGTTCAATAATGTCATCTAAAACACTTTTAAGTTGAACACCTTCATCAGGTGTAATAAGTTCATAAGGATTGTCAATCTTTTCAAAAGGAAGAGCAGATTGCATATCTACAGGTTGTTTAGATAAAGATAAAGCATCAATAACAGAAGGTGCTTTTGCTGCAAGTCTTTGTGCTGCTTGAACAGAACCAAGTTCAGCAAGAACTAAATCAGTTGTTTCATCAAGGGTTCTTGTTGCGGCACCAAGTTGTGAAAGAAGACGAGGATTATGTGAACGTGCAACAACTGGATTAGATAATAAATCTAATGGATCTTCTTTAGTCCACATATCAAGAATATGTACACCGATACCATTTTTAGGTTTAACAGCAGCAATATCTAAACCAGAATCAAGTTGTGTTTGAATATCTAATGCTGCATCTGCCGCATCAGTTTCAAGACGTGTAATAGTTTCAGCGGATAAAGGTTTACGTGTTAACTGTGATGATTCTCTTAAACCTTTAAAAAGAAAACCTGAACCTAAACTTGTAACAACTTCTAAACCAATATCAGTTAAACCAGTAACTGCTTGATACAAAGGGCTTTGTTGTGCTTGTTCACGTTGTTTTTCATCAAGAATATTATAAGTTGGATTAAGCATAGGTAAAAGATTATATAAATCTGAATAACCTTTTTTAGCATTCTCTGTACCAATTTTATTTGCTAAAAGATTACCTGCAACAACACCAATTTGAACCTTAGGGTTTTGTCCTTGTTGATAAAGAAAAGATTCACCATAACTAATACGTTCAGCTGCTTTTTTAGCAGTTTCGCGAGGAACATTTATACCTTTAGTTTGATATGTTTCTTGAAGAAAACTACCAGATAAAGGTTCACGAACAACTTCTTCAAAAGCTTTATCAGCTGCGGCAATAACTTTACCAATAGGTGAAGTGACTATATCAGAAACAAAAGGTAAAACTTTTTTTGTTACAGTGTCACCTATAAAAGCACCTACACGGTTGTTAGTTAAATAATCAGTTAGAGCACCCACAGTGTTATGCTCCTTCTGGTCTAGTCAAAATTTCTAATAGTGCATTAAATTCGTTGTCAGCAAGATTAGGTGTACGTGCTAAATCAAAAGCAACGGAACCCATAGGGAAACCTAAAGTTTGTAAAGCTGTATCAAAACGTTCAGAAAACTGACTCATCTATGAAATACTCTTTAAATATTGTATAAATCCACGAAATGTATTAGAAGCAGATGGATCATTAGCCATCTGTTCAAGGGAAGGTAAGTATTGCACAAGGCGTTGATTATCTTCTACAAGTTGTTTATTAAAAGATTCTGCTGCACTTGGTCCAAGTGCTTCCATTCCTGGACCTGCACCCATTGCTGCACCAGATGTTACTGGTTCGTTTGGTCGTGCTGATGGTTCATTTAAACCAATAATTGGTTGTGAGGCTGCGGCTGATGCGAGGCCCGAAGGCATACCTGATTGTTCAATACTCGGAGCCGCAGCCAAAGGAGCAGATTGTTGCGCTTGCATCAATGCTTGTCCTTCTCCATAAGGGAGACCTGGAACGTACTTGGCTGCTTGTGTAGCGTCACCGCTTTGACCATTACCACCACGCGCATTAACATTCATAGGATTGTTTTGCGGTGCTGTAGGTCTCATTCCACCTCTTGCCATTTATATACGTCCTTAAATTAATTGTTTACTTTCCAGCTTTTTTTGGTGGTTTTCCACCTTTTGTACCAGATGGTTGTGCAGAGAACATTGTCTTTGACATACCTGGTTTTGCAATACTTGGAACACCAGATTTTTTAACTGGTTGTTCGTATGCTTTTCCAGCAGAACCTTGGTTTGCTGGCTTCTTGCCGCCACTAAATGACTTCATTTGTTTCCTTTTCTTAGCCCGCAGGGACCATTCTTGTCACGCTACTAGATAGCGTGGGTTTACCAGAACCGGTTAACCCGGCTAGTAAAGATTGTAAAGGTGGTCTACCACCTGGTCCCACTTGTCCTGGCACCACACCACGTGGACCACCAGTTATTGCACTTAATCCTGAAGCACCACCGGAGGGAGCCTCACCTGCGGAACCGGGGACGGGTTGTTCCATACCAGGGGCTGCAGCCTCAGCAGAAGGTGGCGGTGCCTGAGGGGCAAACGCTTCCGCGATTACCTGCTCTATAGGTTGACCTTTTTGTCTACCCGCTATAACTGTTGCAATACGTGAAAGAATCTCACCAGGATCTTGACCCTGTGTAGCTAATGATGGAATCGCTTGAGCGTATCCACTTATTGCTGCAACGAGTGAATCGCGCAGTTTTTCTATTTCAATTTTTTGTTCTTCTTGTGTAACATTTATTTCCCAAGGCATCTGACGGCGGAGGAAGTCGCGGGAAATTAATTGGTCTCCGCGCGCTTGGAGTCCGAATACCAAAGCCTGGTTGGGGTTTAATCCGGCCATCAGTCCATAGGTGATATCAACCGTATAATCCCCATCAATGTCTTTCTTAGGGGTATAGGTGATTTCATAAGGTGCGCCAGCATCTACGCCGCGCACAGTCTTTTCAATATTACCGAAAAGTTTTTCATCAAGTTCAAAGCAAAGTTCAAATACTTGTTTTAATGCTTCAGCTAAAACTGATTGCGCTGTTTTAACTTGTGTATCAAATCCACCCATAAGGGCTTCAACACCACGACCAGTAACAATAGAACCTTGGCTTACACCTTGGCGACCTTCAGGGTAACGTGCACCCATACGCATTTCTTGATCAAGTATTGCTGATTCGGTAAATAATCCAGGGGGCACATTTAAATCAACACGTCTAATCTTTTCAGGAGATGCAGAACGTATAGTTGCGTCAGGTCCCATTTCAAGGACGTTAACATCTGCTGGCAGCGCAAAAGGTGCCTGAACAGATTTTTGTGCCGCCTCAAGTTGCAAAGTAGCAAAACGGGCACGTGCGACTTGTACCCAAAGAACATCATCAAATTGTCCGCGTTGTTGCTCATCAGAGTCAACACCAGGACGGACAGCGAAAACAACATTAAGTTTACCAAGAGGATTCTTAGCACGTTGCAAAACGTAGTTTGCGCGTTCAGGTAAGAAAAGAACTGTTTCATTCTTATCCATATAGCGCACAAGTTGTATTGGGCGCATAGAACCACGTTGTTCAAACTTACCAAGAATTACGGATTCGTATTCTGGAAAATCGTTAACAAGATCTTGTGCGGCTTTAATGTAAAGTTTTGTGTAAGACAACAAACGACCAAAGCGGTCAAACTCAGGATAAGAGTTAATAGGGTTATCAATGCGGATACGTGGGGCATTGTTTTCGTAATCAGCTTCAACAATAAAAGGCAAAGCACCGAAAGTAATATATCTATCGGCACCGGTAAACATTTCAACTTGCAAACGTGAAGTGTCGCGGTAGCCGGCAGCAATCATTGTTCTTTTGTCGGCACGGGTACGTGCACGGTCAGATACAGCGTTAGTTGCTGAACAGTTAATAGCTGGCAGTGGTGCGATCACTTCAGCGATGTCGCGTGCGGCAACGTCAATAAAGTTTGCCACCATAGGTTTAGGGTATTCTGCTGGAAACAAACCAGGGAATACTTGGTTTATGTTTCCTTTACGTACCTCAAGTACGTCACCCCAACGGGCATCACGGTTTGCGTAACGCTGTTTTAGTTGTTGATAGGCGTTAGCAATATCTTCAATCTTTCTTGCCACATTAATCCTTTAGTATAACTTTTTAGGTTTACTTGCTTTATCTATTGCTCTTTTATTAACATTTTTTTGACGAGAAGCAGTTTTACCACGTTCTGCTTTAGCAGTGTTAGTAGAACCTCTAGGAACTTGATAAGTTTCAGAAGAAGGATATTCTGTTTTCCAAGGGGTTATAAATTCTTTTTTATCAAATTTAGTATAAACTGACCTATCATAAGGTTTACCAAGTTCTGTTTGTGATTTACGTTTATCTTTAGATGCTTTATATTCTTTAGTCATTCTGTCAAGAGTTGCGTATTTTCTTTCACGCATTCCAAATGTTACATCTGATTCACCTTTAGGTAAACGTTTAGTTGTACTTGGTGATTTTTTAGTTGTATTTGATTTTTTAACTGGACTTGATTTTTTAGTTGTATTTGATTTTTTTGGTCTTATTGCCATATTAGTACCATCCTGCGTTAACAGCACGCTGTTTGCGTGCATACTCTTCCAAATCAACAACCTGTCGTTTGGCTAAATCAATTGGTGTAGCAAAAGGGTTACGAACCCAAGTCTTGCCATAACTTCCCTGCTGATTCACATAATCCCTTAACTGGGTTTCAGCAAACCATAAAGCCATCGGACCATCCTGCTTATTCTTTGTACCAGGAGACCAAGTAATCAGTTGTTCAATAAGTGCTTTAACACCCTCAGACTCCGCTCGCGGAAACTCAATAAGAGCATTCCTAGCTGGCTTACCATCAGGACCATAAGAGCCAAACAAAGTACCAAGAGAAGCGACCCCGTATTCAAGGTCCATCTTGTTATTGCCCGTGTAATGTTGTACAAGACGAATACCCCTTGATTGCAAGAAAGCATTAATTTCTTCATCGCGAGTTAAAAACAATTGGAAAGCGTTCTTCTCAATAACCCAAACCGCAGGTTTATATTTCTCAGTCCAAGTAAAAATTATTTCACGAATACGTTGAGGTGTAGGAGCAGGCATACGGCTGGCATCCAACAAATAACGTTTCTTAGTATTACGATCACCACTGATAGCAACAGTGAAAGTGTCCCCAGACATTGCAGGGTCCATAGCACAAACAGTATAAAAACCAGAAACATCAGCAGGATAACCTGGGGCACCCGCAACAAGCGGACCACACCCACGCATACCATTAGCTGCGGCACGAACAAGTTCAGCAGAAAACACAGACTCAGATTCAACATCTTGCTGCTGGTAAACCATAGCCCAAGTTTTAGCATCCAAAACTGAGCGGCGTTGCTTTAGTCTAGTTCCATCCCATCTAGGGAAGAGGCCGTCTTTATCAGGATCCACAGGATCCCCAGACCAAGGCATATCAGACTTAGGCCAAAGAGTAATCCAATTTTCAGGTTTCTCATCAAACTCCAAAACTGCTGGCATCGCCAAATAAGTCCAAGGAGACTTACCCTCAGGATACCTGTCATTAGTGCGAAGCTCACGGTACATATCAATCGGGTCAACCCGTGTACCAACAATAAGAAGTTTACCGGTAGGACCAATACGTGTTAAGACTTCCTGTTGAATCCATCTAATCTGTTTCTCGTACTCACCAGAGTTAGACAAAGTCACACAGTCATCAAGAATAATCAAGTCGGCGCGGGCACCGTAAATTTGCCCACCAATACCAAGAGCTTGCAAGGTTGGGTCTTTTTCGCCGGACTCACGTTCAATATAAATTGCGTCCTGGGTCCACTTATCAGAAGTGGCCTTAAACCCATCAGCCGGTGCAAACCTACGTTGAAGGTCCACATAAAAGGGAGAAGTTAATCTTTGCTTCACAGCATACAAAAACTCTTTAGCCATAGTCTGTGTCTTAGACACAACCTTGATACGCACATTAGGATCAACACAAATCCTGTAGGTAATGTAATCAATAGACACTGTCATTGACTTGGCGTGCTCAGGAGGCATATTAACTAACACATAGTTTTTAATACCCTGCTCAAAAAGCATAGAAGGATGCAACCAAGAAGGAGACTTATCCTCAATCAAATCAATAATGTTCTGCTGATGGGCAAACGTCTCAGACTTCATAAACTCTTTACGAAAATCCCTAAAAGACATATTCTTATCTTCATCAGAGATTTGGCCACCCCTGGCTTTAAGGGCGCGGACAAGTTTAACCTCACGGTCAAAATCGGGGTCAGACTTAGTATAATAATAAAACGTCTTACTGGACTTACCAACAGCTTTACAGGCATCCTCAACAGAGAAACCCTTGGCTATCATCTCAAGCAGCCTGGACTTAGACTCAGTAGAATCAAGAGTCTTACCTGCTGCAAGTCTTAAATGGAGACTGTCCTGCTGTTTAGGCATAAGACTAGAAACTCCTCTAGGTAAAAGAATGGCCCGTCATAACAACTCATAAGGTAAAAAAATTTTTGTAAAAACCCCTAAGGAGCGAACCGAATGTAGTGAGTGAGCGACCTCGCTTCGCTTAGTCGCTGAGCGGAACGCCAGTGAAGCGAAGCTATCGGCCCTTCAGGGCCTCAAGCTCGGTAGAGGGGCGGGGCTTTAAAAAGCCCCTCTACTATATATAAGGGTGGGAGTTTACAATTTCTCCCGCACCCTGTTTGACCTGCACAAACACCGCCGTTTCTTGACACCCGACACGCCAAGATCGTACAAAACCAACCCACCAAGGTTTAGAAAAAATATGTGGAAAGAGAGTGGATGGGTGTGTGCGCGCGTAGTTAAAATCCTCGGGTCATAGATGTAAGTCTTAACCTATACTAGAGGGTTAGGGTTTACGGGGGGCGTGCGTGGGGGGCATAGTGCCCCTAATTCTAGGCATATATCTATATTTACAGGACGCGATTAGTTATTTATATATAGTTATGAGGGCTAATCGGGCGACTGTCTTAGTGGGTGTTTGTGGGTGTGAGTGGGGGCGTTTTGTTGGGCGTTTGGGTGTGGGTTTGGGGATCGGTTGGGGTTTGTTGTTGGTGTGGTTGTTGTGGTTTGTGGGGTTGTTGTGGTTGTTGGGGCTGTTGGGTCGCGTGGGGTAGCTTTATAACGATTTGGTAACGATTTGAGATTTTGGTTGTTTGGGGTTGTGTTTTGTTTGGTTGTGTGTCTATCATTGTAGTTGTGATCATTAGGGGTCACATTAGAAATGAGGTAATAAAATGCCAGAAATTATGTTTATTCCGATCGGCTTTGATATTCCAAAACAGATGAAAGAGTGCGCCGATTGTGGCGTGCGCTTTGATGCGTTGGCTAGTGTCGGGGGCGTTAAGTCTGTTGTGTGTTCCGATTGTTGGGTGAAATAATGAAAGATGAAATTAAGTTATCTAGTGAGGCATTAAACGATAGGGCACGCGCTAACTATGAGACCTTGACTAACTTTTTTAATGTTGAGGAACAGGCTTGGCAGTTGGCTGTTTTGGAATTAGCCCTTGAGACTTTGGGGGTTGATCCGTCTAAGTTGTTGAAAGATCACCCCGAGGAATACTGTTGTGGTAAGGGGGATCACCCCGAGGATTTTGTGAGTTGTTGGTGCTGTAATGGGTTGTGCGTTTGGTGTAACGATTAGGGCTAGTTGTGGGTTGATTGACACCGGCCGGATTTTGTCCGGTGTCTTTCATCTCGCAATTACAAAAAAGCTAAAACCTTTTTGTGGTATTGTGAGGACAACGAGAACGCGTAGGGTGCGCGATCTCTTAGGGAATAGGAAAGAGTTAAAAAATGGATACTAAACAACAAAATTGTGCCGATCGTATCGGGGCAGAATTAAAGGACAGGGCCGACTATGTAAAGGGTCTGTTGAGTGGTAGTGATGATGATTTAGAGGCGTTGAATAATTTGCCTCTATGTATTGAAACCAAACAGGAAACCACTATTACATTGTCAACGGGTGGGCCGGCCGATTATTTGCACATTACGCACGACAATGGCGAGGTGTTGCGTGTTGTGTATCGTTTCTCGGATTGGTTTGATACGGCCATAGTGGAATTAGACGAAACTAATCCATTGTGGGATTATGCCGAGAACGTGGTTAATTGTCTCTAATAAGTCAAGGTTGCCCCCAATCGGTGAGCGTTGGGGGTTTCCTTGATCGCTTAGGGTGAGCGATTAGATAGATGAAAGGGTGAAAGATGATAGCAGAAAAGAACAAAGAGGGCGCGTGGGTTGTGTCCGACATTGTCGGGGGCTATTGGGTAACGCGTAGGTATTACTACTACACAAAGCGCGAGGCGTTGGCTATGTTTAGACGCGAGGTGTTGGCTAATGCGTAACGATAACGCGCAACTTACCCCGAGGGGCGAGCTTTTTGTGGACATTGTGAACGCGTTACTTATGATCGCTATGGGTTACGCGATTTTGAGGGCGTTCGCTGTAATTGTGGTTAAGTTGGGGCAATTTTTGGGGATTGCATAGGTTTTATTGAATAGATGGCGCGTGCCCCTAACACGCGCTATCGCTTATTGAAAGGGATAAATGGGTATGAGTGGGCAACGACAACGAGCTAAATTGCGTGTGGGGACAACGATAACGCGCGAGGACGGATCGCACCCGTATATTATTTGGTGCGCTAAATGCGAGACGATAACCTATGCCGTGAGCGCACGGGGTTATATGTTTTATAAAGAGGCTACAAGGTTAGCGCGTAAACATAGGTGCTAATTGTTATCAAATTGTTATCAAAATGTGCTTGACGGCGAGGACAACGCGCAACAATAATGGGTTTAGTGGCATAAGCTACTAATTAGGAAAGGGCTAGGGATAGCAGATGAAAGTTAAAGATGTAATAAAAAATATGCAAAACTATAACCCCGAGGACGAGGTTGTGATTTTACATTGGACAAAAGATATTTTTGATGATGAGGATAACCCGATCACTGATGAGGTTTGGTCTAAAGTTGTTAAGACTTTAGATGATACAAGTAATCTTGATTTCGCTAATCAGGTTATTAGTGATGAAATCCTTGATGTGTTGAGGGATAACGAGGTGAACGCATAATGAACCAATACCATTATGTTGTTGTGTTTGATGAGGCAACCGGCTGGCGCATTGACCCTTGGACAGAGGAAGCTAGGTTTCCTGACGGCACAATCTATGACACCGACACCCATAGCTGGGAGTCAGGTTATCAAGGTGAGGGAATATTTTTTGATCGCGAGTGCGAGATTACCTCACAACTTACTATCGCATTAGATAAACTAAGTAAGGTGCGTGCGTAATGTCGTTTCATTGTGCTAGATGTTTAACACCCGTTGTATATACAAATGTGTCCGAGGGTTATTTTGCTGTATGCCCTGAGCACGATGAAGATTTGTATAGCATTGAGGTTGGTTGGTGTTGTGATTATTGTGGTAACGAATTATGTAGCTGTAAAGACCCTGATATGAACCCTAGTTCACCTTTCTATGGGCAGGTGTTGTAATGATGTTTGATCCTATCACCTGCCACGGCCAAAGCTGGGGTAATTATTGTTTGGTGTGCGAGGAAGAAATGTTAGAGCAACACGCTAAAGAAAATGATGTTGAACGCGAATACGAAAAGGAACAGGTATGACAACAGAGGAACGCCTAGATCGCATTGAAGCTATGCTCAGGTTCATTATTCGTGAGCTTACTTATATTCCGGAGACAGAGAATATGCCGGAGAAGCCTAACCTTGTGAGGGTGAAATGAGTTTTGTTTATGAGACAACACCTTACGGGGTTAAACAAGTTGGTGACAAGTTTGTTGTGCACCAATTTTGGTGGAACGAAAATGTGTCTGATTGTTTTGATACACGCGAGGAAGCTGAACAACAATCTATAAGTTTGGCTAAGGATAATGGTTGTCTAGTTAAAGTGAGGATAAAATGAGCAAAGCGTATAGAGGAACAGCTAGGGTTCGCGTTACTGTTGAGGCTAATAGTAGCGAGGACGCTTATGTGTTGATTACTGACAGGCTTGAGTCTGCTAACGATTACTTGGACGATTATGACAGCGTTGATGTTCAAGAGATCTAATAAAGATAGTTATGGGGTTTGCTATGTGTGTAGTAAATCTTGGTATTGTAGTTGTGATAACGAGTGCAACAAGGAGGAAACGAAATGAAAGAATATAACATAGATTACAAATATGTTATTTGTTTTAATGTTGTTGAAGAAAATGAAGATAAGGCTAAGGAATTAGTTGAGAAGAAAATGGACAACTTGTTAAATAAACTTAACGAGGACGCTGAATATACAGGTAAAGATAAGGGTGTTTGGTTGTCTGATGTTCTTGAGGCAGATGTGACGTATCTACAAGAGGAGACATATGAGTCTGTTGCTATGTGAAATATGTGAAGTGAACACTAAAACTTATCTTCAGGGTAAATGGTGTGATGATTGTCGTGACGATTTTAAGACAAGTGAGGACGACAAGTGAACAAGGATATAATGTTGGAACTAATTCAGAGCGAATTAAGTGCTGAGTGGGGTAGTGAAACTTTTGCTAATGCTGCATTTGTTGGTATTTTATCAGGTCTTGTTAATGAAACAGAATTAAAAGAATACATAACAATGAGAGGGTGGGATAAATGAATACAATATCAATAACAAGTAAATTAAGTGACAACGAACTAGAAGTGCCGTTTATATACGAGGTGCACTCTATCCAAAAAGCATTAGATATTATTCAAGAGACAATAAATCTTGGTGCTGAAATAAGTGAGGTAGTAATTAAATGATTGTTGAGTTGCTCATATCGTTTGGGTTTGTGTTGTTGGCGTTCCTTGTTTGGGGGCAAAGATGAAGCCACCTAAACACATTGTTAAGTTAGGCAAAGAAGCTGTTATGTTATGGAAACTACAACAAGCATTGGGGAAACAAGTTGCAACTGATAGCAAAAGACTATTGGCAAAGGGCGTTGTGCGCTGAGGTTGATCCTGAATTATTCTTTCCCCGAAAAGGACAATACCTTGAAGCGCAAAGCGCGAAAAGATTATGCAACAGGTGTGAACTTAAAACAAAGTGTTTGGAGTTTGCGTTGAAAGACCCTGAGTTGAAAGGTATTTGGGGTGGCACAAGTGAACAAGACAGATACAGGATCAGGAATAGGAGTGGTAAATGGAGTTAAGATTTATTGTAGGTATGCTCATAGTTAGCATAGGTTTCGCACTTATGTTACCTGCTGAAAAACCTTTACAAAAGGACAACGACAACGCGCGTTTCAACGACTATGTTTCATCACCTATCAAAGTGCAACAACAACGCGCACCTATGACAGCTAGAAGTTACGCTCGTTCAATGGTGTCAGATAAAGAATATGAGGCGTTGCACGAACTTATTGATCGTGAGTCTAAATGGGATAGTGACGCACAAAACCCTAAGTCCACAGCATACGGGTTGGCACAATTTGTGGACAAGACTTGGGACTTGGTTGAGATTGAGAAGTCCGGCGATTATCGTATCCAACTTATCGCTGCACAAAAATATGTTATGATGAGATACGGAAGTTGGGTTAAAGCTCTTGAACATCACAAGCAATATGGGTGGTATTAACGAACACGAATTGTTTGTGTTGTTAAAGAAAAGGTTGTTTCCTGATCTTGAAAAGTTTGATGGCACATTTCATAATGCTGATTGTTTTAGCTTTGAGGACAAACTATATATTGAGTTGAAGTGTAGGCGCACCCATTATGATGAGCTGATAATTGAGGAATACAAATATGAGCGTCTTGTTAATCTTGCTATGGACTTAGATTATAGTCCGGTGTATGTTAACTCTACACCAAAAGGTGTGTGGGCGTTTAATCTTGGTATATTGTTGCCACGCTGGGAAGATCGTGACAATTTACCTGCAACAACAGAGTTTGAGAACACACAAAAGGTTGTTAAAAGTGTTGGTTATTTGAATATTA
>Ga0315909_10004040_pt1 | contig 17508 bp, 24 predicted proteins | sample LakEriMetagenome_11_FD_203527 | JGI IMG/M metagenome (GOLD analysis project Ga0315909, IMG submission 203527) | Freshwater fungal communities from buoy surface, Lake Erie, Ohio, United States - Buoy 2 MA125 | ecosystem: Environmental > Aquatic > Freshwater > Lake | place: USA: Lake Erie, Ohio...
ATCATGTGGCCTCCTGCGGGACAATCTGAAGTAGGGTCATCGGTATCGACATCGCGGTCTTCCTGCCTTCACGTGGGTAGACCAACACTCTTCCCGGCGATTCCAACATCATGGCGTTAGCCACGCCCTTTTCCGTCCCCTCAAAGTCATCCAATACAAACACCGTCTTGTCGTGAATGATCTTGTTGAGCGGTTCAACGTCTTGCTGACTCAAGCGACCGTCGAGATAAACCAAATCAACTTTAGCGCCTTTCTCCGCTATGTCTTTGAACATGTCATGAGATGCAGTCTTGGGGTAGTACACAACGTATGGCTCGTCACCAAACCCTTGTATGTCATTCGATATATCACAGGTATAGATGTTGTCTTCCGTCTCCACAGCCAAGTCCATCACCATCGTAGATACGCCAATGAACGTACCCACTTCGGCTACGTGCTTGGGGGTGAAGAACTTCACTACTTTGTACAACTCAAACGCATCTTCCACAGGTAGTGACCCTGTGTTGTAGTCGGCATACATTCGCCACACCTGTCGGTCTTCTACAATCTTTTCAATCTTCTCAAACGGGTAGTCACCCACCCGTTCGTCGATGATGCCCCATACGATGTCGCTCAGTCGCTTACGCCCAATTTGAATAGCGTTCATCCGATTGCTCCTGCCAAGTCCTTGAGAACCTTGTCTTGTATGTCGTTAATGTCGTTGCCTAAGTCGCGGATAACAAGTTTCATGTTCCCGAACTTGTTTGGATTGAACGCATGCCACGCCAATGCAACGTAATCCATGTTAGTCAGTCGCTTGTCCTCTAAGCAACGTCTATACAAGTTTGACGTTGAACGTGGCGCTTTGTCGAAATGCCCGTGGATCATATCGTTGTAGGCGTAGATGATCGTGGATTTACGGTCGGGGTGCGCCATCAACGCCAGTACAACTCCTGCGCGGAGCGATGCCGTACTGATACGAGCCTTGTTGGTCTTGGTCGCATGTTCTTCAAAGTAGTCAAGATACTCTTTAACAAAGTTGTCAGCGACCTCACACTGCTCAATCGTATGACGGCTAGTGCCATACGGATACAGTGCTGTCCTAATGATTGCGCTGATGATTGCCTGACGATCTTTGTCTATGCCACGACGAAACGCAATCGACCGCGCCTTACCTGCATCGTAGTGAGCGAACGAATCGGGATCGACGTTACGAGCGACAAGAAACGGCAAGGAGATTCCTGCCATCTCAATAGCGTGTAGCCTATGCCAACCATCAATCAACGCGCCTGTGCTGTCGAACGAAATGGTTTGCGCCACGTTGGTATCCCACGTGCCGTTCTTCATCTCATCGGCATACGTCTTGATCAATGCCTTGAAGTCACGACCCTTCTGACGGGCATGAACATTAGACAGGTACTGACGCGCCTTCTTCGCGTCGATAGTCTCTACTTGATAAGTATACTTAACTCTCTTGGACATGATTAAGCCCTCTCACGGATGGTGATCTCACGGTCAAGATAGAACCGTGCCTTCTTTAGGTCTTCGATAGGATCAGTGTGTTTCTTACCGGCACGTGCCACGTACTTCACTACGTTGCCAAGACGATAGTTCAAATCTTTGGCTTCGATGAAGTCGAGAGTCTCAACGCCACCAGTCGTGTAGTGTGCGGGATAACTCACGGTATCGGCTTTTGTATTCACAGCGTGTATTGCTTGCTGCATTTCTTTGACCGCCGCGATAATCTTCGATTGTTTAACTTTCTTTTTGTGCTTGCGTAGCACAATCGCAATCAACGCATCGCTGCATTTAACTTTATCTTTGATTTCTTTGTTGCTCTTGCCCTCATCGTACAACTGACGAATCAAGGCAGACTTATTGACCTTTTTCACTTGATTAACTCCTTTAACTTATCAACGTTTGATTCATCTATAACTAGGGCAATACCACCGGCTTTGCGTACGTCTTCAAGGTGTTTGAGTTGCAACGCAGTCGGTTTATTGCCATTTGCCTTACACTCTATAGCATAAAACAAGCCTTGTTTACAAACTAAAAAATCAGAAACACCAGAGTTTCCGAAACCAGTTCCCATCGGCATCGCGTAATACGCTTGCATCTCCATAAGAATTTTCTTTACCTTTGCTTTAACTTTGGCTTCAGGTGTCATGGTGTCCCTCTCAACAGGAATAGTTACTACTCTGACATTGTCATACCTCCACGCAATTCTTGAAAGAGGGGCACCGGCAACACTAGGCAGTAATGCGACTCATACCGCCACCCTATGTCGATAAGCACGGGCGGGTAGTGGTCTGTCTCAAACGCCCACACCATTCCGTAACCGTCTTCGTAACTATCTGCATCGAACGTATGTGCATGCCACGTACTCCTTTGGATCTCATCCCAGTCATACGCATTGATTAGGCCCACTATGACCTTGATAGGATCAGGTAGCGTGGCGTCTGTGAACTCACGCTTTACGTTTTCATCTAAGAAAATCTTATACAGACCGTCTTTGATGTAGGCGTATACACGGTACCCGTTCTCTACTTTTAGTGGTGTATAAGTTTTATACACGGACATCTCACGCCGCGCTCATGCTGTTCAGCAGGAACATCGGGGCGCAGTTGCTTGTGTACTGATAGTACGCCGCACCGATCTCAGGCAAGAACCGTTTATTAGCCATGTCAGCGGGAGTCGGGATGAGATTGTCACAACCAATGTGCGCCTTGAGCATGACAAGTTGTATTTCTACCTCTCGCCGCAACTCCTCGGGCAAATCTTGCATGCTCTTGTACCACTTGAGCGGCTGAGTAAACCCGACCTCTGGCATGTACGAGAAGTTACTTGCATAGGGCAGAGTCTCACCTTTCTCATACAGGTCGAGCGCAGCCATTATCGGAAGCGTGTTGGTCTTTCCAATCATCACGCCCTTGCGTACGCCGGGGATGAACACGATCTTCTCGCCTTCAAGCGTTGACCGCACCATGTTTACGGCTTTATCAAACTTTTCGCAGGACTGCCGCATGGATTCATATAGCGTTTTGATCTTATCCATCACGTTGAATGGGATGGCGCTTTTGTCCATGTCGCCCATCAGCACCTTCATCACAGTGTGAGCATACTCACGTGGAATCGGTTGACTCGGGCGTCCACTAAGACTTGCTCCATAGATGGTGTCCATCGCGCTGTCGATGATGGTGCGGATGTACTCACTGAACGTACGCTCGACAGTCAGCACGGAAGTTATTATCTCGTCGTGAACATCGTGGCTTCCCTTAAACATCTTCTGCACAGCGTAGCGTTGCGAGTTCGTGTGCAGCGTTGAGCCGCCAAGACCAAACGCTCTGTCCATGAAAAGATTGTGTGTTGCTTGTACCGTAAACGTAGTTTCTGATACGTCACGCTCGTCCTTCGGGCGTGGGTCATAATCGATAGTCGCCACAGGGAAACCATGTGTCGTAGACAGACACATCTTGTGTGCTTGTTCCGATGCAGCCGCCCAACTGTTCTGCGGCCCAAAAAACTCTGAGACCCGTACGCGCTTTTCCGTAGCAGCGTAGATAGCGACAGCAATAGGCCACACCGGAGACTGAATAGCGTCCTTCCGCACAGTCTCGTTATCCATCATGGCGCTCGGCAGGAACATCTCATTGATGTCCACCTTCACCGTGTTTCGCTTACCCATTTGACACCTCCAATTAGTTTTGAATGACGATCTTGCGACCCATAGGCGGCTGAAAGTCGCGGTTGTGATTCGGCGGCAGCAGCCACAGGACTGGACAGGTCAACTGCCAGTCGATGTTCTGCTCCACGTGACCGTCCGTGAATATGATCAGAAACTGTGGTTCGACGTTGTTCTCCATGATGTAGTGACTGACACATGAGACACGAGTCCCGCCGCCTCCCATCGGCTTCAATAGTTCTGCAATACCAGAGAAGTCACCCTCGAACACCTGTTCGCCATGCACCATCGTGTCCCACCACAGCACCCGCATACGCTCGGGTCTGCACGTATCACAGATGGATGCGATCTCACCGCCGACCATGTTGAGCAGCGCATCACTAATGCTGCCAGACGTATCGTTAGCGATCACACCCTCGTAGATGTTCTCGGACTCGATGCTTGGCATAAACAAGTCATCGACCAGACGGCGTCGGTTAAGTTTTGCCCAAGTCAAATCGTCACGACCTGCTGTCGCTGCGCTCACGAACTCGCGCAACTCCTCACGCCAGTCGATCACCGGAGTCAACACCTCCTTGATGACGCGGGGAATCTTCGCACCGAACCGACCTGCGATAATGGAGCCTTGGCTAACTGCCTCGTCGATCTCCTTGGACAACTCCTCGGACTGCTCACCACTCATGGTCTCGGTAGTCTCAATGTCATGCTCGTCGAGCGGCTGCATGTCGCTGACACTGTCAGAGCCAGAAGTATTCCCGCTCACGCCGCCACTTGATCCTTGCTGGCCGGACTTGTTCTGTTGCTCCTGCTGCATGCGCTTTGTCAGGTCATCCCACACCTGACGCACCGACCAGTTGTGGTATTTCGGGTCGTACAGCGCACCTTTCGGTAACTGCACCAACTCGGGAGCCTTCTTGCTGATCTCCGTGATAATGTCGTTGATCACAAAGTCCATCGCCACGTTCGCAAGTCGCGGGTTCTGCTTGATCAAGTCCTTGTGTCGTGGGATGTGCTTCAGCATCACGTGCCCATTCTCATGCAGCACCAAGCCACCCAACTCGGCAAGACTCAACTTCTCAATGAACTCCTTCCCGTAGCGTTTGTTTAGACCATCTGTATACGCTGTCGGAATCCCGACATCGACACTTGATTCACCCATCATCAAGATACCGGAGAACAAGCAAGTCTCAGGGTGCTTCATCAGTCTGATATGCACCTTCTTCAACTTGAGTGTCGCGTCCTGCGTACTTGTAGGTACTGCACTAGCCACCGCGTTCATACTGCCTCCATCGTGTGTTAGTTAATTAATCAAGTCAGCAACGTGTAGTTGCCTGCCTGCAGCCATTTCGCTATCTCTGCGTTCTTGGATGCGATGCCCGACGTACGGTTGTTGCTCATCACCATCGTGAAGAACACCGACTGCAACTCCTCAGACTTTGTACGGTTCATGAACCGCATGAACTTGCTTAACTCATCCTGCGTCTTGATCACATCCACGGCGTTGAACAGAGTCATCAGCAGTGCTGCCTGTTTGTCTGGAACTCTGACACCGTCAGGATCCTTGAAAACATCTTCAGCCATGACGACCTCGTCGCGCAGTGCCAACACCGCTGCCAACTGTTTGGCAGAGGGAACACCGATAGTCCCTGCAAGTGCCGCCATCGTCAGCGAATGACCTAACTTGTCACGGTTCACGATGTCGGGGTTGCAGTTAGCGAGTGATCGCGGGGAGCAGAACTGTTTCGTCCGATGCACGGGGAAGAACACATGTTCGTTATCCTGCGGAGTAATTCCATCCAAGTAACTCGCCATGACGGACGGCGTCATCTTGACGAACGCCCTCAACTCGGCAGAGAGACCGGCGTTGCTTGCCCATGCCAACCACTCGTCCACCGTGGGCTTGCGGATATTGATCGTTGTGACACGGTTCGATGCGTGTGCCAGCAGTGCGTTACCCACACCATCTGTTGCAAGATTACCTGTTGCGAACACAATGGACTCTGGCGGAAGCACGTAGTCCATCCACACCTTGTCGAGCGTCAGCCGTGCGCCCAACTTCTGCAACATCTTGTCGCCCTTGTCGAACTCGTCGATCATGATCAACTTCGGCTTGTTGGACTTCGGCTTGATCAGCGATGAGATATAAACGTCCAACTCGTTGGTGTCACGGTTCGGCGCTCGCATGCCCAACTCACCGTAGTCAATCGTTGACCAGTCAAGATAGACGGCATCGTACGCATCGCCAAAGTGTTCAACCAACATCTTGTGCAGCGTTGATTTGCCGATCCCCGGCTCACCTTGGAAGTAGTAAGTCTTGCGTGTGCCGTTGGTCAACACCAAGCGGAACGCTTCCACGATGCTGATCGCGTTGTTGAAGTTAAGAGTTTCTCGTTTCATAAGTGACGTAGCCTCCGGTTAATTACGTATCTGTCTGACAGTGTCAGAATCCAAACTTCTTGAGGATGTCATCAACACCCTCTTTGACCACGACGCGCTTGGTGTCGTTGTTGCGTAGAATTTCAATGCTCAAGCCAGACACCACCCGCTCCAATTCGGCACGTGCCTCCTCCAAACGAGTGTCCTGTGTCACGTTGAACTCTTTGAAGGTCTCGCACATCTCCTGCGCTCGTTGCAGTGTGCTGTCGTACAACTTGCGCTTCTTCACCTTCATCTGCCCATCCTCGATCACAGTCTCCGTGTCGCAGCAGTGCGAGAGTGACTTCATCACCTCAACCATCTGCTCAACCTGCTTCTGGTAGATGTCCTGCACCAAGTCCTTCGCTTGCTGCTCGTAGTGCCGCGCCAAGTCCGTCGCCAAGTCGTTGCTTATCTGACAACGGAAATCACCGACTGGTACTTCTGCCGTAAAGACTTTCACCTTGAAGCACGACATGACCTCATCGACCGGCGGGTAGTCAGTCGCCTTGAACATATCGCCCTGCACGAACGCCTCGTTAGACACGGCGGTGGTGTAGACCTGTCGGAACGTATCCTTTAGTTCCTCGGTCTTGGCTTGACGCTCCTCGACCTGCTTCATGAACCCGACGATGCGCGGCGTGGGCAAGAATCTCCATCGACCTGACCACGGGTAAGTCTCGCGCTCGACAAAGTTGTACCAAGTCTGCCTGTCGTTCAGTACAGCCCGATGCTCGACCACACCGGCAAGCAACTTCTTAACGAACCGACCGGCATCACGGTCTGCCTTCTTCGCTTGCGTCACCTCGTCGCTGATCTCGCGATCCTGCTTCGTCCCCGTCCAGACGCTGACCTCGACGTTGACCAAGATGCCCGACGTAGCAAGCGACACCACGTGATCGGGCTTCTTCAACAATGTGTTCTGGGATTCCATTTGCTCAGCCTCCTGACTCTGTCAGAGTCGTAAGTAATTGATGTTCAGTAGGATCGGGCGGTTGGCAGTCCCGCCCTCTGTCACTACCACATGACAAGAATAGTATAACACAACTTAACAAACAAATCAAGCCGAAAACCTATCGGCGTTGGGCATATTGTCCATCACCCAGTCTCGGATGTAATTCAGATAGTCGATGACCAACTCTGGCGCACGGTAGTCATGTCCACCGATGTTCCAGTCCTTCACGTTCACCACTGCGGTGTCGTACTGCTTCCAGTCGTACACGGTAGCGACAATCTCCTCGCCGTCTGGCATCGTGAACAGTAATACCCACTCGGCTTGGGTCTTGTACCCATCGCCTTCAAGCGGCTCACCGAACGCCATGACCAACTCGTCAAAGTCGGCACGGACGTAGCCCTTGAGGCACGTGCTGTGGATCCTGCTGTAGTCCTGTTGCGGCTCAACACGCATACGCTCAACCTCCTGCCGTATCTTGGTTAGTTCAAGTTCTAACTGTTGACGTTCTTCTTCCTGCTGCTTGTGTGCAGCCCACCAATCGTTCATGTCGTCTTGAAGATTCACAGTTCACACCTCCTGCTCAATTTGTTTCAAAAGTTTTTCGACTTCGCTCTTGGCGGCTTTGCGAGTCTTGTGTTTGCCTGTCCTTGCCACGGTTTTATGATCGCAACGTATAAAGCCAAGCCAATAACTTTTCTTCGTTGTAAACGGGGTCATCAAATTAAAGTCAACCGCCTTACTGACTGACACCGCATACTTCTTTGCCTCGTTCATCTCACACCTCCTCGGGAAAGTCGGACGCCGTCAGCACCGGCTGTGCCGTTGCTTTAAGCAAATGATCAGCCAACTCCTGCATACCTGATATGTCCTCGCTCCACATGAACGGGTCGTGATACCCCATCAACGTGCCATCGTCGTTGTAGAACACCTCGGCAAACTTGTGGAATACATCGCCCGTCTCGTCTGTGAAACGAATCACCCTGTGGTTCCAGTACATCTCACACCTCCTGACAGTGTCAGATAAAAAAGTTATAGATCACTGAGCCAGTGAGGGCGGCCCCGAACCCGATCAAGCACCCTATGGAATACGCACGGTTGACCTGCTGACAGATGAAGTCAGCGAGCAGCGCCTCCTGCTCCTCGTCCAACGGGTATTTGTTTGCTTTACTCACCTCGCGCCTCCTTCAACTCCTTCAATGCCGACACCGCCTCACTACGCTGAAGGCAGGTCAAATTAACGTCCGAGTCATCGACGATGGACTTCAGTGCGTACTCCAACTTGAGGATGATCCGATCCCGCACATGGATGGAGTGCAGCACGCGCAATGCCTCCTCGCTTGTTCCAAAATAATTACTACTCATCGTCCTGCTCCTCCTTGATTGTCCACTTGATTCGCGGGTTCATGCGCTTACGTCTCGTCCAATACGGCACAGCCCATTCGATGTTTGTCTCCACACAAATCATCCGCTTGCCCAAGCACACTTCCATCCTCATCGGTAGAACCCTCCCTTGTTGTTGATACCTTTCAAGTCTTCAGGGTTAGTGGTGACGACGTAGTTTGATTTGTGCATAGGCACGATGGTGTGCCGACGTTGATCTGCTATGCGCCCCCCGCAGGGTAGGCACGTGCCGAATCCCGCCTTGACCCGCGCAGGATCAACCGCGACGAATTTGCCGTGCTTGAGGCACGACTCGCACATGTGGACTTTTGGGAACATTGGATGCCTCCGTAGTTGCTGTTCTGACAGTGTCAGAACTGTGGGTATTTATCGCCTCACTCGCTATTCCGAGTGTATAGATATTATAACAAAACTTGACGAATAAATCAAGGGGATGAGGCAACGGCGTTAGGCATTGGGGCGCGGAAAGAATTTCAAAATACGTGGCCCGGCTGGCCTTTGGTGTTAGCGTGGGATAAGTATTGCTCTGACAATGTCAGAACTAGTGATGTGCGGGCCGGACTAGTAGTTGTGGCAGCGTGGCAACCGGATTGCGTTAGCGATGTTTTGCCTGTGGATAAGTTGTTAGTTGTGGGGGTTGTTCCGCACGGGAGGGTAAAATCTGTTCCATGTTCCAGCGTGTTCCAGAAAAATAAGTTGTACTATTCTTCACGGGTGCTGCGTTCCATAGTGCAATTGAAAGAACTAAGTTATTGATTATTAAGAAGAAAGAAGAAGAAGAAGTTATAATATGGAACAGAAATAATATAAGTTGTTCCATGTTCCAGAGAATTGGGAATAGGGGATACAACCTGCCGTGAGAATTTTGGTTTACAGATTTGCGCTCTGCCATGATCGGTCTCTAACTTTGTCCTTGTGTCCCCTTCTGGAAAACGTGGAACATTGGAACAAACCGTGTTTTTCTTTTAGTTATCAATGGCTTGCGTGTTCCAGAGGCTTGGAACACGTGTGGAACAGATTCGGAACAAAAAATGCTTGACCGGCGAAATCTTTTGTGGTAGCCTTGGTGCCCAAGGCGGTAGATAGAATTTTAGGGTCTGACGCTGTCAGAACTTCGCGCATTGGCCTTCGCCATACGCTTTTGCCTTGCCCTTCGGCTTTACCCTTTTCCCTAGGAACTGGTTTCTAAGAACTGGTATCCGTAGAACTGGTATCCGTAGAACTGGTATCCGTAGAACTGGCTTCGTAGGAACTAGCCTCGCGGCGTGAGCAGAAACAAAAAAGCCCCACCGAGCAGAACTCGGCAGGGCTTGGTTTAGAAGTTGAACTCGTACTGCTTGGGCGCGTCGATGAACTCGAATTCCCACCGAATCGGCAGTTCTTGCTTGGTCAATTCCGTCGCCCAGTAAAACGCCTGACGAAACGAATCGAACTCCGAGCAGAATTCGACCATGCCGCCATGGTCGCCCATGCGAGTGTGGAACACCTTGTAAACAATCATTAGACGATACTCCCTGACAATGTCAGAGCAGGGGCGGCTCGCGCCGCCCCGCCCCGTTTGGTTTAGCCGAGCAGAGCCTTACGGAACTGCGCCAGCGCCTTCTTAGCCCCGTCGTTCGTGGCGACCTTGCGGCCATCCGTCCGAGCCTTGCCGAGTTTGGCGGTCATCGGCTTAGCAAGACCATCGATCCATTCCTCGATGGACTGAGCAGCACCGCGACCACCAGACCGCTCGACGAACTCAGCCTCAAAGAACCGGCCCCACGCTTTCGTCGCCGTGTTGGTCACAGTCTTTCGAGTGGACTCGACAAACCGCCGCAACCCCATCGGGCTCTCGGTCATGCTCGGCAACTTGGCAAGACTCGCCCGATCCATCGCAACCGCGTTGCGACCCGTCAGCGTGAAGTTGGCGGGGCGATCCGCGCTCGGCACATGGAACTCGTCGTCACCCGACTTGTACAGCGGGCGGTCATACTCTGAACCCTCGGTCAGCGACACAATCGCCGCAGCCATGAACAGATTGCGCGCTTCCTCGCACGGCTCGGACTCGCGATCCAATGCGCCCGACTCGGTGCGCGGGAAATCCGCCGTGAGCCTTGCGAACTCGCCGCGATACTTTGCCCACTTGGTACGATCCGCCCGAGTGTGACCGCCGACCTCGCGACCAAGGCCAGAGATCCCTTCAGCGATGGAAGGGACAAGGACAGACTTAATTTCATTTGACATGGTAGTGACTCCACACCGGAAAGGATCGCGCCGGTATCGCGACATCGGACAAGCCGTCCAATGTGATTCCATTATACCACACTCAATAATCTGACAGTGTCAGAGCGTGATCGACAGCGCGGCAGGCAAAAAATGGCGCGAACTCAAGCCCACACGGTATGCAGAACCGTGACCTAGCCGACCCCACCCGTACCCGACCCCGTCGCTAGGTTTAGGAGTCCCGCCCGGGTCTTTATACATCCTATTCCACACAAATCACCCCACGTTTTTCCAATGTTTGGCACCCCACCCCCTTCATATAGAAGACCCCCCCTTGATGGAACCTTAAGATTCCTTTATAAATCCCACACTACTTGGGTTGAGGCCCATGCAAACACTTGTTCCATACATCGAAGACAACATTGCGCTTCCCGCAAACGCGGCAGAGGCGTTGCCGGACTTGACTCCTGCAGAAGAACTCAACATGAGGGTCAGGACTATCAAGTTGGTATCTGATCTAACGGGCCAGCCCATCATCCCGACTGACGAGGAAAAGGATGCTGCCGAGGAAATGGCTAGAAAAATGATGGAAGATCCCGACATGCGGCCTGAGTACGCGCTGCATTCAGACGAATTTACGGCTTATTTATCAGGTTTGGTGTACCGCTCTAACGGTGCCATCGTCAAAGAATTGTCTGATCTTAAAAACTACGTCATAAACAAACTCGTTTACGAGATAGAGCACACCAAAGATAACAAGTTGAAGATGCAAGCCGTTGCAAAACTAGGCGAAATTGACGGTGTTGATGCCTTTAAGCGGCGTACTGAGACTACTCATATAGTAAAACCCATCGAAGAGGTTGAAAAAGAACTTCTTCAGGTGCTGGAGGGCATCGAGTACAGCGTAGTTGATGACAATAACGGCGACATAAACCCAGACGACTACCTGCTACCTGATGAAACTGCCCCAACTAACTCCTGAAAAACTTAAAGCCTTGCGTATGGCCCTGCCAACGATGCCCGATGAGCAGAAGCGGCGCACGTTAGAACTGCTAAAAACGTATCAGGCTGAGCGTACCCGTGCCGTGGGCAAGGATTCCTTCTTGGATTTCATCGCTCATGTGTATCCCGGCTACAAAGTCGGGCCTCATCACCGAAAATTAGCGGGGATTTTTGAGGATATTGCTGCAGGAGCGCGAAAAAGGGTCATCGTCAACATCGCCCCGCGTCATGGCAAGTCTGAGATGATCAGTTATCTCGCTCCCGCATGGTTTTTAGGTAAATACCCAAATAAAAAGGTCATTATGGCCTCACATACTGCTGATTTGGCGGTTAATTTTGGTCGGCGCGTGCGTAATCTTGTGGGATCAGACCTTTACCATGATATTTTTCCAACTGTTGAACTACAGGCTGATAGTAAAAGTGCTTCTCGTTGGGGCACAAATTTTAATGGCGAGTATTTCGCTATTGGCGTGGGCGGCGCTCTTGCTGGCCGTGGTGCCGATCTCTTTATTATTGATGATCCTCACTCTGAACAGGAGGCTAAGCAGGGTCGTGCGGACGTATTCGAGCCAGCATGGGAGTGGTTCCAGTCAGGCCCAGTCCAGCGACTGATGCCGGGTGGTGCGATCATCGTGGTGATGACGCGATGGTCGAAAATGGATCTAACCGGCAAGATTACTGACCACATGATTAAGAATGAGGACGCCGATCAGTGGGAAGTGGTCGAGTTCCCAGCCATTTTGAACGATAGACCGCTCTGGCCTGACTTCTGGACAATTGAAGAACTGCTTGCCAAGAAGGCCAGTATGGATGTGCGGTACTGGCAGGCCCAGTACATGCAGCAGCCGACTTCCGAGGAGGGTGCGCTCATCAAACGGGAGTGGTGGCAGGTGTGGGAGCGAGAAGACCCGCCGCCGTGCGAGCACCTGATCATGAGCCTCGACGCTGCCCAAGAGAAGACTAACCGTTCCGACTTTAACGCCCTGACCACGTGGGGTGTCTTCTTTAACGAGGAGACTAAGAACTACAACCTGATCCTGCTGAACGCCATCAAGGAGCGCCTTGAGTTCCCAGAGTTAAAAGCGTTGGTGCTGGAGCAGTATAAGGAGTGGAACCCCGACTCGTTTATTGTGGAGAAGAAGTCCAACGGTGCGGCGCTATACCAAGAGATGCGTCGGATGGGTGTGCCGCTAAGCGAGTTCACCCCGTCCAAAGGGCAGGACAAGATCAGCAGAGTAAATGCTGTGTCAGACCTGTTTGCTGCGGGTATAGTCTGGGTGCCCGATAGGCGCTGGGCTTGGGAGGTAGTTGAAGAGTGCAACGACTTCCCGTCTGGCACGAACGACGACTTGGTGGACTCGACCACTTTGGCTCTTTTGCGTTTCCGTCAGGGCGGCTTTATTCGCCTGCCTACTGACGAGCCAGAACCGATGAAGTGGTTTAAGAGCCGCAAGAATGCGTCAGCAAGATACTACTAGGAGAATTTAAATGGCCGTCGATAAGAGTTTGATGCAGGCTCCGCAGGGTCTTGAAGCACTTGCTCCCCCCGAGCCGCTTGAGATCATGATTGAAGACCCCGAGAGCGTGGCTATCGGCGTCGATGGTATGGTGGTTGAACTCGTTAAGTCTGAGCCGCGTGCCGAGGACTTTGACGCCAACCTCGCTGACTTTATGAGCGAAGGCGAACTTGGATCGCTCTCTGGCGAGTTGATCGGTCAATATGAGCAGGATCTCTCCTCGCGTAAAGACTGGCTCGACACCTACGTCAAGGGACTGAAGATCCTTGGTCTGCGGTACGAGGACAGGACAGAACCGTGGCCGGGTGCGTGTGGCGTGTTCCACCCATTGTTGATGGAGTCGGCGGTCAAGTTTCAGTCCGAGACCATCATGGAGACCTTCCCGGCGGCAGGGCCGGTTAAGGCCAAGATCGTGGGCAAGGAGACTCCAGAGAAGAAGGACTCCGCCACCCGTGTCGCTGATGACATGAACTATCAGTTGACCGAGGTGATGAAGGAGTACCGCCCTGAGCACGAGCGGCTGCTGCTGAGCCTTGCTTTGGCAGGTAACGCCTTCAAGAAGGTCTACTTTGACCCTAGCCTTGACCGTCAGACGGCGATCTATATCCCGGCTGAAGACATCATTGTGCCGTATGGCGCGGCGAATCTGGAGGGTGCTGAGCGTGTTACGCACCGGATGCGTAAGACGAAGAACGAACTAATCAAATTGCAGTATGCAGGTTTCTATCGCGACATCGACTTGGGCGACCCGGTTCGCACGATGGACGAGGTGGAAAAGCAAAAGGCAGAGGATCAAGGCTTCTCAGCCACGATGGACGACAGGTTCCAGTTGCTTGAGATGCACGTGAACATCGACCTGCCGGGTTATCCCGATGTCGATAAGGACAACAACGAGACAGGGATCGCACTGCCGTACGTGGTGACGATTGAGAAGGGGACGGGGACGGTTCTAGCGATTAGGCGGAACTGGAACGAAGATGACAAACTCAAATCAAAGCGACAGCACTTTGTGCATTACGGGTATATCCCCGGCTTTGGCTTCTATTATTTCGGACTTATCCACCTTATCGGCGGCCACTCTAAGGCGGCAACCTCCCTCCTTCGCCAACTTATCGACGCAGGAACTCTTAGCAATCTTCCGGGTGGTCTCAAATCACGCGGTCTGCGTATCAAGGGAGACGACACACCCATCGCTCCCGGCGAGTGGCGAGACGTAGACGTTCCGTCTGGTGCGGTGCGCGACAACATCCTGCCGCTGCCGTACAAGGAGCCTAGCCAGACGCTTGCCATGCTGATGGACAAGGTGGTCGAGGATGGTCGCCGTTTTGCTGCAGTGTCGGATCTGAAGATCTCTGACATGTCTTCGCAGGCTCCGGTTGGCACGACCCTCGCTGTGCTTGAGCGGGTTCTCAAGGTCATGACAGCGGTTCAGGCTCGCATCTACTACACGATGAAGCAGGAGTTCAAACTCCTCGCTGCGATCATCCGTGACAATACCCCGGATGAGTATTCGTACGAGCCAGAGGTCGGTGATCGCAAGGCTAAGAAGGCTGACTACGATGATGTGGATGTCATCCCGGTTAGTGATCCAAACGCGGCCACGATGTCGCAGAAGATTGTGCAGTACCAAGCGGTGCTGCAGTTGTCGCAGACTGCGCCAAACATCTACGACATGCAGTATTTGCACAGGCAGATGATTGATACGCTCGGCGTCAAGAACGCAGACAAGATCATCCCGCCCACGCAGGACGCTAAGCCTAAAGATCCTGTGACTGAGAACATGGACATCATGATGGGCAAACCAGCCAAGGCGTTCATTTATCAGGATCACGAGGCGCACCTGCAGGTGCATATGTCTGCCATGCAGGATCCGAAGATCATGCAGGTGATTGGGCAGAATCCAAAAGCCCAAGAGATTATGGCAGCAGCCTCTGCACACGTGATGGAGCACGTGGCCTTTCAGTACCGTCGTGAGATTGAGAATCAACTTGGCGCGGCATTGCCGCCCACGCAAGAAAACGGTGAAGACACCGCACTGCCTGAAGCCGTTGAAGTACAGATATCTCGCCTCGCTGCTCAGGCTGCAGCCAAACTACTCCAGAAAGATCAGGCCGAAGCCCAGCAGCAACAGGCCCAGCAACAGGCTCAAGATCCTGTTCTGCAGATGCAGCAGCAAGAACTGCAACTTCGCCAGCAGGAACTGCAACTCAAGGCGCAGCAGATCCAGATGGAGGCGCAGGTCAAACAGGCTGAACTTCAACTTGAGGCCCAACTCAAGCAAGCAGAACTGCAGCGTAAGCAGCAAGAGATGCAGATTATGGCGGCGACCAAGGCCGATGAACTCGACCTTCGCAAACAAGAGATTCAGAACAGATCGCAACTTGACGCCGCTCGACTTGGTGTGGACGTTCAGAAGCACAAGGCCGGGCTGTCTGCCAAACAGCAGACCGAAGGTGCGCGTATGGGCATTGACATTGCCAAAACCAAAGATGCAGCCATGCGGGCTGCGTTACGACCGCCGAAAGGTGCAAAGAAGGAGGAGTAAATGTCCTATTCAAACGCTCTGGAATACCTTGAATCAAAACTCAAGGAAGAGCGCAGTCTCATTGTAGAGAACCTCACCCAAGGCAAGTTGGATGAGGGGGAATACAAAAGGCTATGCGGGGCCATTCAGGGTCTTGACCTCGCAGTTAGTTACATCAAAGACCTTGCGAAACGATTGGAGGAAGAGTGAGTAACATTGACGTAGAAAAGACACAGGAAGAGGCTCAGAAAGCCAAACTCCTGCCAGAGCCAAAAGGCTATCGGCTGCTGTGTGCAGTACCGCATGTGGAAGAAGAATATGACGGTGGCATCATCAAAGCAGAGGACACCAAGCGAGTTGAAGAGCAGACCACTGTGGTCTTGTTCGTCATCAAGATGGGTGATCTTTGTTACACAGATAAGGATCGGTTCCCCACCGGCCCTTGGTGCAAAGAAGGAGATTTTGTCCTTACCCGTCCCTATTCCGGCACCCGCGTGGTTATCCACGGCAGAGAGTTCCGCATCATCAACGACGACACGGTGGAAGCGGTGGTTGAAGACCCCCGTGGAATCCGCAGAGCGTGAGGTAATTAAATCATGGCTAACAAAGAAGAATATAAGTTTCCTGATGAAATAGATCAGGATAAGGCGGCTGAGAACAAGGAGGCCGCAGAAGAGGACTTTAAGGTAGAGGTTATTGACGATACCCCGGCTGAAGACCGTGGTCGTAAGCCTTTGCCCAAGGAGATTGTGGACGAACTGGAAAAGGACGACCTTGAGGAGTATTCCGACAAGGTTAAGAAGCGCCTCTCCCAGATGAAAAAGGTCTGGCACGACGAGCGCCGGGAAAAAGAACGTGCTGCCCGTGAAAAAGATGAGGCTGTCCGGTTCGCGCAGCAACAGTACGAGGAGAATAGGCGGCTAAAGCAGCGCCTTGGAGTGGGCGAAAGAGTCTTTATCCAAGAAGTTACTAAGGCGGCTAATAACGAACTTGGTGTAGCCAAAGACCGGCTAAAACAGGCTTATGAGGCCGGTGATGCCGAGAAGATTGCAGAGGCACAGGAGTCCCTGACTGACGCAAAACTTCGGTTGCAGCAATACTCTAGGTTCCAACCTACTTTACAAGCCCCAGAATCGGGTGTACAACAAACACAACAAGTTCAAGCACCACAGGCTTCTGCTCCAGTAATCGACCCGAAAGCCGAAGTATGGAGACAGAAAAACCCTTGGTTTGGTGTTGACGAGGAAATGACCGCCCTCGCTCTTGGACTGCATGCAAGGTTAGAAAGGTCTGGAGTAGATTTGCGTAGCGATGATTACTATCGCCAGATCGACTCGACGATGAAGAAGCGATTCCCCGACTACTTCGATGAGGGAGTAGAACAGGATGAAAAGCCGATTCAAACGAGGGAGGCCGAAAAGCCCGCTCGCACCAAACAGGCCAATGTGGTGGCTCCGGTGACGCGTTCAACCGCGCCTCGTCAGGTACGCCTGACACCGACTCAAGTTGCTATTGCTAAGAAACTTGGCTTGAGCAACGAACAGTACGCACGTGAACTTATGAAACTGGAGAGCGACAATGGTTAATAATCGTCTTGATCGTGAAGTCGAAAATAGAGAATCGACGCAGCGCACAAAAACTTGGACTCCGCCTCAGACGCTTCCTGAACCGAAGCCTCAACCGGGTTGGGTCTTCCGCTACATTCGGACTAGTATTATGGGAACTGCTGACCCATCGAATACCTCCGCAAAATTCCGTGAAGGTTGGGAGCCTGTAAAGGCTGAAGACCACCCGGAGTTAATGCATATGACCGATCCTAGTTCCAAAT
>Ga0315909_10004042_pt1 | contig 17505 bp, 31 predicted proteins | sample LakEriMetagenome_11_FD_203527 | JGI IMG/M metagenome (GOLD analysis project Ga0315909, IMG submission 203527) | Freshwater fungal communities from buoy surface, Lake Erie, Ohio, United States - Buoy 2 MA125 | ecosystem: Environmental > Aquatic > Freshwater > Lake | place: USA: Lake Erie, Ohio...
ATTGAAAGAAACCAAAGAAGAATTTAACAAACGCTTTGATCGGTTGGATGAAAGGTTGTGGTTGGTCATTGGTTTGGTTATTACCACACTAGTGGGTATTGTAGTGTCAGGAATAATGTAATGCCAGTAGCACCTAAAGAAGTACAGCAAGCCGCCCGCCGTGCGCTGGCTGCAAGAGATAATGTGCCACCAAGTCGCAAAGCAGGCACGCCAGTTGGGCTAGCACGAGCAAATCAATTGGCAAATGGTGACAACATCAGTGAAGGCACATTATTGCGTATGCACAGTTATCTAAGCAGAGCAGAATATGATTACAAACAGGCTCGTGCAAAAGGTTTAGACTTAGAAACTAGCAAAGCAATACAAGCGTACTACCTTTGGGGGGGACCGGCTGCATTGGCTTGGGTAAGGCGTGAATTAAACCGTTAACCCATGCATTTTATTACATCTTGTATAAATAAATGTGTAGAGTTAGGAACTGTTGCTAAGGCCTCCTAAAATCTTTATAATTATTCTTAACTCTACGCTTTCAAATAATATCAGCCATATATTTTGAAGTCCGTTAAACCCCTCTAGCGTCCCCGCTAGGGGGGTTTTCTTATTTGCGTACGGCTTTGAATGGTAGCAATGGTTTACCAAAATAACCAGGATGCACATTGTTGAAATATTCAACAGCAATGTTTGCAATATCAATCACATGTGGCCATTGCTTCAGTGTGTAATGGCGTGTAGTATCTGCAAAGTTATCTTCAATACCATTTACAAAACTAGCATAGGTATTGTATTTGATACCTGTGCGTTTGAAGTCTGGCTTAGGCAAATCTTTGTTTAGTTTGTTGTAAACTTCATCATAGATGTATTTTTGATCTGCATTGTTATCTTTGTTGATGCGTACATGATCTAAGAATGCACGGGATATTTCGCGCAACAGCAATTCATCTCGTCGCCATTTAATTCTAATATACTGTGTAGTGCCAGTGTTGTGACCTAGACTATATTCAATAGTTCTTTCTGTGGGCAAGTTAACTTGTTCTACTTCAAAAAATTCAGCCATATTCATTTTATTTCTCCTCTGAATCGCCCGATGTTGGGCAATGCTGTTGAATCATTTTATAACGCCAAGTGTGGTAGTCTGCATGTCTAGGACTTAGCCATCCTGCCTTACAACCAGTGTTTACTCCACCTTGGACAGTTTCAGTCCAATGATGTGCTGCTCGTTGTTTGCCACGCAATGCAGCGCCAGCACCATGCTCACTTTCATAATATGCATCACCAAATTTGCGTAGTCGTTCATATACACAAATTGGTGTTATACCAAGTTCATGTGCAAGTTGAATTGCTGTTTTACCAGTCATTGCTTCACACATGGTAGGTGCTCGTTTGCGTTGAAATGGGTTACCATACTTCATTACACGCATATGTATAGCATCGGGTGTAACACCTTCTTCTTTTGCAAAGTCGTGTGCAAGTATACCCCATTTTTGGTAAAACTTGGTATTTGTGCGTATCTTTTTAGGTACATAGGGATAGGGTTTGTCTGCCATATAAATCTCCATTCTTTACATTATAACATAATAGTTGTTTATGTCAAGTATTTAGTTGTTTATGTAAAAATAGCCTGTTTTAGCCGGGTTTTTAGACAGATTGTATAAGTAGTAGTAAGGAGACCGGGCAACACACCCTAAATCTCCCATTAGTACAGCACATAAGGTTGGCGGGCCAGTTTGTAATACCGCTGTGGAAAAGGTGCCCTGAGAAGCACACACGCAACATAATGATGCACCCCCTATGCGGGTCTGAGAGTGAGAACTAGGATACTCAACGCATTGTTATAGACCAAAGGCTGTTGGTCGCGAACACTCCGATAGTGCATAAACAGGCAAGATATAAGGTAACGAACTTGCTAATGCGTAAAGCATGCCACGGTAGGTAGGGAATGAGCGTGAGGTCCCTTGCACTGAGTGTATAAACAAAATACCTACTTCCGAAGGACTTAGACGGCGAAACATCAAGTCTTTTTTAAAAGGAACCTTGCAACAGGTTCCTTCTGACTTGCCACTTGCGAACATCAAATCAAACAATATTGTTTGTTTTTGTTTCTAGATGACGTAAGTCAATAGCAACAAGAAGCAAATGCGAAGTGAAACGAAGCGTTTGTTCGCAGTTGCGTTAAGTGCGTTAGCACTTAATACTTGACATTGGATATATCTAAAATAGTGGTTGACAAAGTAAATATTCCTGTTATATTAATGATACTGCAATAACTTATAGGAGATGATATGCAGGTATTTGATAACGATCAGTTACATCTGATCAACAAGGGTAAAATGTATCAGGATGTGCTGAGAACACAAATTCAAGAAGCACTATTCAATAATCCATTTAATGAAAACTATATCATTAGTAGTTTGCCTGGTTTAGGTAAAAGTCACGAAACTGATAGTGCAATTCAAACCATGTCACAGAAGCCATTGCGTATTGATGGTAATGCCGGCATGATTGCATTAACTGTAGATATTGCAACTGCTCTTTATCTTGCTGGCGGTAATAAAATTGCAGTGGTGCTAGATGACTGTGATGTGCTGTTTGAAGACAAGAACGCCAACACAACTAAAAAGATGTTTGACCAAAGCCGTGTGCTCAAGTATGGTAAGAACTGGCGCCGTGGATTTGCTGGTATGACCACAGACCTACAGTGGGAAGCATTAGAAAGTTTTGCTCGTGATGACCGCGCCGGATTAGAAATCCCCACCAACAACATTACATTTCTTGTACTTACAAACCGTTACTTGCACACAATTAATGACGTAGATGGCATGGACGCCGGTACTAAGAAACACAGCGTGGCCACAGACTTGTATGGTATTCGTCGACGTGTTGAATACAAGCCCATTGAAATGAATACACTAGAACTTTGGGGTTATGTGGCTAATGTTGTGCTCAATGAAAAGATCTGTGAAAAGTTCAAACCAAATATTACAGATGCTGAAAAAGCACAGCAGTTAGAATGGATGTTTAATAAATGGGCTAATGTAACAGAACGCAACCTAAGCCTAGCAGAAAAGATGACCAAGGATATGGTGCGATATCCAAAGAACTACAAAGACATTTGGGCTCAAAACTATTTGCAGGTGAAGTAATGAAGCGCACACCAGAAGAAATTCAAGCATTATTAGATGCACAGCGTAAAGACAGTAAACTTCACCAATTGGGTGATTCGCAGATTAAACGCACACAAAGTATTCGTGATGTTACACAATCCACTGAGTGGAAAGACAATCATCGTGAGGCTGTGAAAAATCGCACCAGTGAATGGCGTGAGAATGTTAGCAATGCAAACAAGGTTACTGTAAAGCGTCGTAAGACCAAAGCATTTTATGACTCACGCAAAAAACTTAAGGCTGATCCTGAATGGCAACGCATGATGGCAGAACGCAACAAGGAAATGGCTAAAGATCCTGCTTGGCAAGCCGCATATCTTGAAGGTAGAAAGAAGATGGATCGTACCAAATTAAGTGATAACATGAAGAGTTTACGCAACCGCGACGATTGGGATGAATTATGGAAGAAAAATCGCGAGCGCATGAAAGCCAATCCTGAATGGCGCAAAAATGTTATTAGAGCAAAAGGCAAGCCTTTTATTACACCCGCGGGCATATTTGATACACTTAATAATGCTGCCGAAGTTTATAATGAACTACGCAATTTCCGCAATGGTAAGAAATGGGTTTATCAAATGTTAAAGCGTGGCGAACCCGGCTTTAAACATATTACATGGGAAGAATATGATCAATTAGTAGGTAACAGTGATGACACCTTTGGTTAGGTCAAGTGCGCTAGAGCCCAATGAACATTATGAGCGTTATATTCGTTTCACCACAGCAGATTTTGAACTAATTGACTTTGTGTTTGCTGCGGGTGAATTAGATCGCATTGTGCAGACCAGTGAAAGTTTTGCAGAAGATCTATTGCCCACGCTATACAGTTTAGAAACACATCCTCATATGTTAAACCACATACAAAATTTAGGATTTGAATTTGTAGAGCGTGTTACTTACACCGAACAAGAAATGAGTAAGACTCGTGCAAAAATGTTATGGCGCAATCTAAAACGCCGCTAAGTCATTGATTCTTAAAGGAAAGTTTTTTTAAAATTGTGGTTGACACTGACAGCAAATGTTCATATAGTACGAACATAAGCAATGATGCTTATGCAACTAGGAGTGTAGAAAATGAACATCACCAAACTTGTAGACATCCGCAACCAAATTGCACAACTGCAGAATATTGAAAAGATGTTGGCAGAAGAAATCAAAGGCTTGGGTAATGGCCGCTATGAACAAGATGGACACGCCGCAACGGTATACACAGTAGCAGACCGTGAGAGTTTGGATGCTAAGGCAATGGAACAGAAACTGCGTGACATGGGTGTGGACAATCGTTGGTTCAGCAAGAACACCAAGACCACACGGGGTTACACCGCACTAAAGATTACTGTGCTTTAAACTGCTTTGTTGCTGACAAATTGATTAAGACGTTCCGCTTCCAAAATAATTTCACTGCTACTGGGCATATCTTCAGGTTTGTTCGATCGAGCCTGAAGTATGTCTCGTGCTAGTTTTAGTAATTCTAAGCGTATTTCAAATGGGGTCATAGGTAATATTTATTGGTTTGGTAAGGTTTGGTACTGTATGGATATACAGCGTTGTGAAAAAACAACACAAAAAAAGGTTGACATATGCCCAAAATCCTGTATAGTAGTAAATGTAGCGATGTTGCTACACTCAATTGGAGACCTTAAATGAACAGCAAGATCAAAGTTGTAAAAGCGTATTTGGACCATTGTGAGCGTAATGGTATTGTAGTTACACAAGCAGAACTACAGCGATTGTATGCTGTACCATTCACATACTTGAAGCGCATTGTAGCAGAAAAGATGCAGAATGCGGTTGTGGCGTAAACGCAATACGCCACCTCCCGTGAACAAATATACAAAAAAGCCCCCCAAAATCAACAACTTACGCAATCTACTTCAGGTTGCGTAACCTCTTGATTCTAAAAGAAATCTTTTTTCATCTTTTTTGAAAAAAGTGGTTGACATTTAGTGCAAAGAGCGTATAGTAGTAAATGTAGCGAGCAATAGTGCTTGTTACGAAACTTGGAGAATGAAATGCGTAATCTTACTCAATTGATTAACGATTATAAAGCAATTGCTAATGAAAATGAATATACAAAATTCGTTGATGACATATCTATAGAAGAAGCAGGTATGTTGTCCCGTGCTAAGGATGTTGGACTTTGCACGCGAATACCTGCCTATATTATCCGGCGAGAACTTAATGATATTGAATCCAAAAGTTTACAGGGTATTTTCTAAAGAAGCCGCATAAAAAGGTTGACAACATCGTAAAAGATGTTATTATTATAAATGTAGCGATGTTGCTACACACACTTGGAGACTTAGACATGCAGACCCGATACTTTACTAATGAATTTTCAAATTTGCCCCGCGAACGCAAGGTAGAAGAAATGGCCACAATGATGATGCGTATTCTTTTTGATGCTGACGCAGACACTGATGCTAACATCAGCGTTGTGGATCGACTACTAGAACTGCGTCCTGAGGTGAGCCAGCACACATATAAGCCGGCTACCACACTTGAAGAACGCATCCGCCAGTTTGAACAGGCTGCTGAATGTGCGGCTGCTCGCGTAGATCAACTTCAAGTTGAGGGCGTTACAGATGCTGATGAACTTGAAACAGCGTACTACGATGAATTGCACAAGTACAGGATCGACCTCAATCCTGCGGCATAAGGTTGTCTCCAAGGACCTAGTTGGTGGGCTCTAGTCAAAAGCCCACAATGTGATCTCATAATTAACTCCTCTGACTCAGCACCATGTTTAACAGCATGGTGCTTTTTTTTAGGTTAAATATTAGCGATGAGAACACATTGGGCCCTACAGCATATGGCATTACTCAAAGCCACACAAGGCAAGAGTTTAGACACCACGGCTGTCACACACAGACGCATACTTGAATTGGCTCAAAGTGTTCATCCTCTGAGTTTGGCACAAGTAGCAATGCTGGAACATTTTGTACACAGCAATTCAAAAGTGTTAAATAATACCGTGTACTATGATGAGAACATTTTCCATCCTAGCACACACTCAAAAGAAGATTACTATGTTACAGCCACTGGCCGTTGGGCCAAACGCGGTAACGCAGGTAACGTCACAGTGAAGAAGAAGAAATCAGATGAATAAACTGTTGCGTAAGACCTAATGTGCTGATGGTACTGTGGAATTAGCGTGGGAGCCCAATCTCACAGTAATAGGCAGTGATCCATAATCAACTTCAGCACATTAGGCGGCCCTTTTAGCGCCATTTTGAACTGTTCAAACTAAATATACAATACGCCCGCACAGCGAACAAAAGTGATTACTGTGGGTCATCACAGAGAGGAAAGTATGACAGAAGAGCACGATATCAATCCTGAGGAATGGGATTACCTAGAAGAAGGTGCGGTAGAAATACCTCGTGTCCAACCCAAGCGCCGACTGGGCGTTGCCACAGTAAAGGGCATCATTGTGGGCAAGGATGATAATCAGCGTGTTGTGCCCTTAGAACAAGTGCGTAAACTAGCAGCACTACATCTCAGTTACAGAGACATGGCCGAGTTCTTTGGTGTAAAAGAAAACACTTTCCGCGATCACTTTAAACAAGAAGTAGAGCGTTATCGCAATGTTACCAAACAAAAACTTATGGAAGCAATGTTGAGTAACGCTATTGATAAGATGAATCCCACCATGCAAATCTGGCTCTCAAAAAATATCATGGGCTTTGCGGATAATCCTATCAACACGGAAAGCAGTCAAGTGCTGCCATGGTTAGAGTCGAAAGATTAAAGATTTACAGATAATGGATATGCAGATTGCGATTAACACTCCCTCAACAAACTATAATCACCAGTGATGCTCGCTTTAAGGTCGTAGCAGCCGGACGACGTTTCGGCAAGACCTATGCCAGCATCAGCAGTATGGTCAAAGTAGCAGCCAATCCTGGTAAGCGTGTGCTGTACATTGCACCCTCATATCGCATGGCTAAACAAATTGTTTGGGATGACTTGAAAGTACTGTTGGGGTCTAGACGCTGGGTCAAGCGTGTTAACGAAAGTGACCTTACCATTACGCTGGTAAATGGCAGTCAGATCATGTTGCGAAGTGCGGACAACCCTGACAGTATAAGGGGAATCGGTGCAGACCATGTGGTCATAGATGAGGCAGCCGACATTCCCGATTTAGAAACAACATGGCAAAGTGTTATTCGCCCCATCCTATCAGATAGATTGGGAAGTGCTCTTATCATTGGTTCACCCAAAGGACGCGACTTCTTTTATGATCTTTATCTACATGGTCAAAGTTCAGAGAATTGGCACAGTTGGCAGTTTACCACAGCAGAAGGTGGCAATGTCACAGCCGAAGAACTAGAGCAAGCACGCAGTGATCTAGATGAGCGTACTTACAACCAAGAGTACATGGCTCAGTTCCTCAACATTACAAATATTATCTACTATGCGTTTGCTGATGAGAACATTACTAAATGGGATGAACCACTCAATGATAGAACGCCCTTGCACATTGGCATGGACTTCAACGTCGATCCTGGCTGTGCTGTTGTGGGCTTTCAACATCGCGAGGGCTTTCACATAGTTGATGAGATTGAGATATATGGTACCAACACACATGAGATGGTGGATGAGATACGACGTCGCTATCCTCAACATCGTGTCAGCGTGTATCCTGATGCCAGCGGATCGCAACGACGCACCAGTGCTCATGGTATCACAGATCATATCATTCTCAAAAATGCAGGATTTGATCTCCGAGTAGGATCAGTAAACCCCGCAGTAGCAGATCGTATTGCCGCAGTTAATAGTGCGTTTTGTAGCGGCACTGGTGTTAGACGCTTAACAGTGGAGCCTGCCTGTAAACGCCTCATAGAGGGCCTACGCAAGCATACATATAAAGAAGGCACACGTCAGCCCAGCAAAGACACAGGATATGATCATTTCAATGACGCATTAGGCTATGTGGTCAATCATTTGTATCCTCTGCGAGTAGATTACAATCGCGATAGCGTGAGTCAAATTAGACGTAACACAGGAAGATTTTGATATGCAGGTAGAACTAGTACTAACAGTATTTGAACCCACACCAGAAGGTAAGCGGCGCAAGACACAGGGCTATGTAAAACGCTTTAGGGGTGACACGCTGGAGCAAGCCAAAGCCACTAGCCTGGCTTGGTTGGATGAAAACACACCACCCGGTACGCGAGTTATCGAACTCACTGCACACTATGTTGGAGGAGATGCTGATGAATTCCTACCTCTATGAACTAGATGTGATCATACACTATGGCAATGGTGTAAACATGGAAGTGCGTATACAAGGTCCAGACTGTGACAGTTGCTACGACAAGTTAGTGGATTACTTGGAAAGTTTAGATACCAATCATTATAGTGTTGTAGCAGAGGGGTGGGCAGATGAGTTCTAAATTAGTAGTAATAGGCAAGTTTAGATATAACAAGGAATTGATGCCTAACAATACAGAAGAAATCACACGCTATTGGTTTTGCGAAGATGAGAGCGATGGTGAACTAATTGTAAAGCGTCATATGAGTCAAACAGGCGCACTAGGTGTGCAATGTGTCGTAACAACAGAGGAGGATTTCCATGCGACTACCAGAAGTACCGTACATGAATAAAGAAAGCAGCGTTAAGACCGGACCATTAAACACGCTAACATTATCAGGACTAAGTCTATTTTGGGCTATTGTGTTAGGTTATGCTAGCCCATGGTGGTGGTTACTGGCTGTGCCACTGTTGTTAGGTGGTTATGGCAATGAGATCTCACCACGCAAAGACAGTCAATTGAGGCTCTAATATGAGCGACAAGAAATCAGCAGTACCAGAAAAGAACAGCAGTCAGTGGCGTAAGAATGAAAGTCTTATTGCCAAGGATCCTGTGTTGAGAGAGGCCCGCGATATTGCAGAAGGCTTCCGTCCCAGCAGCACATCAGGCAGTCGTGTTGCTGGTGGTAGCCAAGCCTATAAGGATGGTTGGGATAGAATATTTGGTAAGCAGGACAGTGATGAGTAAGAGTTGGCATGGCGGCAAAGGCAGTCGCGTCCGCCCTATAAAATACAGAGAACAGTTTGAAGATAACTGGGATCGCATATTTGGTATAAAGGAGAACAGGCATGAAGAAGACAGACAAGGCAAGACAAAAACGATTACAAGTGAAGAGAACAAAGAGAAATCAAAGTCGAAAGAACAAGACTTATAACCCTGACAAATATGCGCCTCAGGGTCAAAACCCGTCAAAAGACACATTGATTTTATAAGTACAGATAAATAAAACAGCGTCATTATGGCGCTAAATGCGTTTGGCAGACGAATTTAAAACCGCGGAGACTCACCTGTGAGTGACTACTTAAACTTTATAACCGGCACACATGATCTGTATGCTAGATATGTGGACGACTGGAGACTTGCAGTACGCTCATACTGGGGCGGGGTAGAGTACAGAGACGCAAAATATTTAAAGCGTTATTCAATTGATGATGCTACTCCCAGCGAAGTAATCCGCACCTATGACATGGATGATGATGGTCGTCTAACCGGCAAGTACAGCAGTATTGCAGTCAGTGACAGTAAGAGTGCTAACGAACGCGGCGAACAGTACTTGAGCAGTTTCTACTTAGAGAAACTACAGAATGTACCATTATTTCCCTATACAAGACTGTATGTAAGTGAATACAACAGTATCTTGTTCCGCAATACACCTGTGCGTGAATTGCCAGAGTTGCCAGACGTACAAGATTTTATCAATGACGTAGATGGAGAAGGCAACAGCATCAACGAGTTTGTAAGCATGGTTGATATCTACACCACAGTATATGGTGTGGTTTGGACCAGTTGCATCAAGCCCTTGGGCAGTAACTATGCTCGTTGGCGCATGTTTAGTCCCATTGACGTACCAAACTGGAAGTACAGTTACACCGCTGCCGGTGACCTAGAACTGTCAAAGATTGTGTTGCGTGTAAGCAGCGACAGTCAAATGGATATCTTCCAATACATTACCAAAGATAACATTGATATTGTGTTTGTTCCCAAGGTAGAAGAACTAGAAGTAGATCTCCCTGACGAAGCAGTATACTTTGAAAGTGATGATGAGAATGAAGATTATCCTCATGGTTACTATGTAATACAAAGCATCAATGAACTGGGTTACATTCCAGTAGAACCAGTTTACCAAAGCAATAAGATTTATAACGGCATTGGTCACACACCAATCTTTGACATTGCACAGATTCAGCGCAGCATCTATGGTGACAGCGCAGAAATTTACAGTTCAATCTCATACGGTGCTCATCCAGTTAACATTGTAGACGAGGACACAGCAAAAATTAACGATGGTGCGTTAGGTGCAGAGCCTGGTACCATTGTGCGTGTACCTGCCAGCATTGGTGGCACACCTAACTATGTGTTTGAATTTCGTGCACCACCCTTAGACAGTATCAAAGAATTACGCGAGTTGATTGATCAAAAGATTGACAAGATGAATCAGGTCGCAATGATCCGCACAGAGGATCTAATCCGTGCTAGCCGCAGTGGCGCACAGATTGAACAGTATGACAGCAAACTAGAAGCATTCATTCGTAAGAAAGCCACTTGCCTAGAGAACTGGGAATATAAGATGTGGCTCATATGGTTTGATTGGTTGAACAAGCCTCTGCCCACAGATCTAACTGTGAGTTACAACAGATTGTACAGCAGCAAAGGCTTAACCACAGAAATTGCTGAAGTAAATGATTTGATGAATCTAATTACAGAATATCAAACTAGATTTGTCAAAGAAGAAATTGAAATGCCAGAAATGGCGTCAGAAGAATTGCCAAACATTCCAGGTAGAACATATCCTGATGGTGAAGCAATTCCTGTTACATTACCAGAACTATATCAAAGTGCCAGCAGTGATGCAGTACCAGAGGGACAAAATTGTGCCAACTGTGAATACTTCATGGCTGGCCAATGTGCAAAATTTGCTGCACCAGTGCGTGAAAACTACTGGTGTGCCAAGTGGGAACCAATTGAAGAAATGGAATCAGAGGAATACAAAGAATCTGATGATATGGAAGAAGGTTCCGATGAAGAATTTTTAGATGAGATGAAGGAAAAACTCAAGACTCGTATGAAGCAATTGATTGATTCCAGTTTCTCAGAAAACAGTTTATAATATACGCAATACTTCTGCGATTAAAAGGAGAGAAGAATGGATAACGCATCCACAGTTACGGAAGTGCAAACCGACCAAATTGCATCAGTTACAGATTCTGAGGTTGCAAAAGCAAACACTAAATCTGAATCAACAACATCCGACGCACCTAAAGTCGAACAGCGTGATGGCAAGTTCTATTTGAATGGTCAGAGAATTTATACTCGCGACGATACAAATAAGATTGCTAGCAATGCTAAAAACGAAGCAATGAATAGTTTCCTCAGAGAACTAGAAGTTGATAGTTTAGACAATGTTAAAGATGTGATCAAGACACTAAAGACTGCACCCCTCACAGAGGATGGTAGTCATACATTAGATGTCAAAGCACTCAAGCAAGCGGTTGCCAAACGCGAAGCCACAGTGGACGAACTGCAAAAAACAGTAAGTCAACTAAAAACAGAGTTGCTGTTAAAAGATCATATGACTAACTTATATGGTGCTATGCCTGGAAGTTGGAGCCAAGAACAGAAAGCCGCTGTTGTAGACTTAATGAAAGCCCGCAATATGTTTGCTGTAGAAGGTTCAAGTTTCCAATTACGCAATGGTGATGATTTCTTCACTGTTGATGGTGAAAGACCCGACTATGCTACTGCTGTGGAAACAGTTGGTCGCACACTAGGTCTTAACTTTGGTAAGAAGGGTATAAATGTTGTTAACGCTGAGCCAGGAATGGACCTAGGCGAAAGTCCTAATACTGTAAAAGCAGTAGATGACAGTCGACTCGGCAGCGATACAGAATATAGAAATGCTTATATGCAGATTAGGCAATATCAGCCAACTCTAAGTAGAAGCGACGTTACACATAATATGGTAATGAAACAAATCGAGAAGGTAAGAAAAGCCCGTGGGATTGGCCCCACCAGATAAAAATTAACCGAATAGGAGAATAAAATGCCAACACCAACAACACAATCTTCGGTCCAGCAACTGTACACTGATATCGTAACTGATCTCATGCCCTTTTTCTCGGACCAGGTATTGCTACCAAACGCACCTTTTATCCTTAATCGTTTCAGCATTGCTGGCGAAACAGGCTATGTGGTTCGCGTACCAAAACTAAACGCCTTTACACAGGGCGCAAGCGTAAGCGAAGGTACTTCAATTATTGCCGCAGCCGAAACAAATGTTCAGCCAACCAACGTCAACATCACAATGACCAAGAAGGGCGTTGCCGGTGACGTAACTGAAGAATCACTAGAAGATGGTGGCTTGTCAGTAGTTCGTAACGCACTACTAACACAACTTTCAACTGGTCTTGCTCAGGCAACAGACATTGAAGGTTTTACAACACTTCGTGGTGCATCAGGTAACACAAGCGTACAGCAGGATGGTAACGCATCTGTAACTTCAACAAACTCAGAAGTTAACTTCGTAATCAGCCCAATGGCTCTTGGCTATGCTGAAAAGCGTGCGCCAACAGTTAAGATGTGGTTTGATCCAGATCTAGATACTCACCAGTTCCGTGCAACAGTTCGTAACGGTTTCAACAACATCTACCCAACTTTCGTTCGTAAGTTGAACGGCTCAAGCGTAATTGGTTCAAGTGCTCTAACACTTTCCAACTTTGCTAAGTCAGTAAGCAACCTCCGCGCAGTAAATGCTCCAGTTGGTCAGGATGGTCTATATGTTGCATTCGTTGGCCCAGCCACTGAATATGCAATTGCTAGCCAGTTGAACAGCGTAACACAGGCTGCTATTGGTAACCTAAGTGACATCGGTAACCGCTCATTGCTAACAGGTCTTATCGGCCAGGCAGCAGGTATGAGTTGGTATCGTTCAAACAACCTACCAGTAGGCAACACTTAATAGAGAAATCAACTGAGGAGAACGGCGATGGCATTCATAATTGTAGCAGGTAATGTTCAAAGTTTTGCAGAATACACAGATGTTCTGCAGAAAGACCAACGCCTTCTCGAAGAAAACGAAATCCGCATACCTTCCGAAAGTGGGTTTGCGGATATTCCAACCTTCATAGAAGACATGCTGAAAAAGAGTACTCAGCGCATTCTATTAAAAATCAAAACCAGCACTTGGTGGCAGGGTTACAACAGTTTTATGGGTAGCCCTATCAGCGACTTAAATGTGTTGCCTAATGTAAATCCAAATCTTATAGATCCAACAAATGCATTAGGCCGCCAACAGCAGTTTACCGATCTCTGTGTCTACTATGCGATCAAGGAGTATATCCTTCCGCTAGTAGCACAGTTTGGTGAAACAAGTGCTGATATGACTAAGATAGATTACTATGGACGCAAGTTCGAAGATCTCTACAACGAGTTAATCGCAATTGCTGACTGGTATGATTTTGATAACGATGGTACTGTTCAAAATGATGAAAAGGCCGTAAGTTATTACATGAATCGCAGAACTCGTGCAAAGCGCAATGTGGTAAGGATTAGATAATGTCAATTAGGAATGAACTAATTACAGCAATAGGAAACAGAATCACATCTTATTCTAATTTTAGAATAAGCAGTGAGTATCCTACTAGTCCTGATGGTACTACCTTGTACACAAAAAATCTAAGGACATTTTATGCCGATCAACAGCAACCCGCTTTTGTCGAATTATTTTCAACCTTAGATAATGCTGTGCTAGACAAGACAGAAACTGTAATCAATGTTTATATGGCTCACGATGCAAAGACTGAGCCAGCAAACATTACAGCAACCATCAACGCAGCAATGTTGGCAAAGAACAATATTAATGCGGTTGTGAGTACCGTTGACGTAACTTCTCAAATTGATTCCGATATTATTACATATACTTTAGAGTATAACTTTACAACTGTTTAACATAGGAGATATCAAATGGCAGTAATTAACACAAGCGCAGGTAGTAAGGCCGTATTAGCCCTTGGTGCAACAGCAGCAAATGCTAACGTCTTAGCAACACCTGCTTTAGTCGTGCCTTACATGCAGGATATCACTATCAACAACTCAACTGGTGTATTCCGTTGGAAGACCTTAGATAACACAGCAGAAAGCGCAGCAACAACACCTGCAACAAACCAAGTAACACTTAACGTCGTAGTTGACGATAAGGCATTCTTTGGTAATGCAAGTTTAACTGATGCTATCGCCAACACTGGTATCTATGGTGCAAGCAAGAACAAGACTCGTGTCTATTTCGAGATTGCATTCAATGGTGCAGTAGCCGGACAGAATTACCTCAAGGGTTCTGGTTTTATCAGTGGTCTAGCACCAACTGTTAACCCAGATGCGCCTCTGTGGGTAACACCTGTTACGATTGAAGTTGATGGTGACTTCGATAGCGATGTAACGCTATAAAGCGCACAACAAAACGCAATGAGGGGGGAAACCCCCTCATTGTTTATGTGGAGATAGAACATGGATAAGAGTACAATTGAACGCTACCATGAGTGGAAGCGTAAAGCACAACCAGACCATCGTTTTGCTGTAGGTAATGTCACTTATAGTCAAGCAGAAATGGATGTGTTAGCGGGCGGAAAACCTGCAAAACAAATAAATATTAAAACAGATATAGAGGAAGAAGATCATGCAGATGTGGGAGAACTTGACCCAAGCGGACATAGTAAAGACCCTGGAACAGGAATTAGCCAAAGCGCAGAATGAATTAAAATGCGCTGAAGCAGATATATCAAAAAGCCGCAGTAGAATAGCATTCTTGCTAACTGCTGTGCATTACTTAAAAAAGGATATGAAGTTATGAATCTCAAAAATTTAGCAAGCAAGCCTCAACTAGTAAACATCACACTTGATGATGAAGACACCATTGAGAAATATGGTGAAGCCGTAGAGTTTTGGGTGTACGACAAACAGCCCATTGAAAAATTTGTAAAATTTGCCGGTGCCGGCGAAGAAGACTACGGTAAGATCATTGAATTTTGCAGCGAACTAATCCTAGACAGCGATGGTAACAAGGTCATGACAGATGGTCATGTATTGCCTGCTGGCCTATTGATGAAGTGCGTGAATAAAGTCGTAGAACAGTTGGGAAAGTAACTGGTAGTTCGCTCGATGAAGGGAGCGGAGAACTACACGCTTGTTTGATGCTAGATGCGCTGGGCGAACGGTATGGTATGCTCCCTTCAGAAGTGTTGGCAAATGCTAACACTTTAGATATTTGGGTGTTTGATGTTGCAATTTCTTATCGCGAAGCACAGGATGCCAAAGCACAAGGAAAAGCACCAAAGGCAAACCAAGATCAATTGAAACAGTTAATGGAGAATGTTCGTGGCAATAACAGTAAATGACAAAGATTTCAAACGTCTACTCAAAGACATTATGAAAACTGCTAATGCTGACTGGCAAAAGGCCGGAACACATTTTCGTAACATTACACCAATTGATACTGGTAATGCTAAACGCAATACAAATACACGCGGCAAAGTTATTAGAGCCAACTATGGTTATGCTAGTAAACTTGATGAAGGTTTCAGTCGTCAAGCGCCAGGTGGTATGAGTGACCCAACTATCACTTATTACGAGGATATTCTCGAAAGAGATTTGGGTAAACTATAATGGCAAAAGAAATTAAAGTCTTATTAACGCTCGATACCAGAGGATTTGAAACTGGTATTGCTCGTGCTACGCGAAGTGTTGATACACTTAGACAGCGTGCAACCAGTGCAGCCGATTCAATATCAGGCGCATTTGCTGGTCTGTTTGCTGGCGCGGCATTAACTACTGTTGTAGATTACGCAGATACCTATACAAATTTACAAAATAGACTGCGAGCATTCAGTGTTGACCAGGCTGAAGCCAACAGCAAGTTTAAAGATGTGCAAGAAATTTCTGCGGCAGCAAGAACAGGTCTTGAAGAAACAGGTAAACTGTACACAAGATTAACATTGGCCAGCAGAGACTTGGGTCTAAGTCAAGATCAAGTAGCACAGATTACTGAAACATTTGCCAAAGCCACACAGTTAAGTGGTGCTAACACGCAAGAAGCGGCTGCAAGTATGTTGCAGTTTAGTCAGGCAATGTCCGCAGGCAAACTTAACGGCGACGAATTCCGTTCATTGATGGAAAACAGTCCTGTGTTCATGAACAAGTTGAAGGAAGCAGTTAAGAAAAGCACTGGCGAAACAAATGTTAACCTAAAAGAATTAGCCAGTCAAGGTAGATTAACCAGCGAGTTGCTGGCTGGTGCTGCTCTACAAATGAGCAAAGACATTGACGAACAGTATGGTAAGATGGGTCCAACCATCGGACAAAGCCTTACACAGTTGAAAAACAGTTTCATCAGTTTGTTTGGTGAATTAGAAAGCAACACTGGTGTATTCAGTGCAATTGCAGGTGCTATTCAGTTTGTAGCAGACAATTTAAGTTCATTCCTAATTATATTAACAGCAGCATTTGGTCCAGCAGCCATTGCAATGGTTGTCAAGTTCTTTAGAACAGTACAAGCATTGATGATGCGTAACCCATTTACTGCTATTGCCACAGCAATTGCTATTGTGGCTACTACACTTTATGAACTAACACAGCAAACAGGCAGTTTCAGTAATGCACTAAAGATAATGGCCAACTACGGCATTGGTGCAGTGAACATGCTGATACAGGCCTTCCGCGGCTTCTTTACCTTTATGGGTGAAGTGTTGCCAGTGTTGGGCAAAGCATTTATTAATGCTATCAATCCATTCAGTGATCAAAGCACAGTTGAGATGCTGAAGAATGGTGTTGTTAACGCATTTAACAAAGCCAAGGCTGTGGTAACAGCACAAGGACCAATTCCGTTATTTGATGTTGCTGTACCTAAGCCAGAAGGTAGGGCACCACGCAACATTGGCAACATGCCAGTAACACTTGGCGCAGGCAAAGAAGACAAGGATGCCAAACGAGCAGCCGAGCGCATAGAAAATGCCCGCAAGAAAGCAGAAGAATATGTACAGGCAATTCGCGATCAGATCAAAGCACTTAACGCTAAGACTGAAAGTGAACTAAAGAACATTGGTGTTGGTGAACTTGCTAAGAAGTTAGAAGAAGCACGCCTAAAGAACGCAGAAGATTATGATGAAGTTGTAAGAAAGATCAACAGCATTGAAAACCTAAGTGCGGCAGATCGCAGCAAAGCACTTACTGAAGCAGAAGCACTATACAAATCATTAGGTGATACTGCACAAGAGTCATTGAAGAAACTTGACGCTGCACAAAAAGCATTTGCACAAAATCAA
>Ga0315909_10004043_pt1 | contig 17503 bp, 11 predicted proteins | sample LakEriMetagenome_11_FD_203527 | JGI IMG/M metagenome (GOLD analysis project Ga0315909, IMG submission 203527) | Freshwater fungal communities from buoy surface, Lake Erie, Ohio, United States - Buoy 2 MA125 | ecosystem: Environmental > Aquatic > Freshwater > Lake | place: USA: Lake Erie, Ohio...
GCAGTAGGTAATGCAGTTACAAACCTTATTGATTCCAATGAAGGCTGGATTGAATTTGCTAGAGCAATACTAAAGAAAGCGAGTGAGAAATGAACAATGAACCAGTAGCATTAGTAAGTGTTGGATATTCAAACGAGCCTTATGTGTTTTCACAATTAAAAACATTGCCCAACGGAACGCATGAACTCTACACTACACCACAAATAAAAGAGTTAAGTGATGAGGAAATAGATGCGGTGGTTTACTCAATGGATTGGGCTTATGACCCAATTAAATTTGCTAGAGCAATACTAAAGAAAGCGAGTGAGAAATGAGAAAGGTGAGCATACGAACAGTTGAAAATACTATTGGGCTGGCACGTAGTGTTGCTAATGGAACAACCAAATTTCCTTTTGTGGGCTTTTGCGCAGACCTCATGGAAAAGATGCTTGAAGAAATTAAAGAAGCAAGAAGTAAACAAACCAAAAGGAGCAGTAAATGTTAGAAAATGTAGAAGCAATACAAGCACCAAAACCCGCTAAGTTATTTGTAGCTACACCGATGTATGGTGGGCTATGCACAGGCGGTTACACAATGGGTATTCTTAATTGTGTGCAGACATTTGCGCCCCGCAATATTCAGATGTATTACTCGTACATGATGAATGAGTCTTTGATTACTCGTGCCCGTAATGGTATGGCTTACGACTTCTTACAGTCAGACGCAACGCATCTAATGTTCATTGATGCCGATATTAGCTTTGATCCAAAAGATATTGTGCGCATGATTGACGCCGACAAGGACATCATTTGTGGTTTATATCCCAAGAAAGAAATTAACTGGAAGTTAGTACACGATGCGGTACAAAAAGGGGTTGATTACAAAGACTTGGCTAATTACACAGGGTCGTTTGTAGTAAACCTAGTAGGTGGTGTAATGGAAAGCACAGGCAATATTAATGAGCCAATGGAGATTGACAACGGCGGTACGGGCTTCATGCTTATCAAGCGCAATGTGTTTGAGACATTAAAACCATTGGTGCCAACCTATACCAACGACATGATTCTCATCGTGGACAAGAACCCACAGAAGAAAATCATTAGCGAGTTTTTTGATACGAGCATTGACGAAGACACAAATCGATTGCTATCAGAGGACTACCACTTCTGCAAAATTGCTCGTAAGGCTGGCTTCAAAGTATATGCGGCACCTTGGGCAAACCTAACGCATAGCGGTACGTATAACTTTAGCGGTCAACTACCAAGGACTTAAGATGCTACCAAATTGCGAATTAGTAAAAACGGATGGCACACAGTTCCTTGTGTTCAAAGGGCAAGACCTAATCTCAAACCACTTAAAGCAAGAACTGTACGAGAATGACATACATCAACTAAGCCTTAAGCTTTTAATGGATGCACCCGAAGGCGAGGTGCTAGACATTGGGGCTAACTTAGGTACGTTTTGTGTACCCTTGGCTAAGAAAGTGCCGAAGCATCTCTACTATGCCTTTGAACCACAACGGATAGTCTATTATCAATTATGTGCTAATACGTTTATTAACGGGCTAGATAATATCCATTGTCATAACTTTGGGTTATCGGATAAAGAAGAACGGTTAGTGCTAACCATGCCTGACTACGCTAATGAAGGCAACATAGGTGCGTTTAGCATGGACAAAGAAGTTCGTGAGAATGAATACGAATGCAAAACCGAGGGTGTTAAAGAACCATTAGTAGTGTTTACTTTGGACTCAGGTGCGCATCAAAACGTACGTCTTATTAAGATCGACGTAGAGGGGCATGAACTAGAAGTAATTAAAGGTGGTATTAAAACCATCAAGGCTAACAACTACCCACCGATTATCTTTGAAGCATGGACATGGAAGCCATGGTTTGAACCTAAGCGTAAAGCATTGCTTGAATACCTAGAAGGTCACGGCTATAAGATACAACAGTTAGGACAGAATAACTTAGCTACATATGGGGGTGCTAAATGACAACTTTTACAACAGATGACCGTATCAAAGCGTATCAAACCAATGTAGAGCCAATACCCTTTGCTGGGCTGGTGTCGATACAAGATAACCCCATGACTATTGAGCAGGTGCAGCAATTACTAAAAGATATGCTTGGCGATGATCCTCAAAGCGGCATAAAATACATAGTATTGGCTGATGGGTCAGTCTATTTTTTTAGAAAGGAAGGAGATCGCTATGCCTTATGTGAACAAACCTCGCCCCTACAAGAAGGAGTACAAACAACAGTTAGCTCGGGGGGAACAAGAAACGAGGAACGCTCGTGACCGTGCTAGATATGCAGTCGATAAAGCTGGTGTTGATAAGAACGGCAATGGTAAAGCTGATGCTCGTGAGGGTAAAGATCTTGAGCATATTGTGCCTTTATCTAAGGGTGGTACAAACAGCCGTAAAAACATACGCATAGAAACGCCAAGCCAAAACAGATCATTTAGCCGAAACTCAGACCATACCGTAAAAGTAAACAAAGCCAAACCCAAACGCAAAAATGGAAATCGTAAATAACAAAGCAATACTTATCACGACTAGACGCCCACAGTTAGTAACTGAGTGCATAAGAAAAAGCCAAATTGTTGAAACTAATGGCGACTTACATAAGGTTGCCGTGCATTGGGGTTTGGATGAAGCACAGGCTTTAAACAAACTTAAGATTAAAAAAGTACCGTCTCCAATCTTACGTGATTACAAATGGCCTGGTCTGCACAAGCCGATGGAGCATCAAAAAGATACCGCTAATTTTCTTACCCTAAATCAAAGAGCATTTTGTTTTAATGAGCAAGGTACAGGTAAGACTGCAGCAGCTATATGGGCTGCGGACTATTTGATGGAGCAAAAGCGTGTGTATCGTGTGCTTATTGTATGCCCCTTATCTATTATGCAATCAGCATGGCAAGCCGATTTGTTTAAGTTTGCAATGCACCGCAAGGTCGGTGTTGCTTACGGCGACAGGCATAAACGCAAAGCAGTAGTTGAAAGTGATGCTGAGTTTGTCATTATTAATTATGACGGTGTAGAAATTGTAGCCGACGATATTGCAAAACAAAACTTTGATTTGGTAATTATTGACGAAGCCAATGCGTACAAAACAGTAACAACTAATCGTTGGAAAACCATGAACCGTATTATTACCCCACGGACATGGATATGGATGATGACTGGTACGCCAGCAGCACAAAGCCCGACGGATGCTTTTGGGTTAGGTAAATTAATCGTGCCACAAAATGTACCTAGATTCTTTGGTGCGTTTAGAGATCAGACCATGATTAACATTAGCAAGTTTAAATGGCTACCAAAACCTGATTCAGATCAAACCGTATTTAACGCCCTTCAACCCGCAATCAGATTTAGAAAAGAAGATTGCTTAGACCTACCGGAGATTACTTATGTTTCTAGGGACGCCCCCCTTACTGCGCAACAGGCGAAATACTACAAAACGCTCAGAGACGAATACCTTATGGCAGCGGATGGGGAAGAAGTTAGCGCAGTTAATGCTGCGGTTAAGATTAATAAACTCCTACAAATATCAGGTGGAGCTGTCTATTCTGATACCAGTGCTGTCGTTGAGTTTGATGTTAGTAATCGCCTACGTGTTGTTGAAGAGGTAATTGAAGAGGCTAGCCATAAAGTGCTTGTCTTTGTACCGTTTACGCACACAATAGAGTTACTAAAAGAACACTTAAAAGGGGCTGGCATTACATGCGAAGTCATTAACGGCAAGGTCCCAGTAAATAAACGCACTGAAATATTTAAAGCTTTTCAAGAGCAACCAAACCCACGAGTGTTAATAATCCAACCACAAGCCGCAGCTCATGGGATAACTCTTACCGCTGCTAATGTAATAATATGGTACGCCCCAGTAACATCAATAGAGACTTACTTGCAGGCTAATGCACGCATACACCGTCAAGGACAAAAGAACCCAATGACTGTAGTGCATATTAAGGGTAGTCCCGTAGAGACTAGGTTGTACCAAATGTTGCAAAATAAACTAGAAGTTCACGAAAAAATAATTGACTTGTACAAACAAGAGCTTGATAATAGTTGACAAAGTCAAATTATAGTTATAATATGATTTAACTGGCACAGACCAGCGTTTTTAACCTAAAGGAATTTATATGGAACAAGAAGTCCAAGGCGACGTGTCCTCTGAAAAACTTGTAGAAGTTTACCTAAAGATACGTGATGCCCTAGAAAATAACTACAGAAGTTACATGGCTAAGAAAGCCGAGCTAGAAGAGCAGATGGATGTTGTACAAACAGAACTGCTCGACATCCTCAAAGGTATTGGTGCTACTAGTTTAAAAACCATACACGGTTCGGCTAGACGTAGTGTCAAACAACGTTATACAACCAATGATTGGGAGCGCTTCCATAAGTTTATTTTGGAACACAATGCCCCTGAGTTATTGGAAAGAAGAATTCAACAAACCAATATGAAGCAGTTTTTGGAAGAGAATCCGGACTTGCATCCCGCCGGCTTAAACGTGGATAGCACATACGCAATTATCGTAACTAGGAGAAAATGATGAGCAACGTCGCTTTGTTTAACCAGCAATTACCTGACTACCTCAAAGAGGTAGAACTTGATGATGTAACCCGTGCCTTAACGGGTGGTGGTACAGGTGTAAAACGTATTGCCCTTGGCAATAATAAGTTCATACTAAAAGTAAACGGCTCTGAAATTTCTAAGAGCAGTAATGACAAAATGGAAGTCGTTATTGTTAACGCTTCTCCCAACGTATCCCGTACATTTTATGCTAAGGCATGGGATCCCAAAGCCGAAGCTGCCCCACCTGATTGCTGGTCTAATGACGGCGAGCGCCCTGACGCTTCTATTAAGGAGCCACAAAGTCAGATGTGCATGAACTGCCCTCAAGATATAGCTGGTTCAGGTCCTGGTGCTACTAAAGCATGCCGTAAGAATCGCAGAGTTGCTGTGTCTCTTGCTTCGGATTTGAGCGGCGATGTATACCAAATGACTTTGCAGTCTAAGTCAATCTTTTATGATTCCAAAAAACCAGGCGATTTAGATCATATGCCATTCGATCAGTACGTACGTTATGTTGGCTCACAAGGCTACAACTTAAACATGCTTGTTACTGAGATGCGCTTTGATGAAGACTCAACAGTTGGCAAATTGTTCTTCCGCCCAGTACGATTCTTAGAGCGCCATGAATGGGAAGTAGCTAAGAAGCAAGGCGAAACCAAGACTGCTAAAGCTGCTATCACAATGACTGTAGCCCAAGCCGATGGTGTTAAAAAGCTAGAAGCTCCTGTGGCAAAAGCTGAGACTGGAACTGTGGAAGTTGAGGCAACTCCAATCCCTGAGCCAACTAAGCGTGCTGATAAGAAAGCTGCCGAGCCTGCCCCTAAACGTGACCTTAAAGCCGTAATGGGTGACTGGTCTAATGACGACACAGCATGAGTCTTAGAGGGTATAGCTTTCGTCTTGTAAAAGCCAACCAAGCTGCTGATCCTGAAAACATCGGGGTCCAGCTTGGGCGGTATTGTATTACCAACGATATTCCGGTAACAACCATTGCTCAAAAGTTAGGCGTAACCCGCATGACTATATACAACTGGTTTACCGGAGTTGGTATGCCCAGCAAAGACAAAGTTAGGAAAATAGAAAAACTACTTACTAAATATAACTAATGGCAATCAGAGACCTATTGGTAGCAGTTTTGCCGCCCGAGGGAGAAGGCTGGTATTGTACAGTCGGCTTGCGGCAAGAAGGCGATAAACCACCAAGACAGAACTTCTTTCAGACTTTGGCAGATGTCGAAGCTGAAGTGAATACGCTGGTAGCTGAGAAGTATGATGCTTATTTTGCATGTGCTAAGTATGACGACCCAAAGCAAGGACGTATCCAACCAAATGGCAACCTTATTAAAGCTTTTTGGATTGACGTTGATTGTGGATTAGGTAAGCCGTATGAAGATCAAGCTGCAGGACTTAGTGCTCTTAAAGAGTTCTGCCGTAAGATCAATGTGCCTTTGCCAACCATTGTTAACTCAGGGCGTGGTATACATGCCTATTGGAGATTACAGGAAGTAGTTAATCGTAAAGATTGGAAGCCTGTAGCCGAGCGGTTAAAAGCACTATGCGAAGATCATGGCTTTGCAGCTGACCCGTCACGCACCGCAGACAATGCCTCAATACTGCGGGTACCTGAAACATTTAACTTTAAACAGGAGCCACCGCTCCCAGTAGAAATACTAGCTTTATCTAAAGAGCTATCGTTTGAGGCTATTAAACAAAATATTGGCGTATTAATTGCACCTGATTGGATGCCACGTCAGCTCAATGAGATGACTCAAGCACTGCTAGGTAATAAGCAAAGCCGATTTAAAACCATCATGATTAAGACCATGAATGGGCAGGGCTGTGCTCAGCTTGAGAATATTGCAGTAAACCAAGACACAATCGAAGAACCACTCTGGAGAGCAGGCTTGTCAGTAGCAGCAGCCTGTGTAGATAAAGATGACGCAATCCATAAAATATCAAAGAACCACCCTGAGTATTCACCGGAGAACACGGAACGTAAGGCGAATCAAACAAAGGGGCCGTATACATGTCAAACGTTCGAGAAGCTTAATTCTCAAGGGTGTGAGGGCTGCCAGCACAAGGGCAAGATATCGTCGCCGATTCAACTCGGATCCGAAATTGCTGCTGCAGAAGATAATGTCATCGTGGAGAAGACGGAGGATGGTAAGAAGGAAGTTTTCGATATACCAACGTACCCGTTCCCGTATTTTAGGGGGAAGAATGGTGGCGTTTATGTAGAGCACAAAGACGAAGATGGCAACGTAGATGCGTTTAATATTTATGAACACGACTTATATATTGTTAAGCGGCTACATGACCCATCTCGTGGCGAGTGTATTTGGTTAAGACTGCATTTACCCAAAGATGGTTTGCGTGAGTTTGCTATGCCTGTAGTTGACGTGATGACTACCGAGAAGCTTAAAGAACGGCTCGGCTGGCATGGGGTTGTGGCAAATTCAGATCAAATGAAAAAGATAATGGCATACATTATTACGTTTACAAAAGAACTTCAACATAGATCAGAGGTAGAAATTATGAGAAATCAGTTTGGTTGGACAGATGACAACGCCAAGTTTATTCTTGGGGATCAAGAAATTTCAGCAAATAAAGTTAGCTATAGCCCACCGTCTGCATCCACTGGGGCGCTTGCTGAGTTTTTAAAGCCAACAGGTAGCTACGATGAATGGAAAAAAGTTATACAAACGTATAACCAGCCAGGATTTGAACCGCACGCCTTTGCTTTATTTACTGCCTTTGGTGCCCCGTTGCTTAAACACTTGAACCTTAAGGGTGCAATTATTAATCTCATCAACAACACTTCAGGCACCGGTAAGTCTACGATCCTTAAGGCATGCAATAGCGTATGGGGTCATCCTGAAGAACTAATGATGCAATGGAAGGACACAATCAACTCTATTATCCACCGCATGGGTATCCTAAATAACCTACCTGCCACCATAGACGAGATTACTAAGCTTAGCGGGGATGCCTTCTCAGACTTAGCCTATAGCCTGTCACAGGGGCGGGGCAAGAACCGTATGAAACAGCACGACAACGCCGAGCGTATAAACCACACCAAATGGGCAACCATGGCTCTATGCAGCTCAAACGCATCGTTCTATGACAAGCTATCTTCGTTAAAGTCCACGCCTGATGGCGAGTTTATGCGCCTCTTGGAGTATCGGATTGACTTAACAAGTAACCTGACTAAAGAAGAAGCCGATGCAATCTTTGGTAAGTTATACGGTAACTATGGACATGCAGGTGTCGAGTACGCTAAATATCTTGTTAGCGACTTGGAAGAGGCTATTGACCTAGTTATGCAAGTGCAACAACGCCTTGATAAAGCATTAGGGTTAACCAGTAGAGAGCGGTTCTGGTCGGCTGTGATTGCTTGCAATATTGCAGGGGGTCTAATTGCCAAGGATTTGAAGATCATTGACTTTGACGTTAAGCGGGTTTACGACTGGATTGTCAAAGAAGTAGAGATCATGCGTAATGAAGTTAAGGCTCCGCTAGCTACGCAAAGCAGTGTAATTAACGAGTTTATTAACGAGCATCGTGCCTCAGTATTGGTTATAAATAACGAAGCGGACTCTAGGTCTGGCATGGAACAATTACCCATAGTCGAGCCAAAGTTTAACGATTTGTTTATACGCATCGAGCCAGATACCAAACGGCTTTATATAAACTCAAATAAGCTACGCTCCTACTGCAGCGAGAAGCAGATTACCCTCAAGGACATTTTGAAGGGTCTTGAAGCCGACAAAGCCTACATAGGGCAGACTAAAAAGCGCTTATCTAAGGGCACCAAGATTGCATCGGGCCCAGTGTATGTGCACATCTTTGACTTGGGTAGCCACCACTTTGAGGATGCTGAGTCTTATATACAGGCTGCTAAGAGCGTACCTGATGCTGATCCACGGGCTGAGCTTCAGAGTTAATTGGCGTAATTTTGTGGTCGGCTCGTCGTTTTTTATACCGTGCTTAGACCACAGTCACGCTTTAGAACAAATTAAAAGGACTGTAAAACGCCTTAGATTTAAGATAAAGACCCAGATTGTTGTGGAGAAAGGTATTACTGGGTTGCGAGTATGGCGTATTAAGTAGTATCATACAGTCGTAGCCAGGGTTTTGACTACATTTCCTTTAGGTATTACTTGATACCCCGCCCCCTCGGCGGGGTTTTTTTATCGCTCGCCGTACTCAAGCATCGGCATTAACTGAGGAATTAAGTTTTTGTTAAGCCCCATGCCACCAGTTATATTGGCAAGAGCTCGGTCTTTGTAACGTTTTTCTATTGAATCAACTAATTTTTCTGGGTCTATTGCAACGCCTGGGTTAGTCTGGCTAAACGTTACCATCTTCTCTATTACCTTAGCCATCATGTTTGCATCGCCGGTATCTACTGCAATAAAGAAAGCGTTTAGTAAATCGGTGCGTCTATTCATAATGCTTTCGTTAGCATTCTTTGTTTGGAATGCAGCCTGTTGTTTTTGCGCAACTCGCTCTGGGGAGAAGCCAAGCATCTGAGATAAAGCTTCACGGGCGCTAATATCTTCTACCAGTGTATTACCTTTAAGGGTTAGTGCTTGTCCCTCAACCATGTATCTAGTACCAACCATAACGTTCTTAATACCCGCTGGCATTAAAGCTTCCATTGCACGTTCAGTATGACCGTCATTAAAGCGTTTTACAGCTTCTGGGTAGCTAACCAGCAGTGCACCTAAAGAAGGGCCTAAAGTATTAATAAACATGTTTTGTACGTAATCTACTTCGCTTTGGCTCTTACGCACGTCTGGAAACCACATATCTGGCAAGTTAAGGTTCATACGATCAGCAAAGTTCATGCCGGTTACTTGTGACAGTAAACCTCTGGATATTGTATCTCCAGCAAAACCACCAAATGTTCTGTTAGCCCAGTTCTTAAACCAGTTGTCTGCATCAAACGGCTCGTCGTCGTCTCCAAATACAGCATGGAAAGCTGACGCCACACCTGAGAAAATGAACCATAAAGGCATACCAGTCATGCCGGCGGTTAGGAAAGACATACCCATCATACCGACAAAAGCATCCCGTGCTTCTTTTCTAATCTCTGCCATCTCAGCTTTTTTGTCAGCCAAAGCTTTATTAAGCACGTCTTCTGGAGCGTTTTCTAGTTGTTTTCTAATTTTATCAAGTTCTATTTGTTCTGCATCCATAAAGCCTTTTTGGAATGTACGGAACATAAGCACGCACATATGCTGTGGATACATCTTGAACTGTAACAATACGCTAGAAATATTGCCACGGAAATAACGTGGTTTGTTTGTACTGTTGTAGTTAAACATGGTCTCTTGGGTAAGATCCCGTGCTTGGTCTAAAGCTGCATCAAAGGCTGCTTCCGGAGTCATGTTTTTACTTATGTTCTTCTCGTAAGCTAACTCAAAAGAAGTCATGTAAGCAATTTCACGGTTAAACTTCTCGGCTGCGTGGAATGGCAAGCTAGCGTAATACATAAACTTCTGCCATCTACCAGTGTAATCTTGTGAAGGGCTTTCTCCAATACTTACAGAATCATGTACCAAGGTAGTGTCAATTGCACCCCTGTTTACTCCGGCTGTGTACACATCAGCTAATGTTCTGCCTTTTGGTAAATTAATTTTGCCACTACCATCTCTGGTATTTACGTCAGTTAAAGAGTTTAAGTTAGCTCGTGCCAAAGACAAAAACTCGTAGCGATTGGTATCTTCATTTATATATCCAGTACCGCCTAGCATACGAACATACTTAGACACAACTGTGCCAACACGCTTAGCACCACCATATCTTGCACCAGCTACCGGTACGTATAAGCCAGGGATAGCCATCATGTTAACCACTGCTGAAGCTGGAGATGTTAAGAAGTTTAAGAATCCAAAGTGCGTTAAGAACGTAGTTAACTTGGAATGCTTAGGTGGCTCAAGAACACCGCTCTTAAATTGCTTAGCAAGCTCATTAGCCACGTCGCCGTAGACTGCTTTTTCTTCAATAGTCGGCATATTTGCCGAGCGTATCTTAGCAGCTTCAACTAAATTAAATAGTCTTGGCATATGCTGGAAACGGGCACGTTGGTATGCAATACGCTCATAAGACAAGCTAAAGGCACGGAGCATATCTTGGCTAGGACCAGCTACGTTCTGGCGATGCAAGAACATCTTTTTAATACTTTCAGAAGGCAGCAGCTCTAAATAGTACTGTCCAAAAGCATCTTTTAACTGATCTTGCATTGCAGCAACTCTGTCCTGCATAATTTGAGGATCGGTGCTCTTTAGAATATCTTCGGTAGTTTGATCTACTAAGTCTTTGATTTTGTTAAGCTGGGTTACTTCACTTAACTTTTGGTTAAGTACTTCATTAAACCCTTGACCAGGCCATAACTGTGCATCTGCTTCTTCTTCAGTGTATGTCCTTGTTTGACCAGTATCTTTGTCTTTTATTTGCGTTTTGAGTAACCGTGCTTTTTGTTTTTCTAGCTCAGCATCACGGGCAAAAGCGTCCTCAAACTGCATAAAGATCTTATCTTTGCCCCTACCGACCATTAAGAAGTAGTCACCAAAACGTTTAATTGGGAAGTACGGTCTAATAATGCTTTCTTCAATCTGTTTCTTAAAGTCACGTACTTTGGCATTAATCTCTTCTGGGGTCAGGTTTTTAGCCAAACCAGCTTCTCTAATCCTAGCTTCTTGAACTTGGATGTACTCGTTCATACGGCGTTCGTAGAAGTTACGCACTTGCTTGTATATCTCAACAGCAATGTCACCGTCTTTACCGCTACTCATTTCACGCCATGCGTCTTTTAGACTAGATTTATCGTATGCTTCTAGTTCTTTAGACAAGTCTTTTTTGCTAAGTATTTGTTTTAATTGAGGATCTAGAATGGACGGATCCATTTTCTCAAGGGTAGACTCAATCATTACTTCACCTAACTGCTTAGCTTTTTCTGGGTTACTTTGTAATAAGTTACTCCAACGACCAATAATTGGACCGCCTTCTTTTAAAATTGCATTGCGAGTTGCAATCATGGCGTCAACTTCTTTTACATATTCTTTAAGCTGGGGCATGTCGGCGCCGTATATATCAGCCAATTGGTCGACTGTAAGTGCACCTAATAAGTAACGACGGTATTGATTATTAAGGCTACCAAAGAACTTTTTAAGGTTGCTCTTGTCAACGTCTTTCCAAGTTGTGCGCAGATTGACAAGCTTGTCAATAAAGTCCATGCGCTCGCCAGGATTAAGCTTAAATGCGCCATTACGCACACTGTATCTACTTGGTGCCCATAACAATCCAGGACCTTTATTAGTAGAGCTACCGCTATTAGCTGAGAACAATACGTCTGCATTCGCTAGCGTGTGGAACAACACATTGTCAACTCCAAACAACTGAGCAACTAACTGAATGAACTTAGACCAAGCGGACATGTTGGTGTCCATGACTTTTTGCATCTGGCGCAGTTCGTTTTGGAATGAGGGTCGGCTAAACGCTTCGGCTACAAACTCATGTAAGTTGTTGTATCCATAGGCATCTGGATTCTTGGTATGCTTTTTAGCGTATCTAAATAGACGATGTAAATTAGCTAGCGCAAGGCGTTGTTTAGGATCTAGGTCGTCTGGATGGTCAATTGCCCAGTGCGTTGCAGCATGACTAAACTCGTGTGCTATAGCATAGTTAGAGTTACCACCCCTAGTTAAGCTAAGTCCAATGGCGTTATCATCCATGAAGTACGTGCCAGGTGCGTTCAACGAAGTTACGGCGTTGTCATAAACCTTAATGATGTCTTCCAAATCCTCTTTGAACATCTTGGGATCAATACCCAATTTGCCGTCTCTAAAATCTTCAAAGGCTTTTAGGGTCTCTGTGACCGGCATCTTCATCTTGGATTCGTCAAAACGAGAAGCGTAAACAGCAGGTTTAACTTGTTGGAGCCAGTTAAAGATTCTGGTCTTTTGACCTTTTACACGGTCCAAGCTCTTAATTGACAGGTCATAATGCAGGTCATCAAAGCCGACGACTGTGTTTAAATTTAGTTGCATTAGCCGATCGGCTAGCCCAGACAAGAACTTACCGGCGGTATTTTTAAGGGCTTTTAGGGCACCCTGTATATCATTATCGGCAAGTGCTTTAGTAACAGTTGGGTGCGCCGTATTAAATAACGGATCATTTAAAGGTACTTTGTCAGCGTTGGGGCTTGTGTTCTTAGCCTGTATAGCTGAAGTTATTTGATTTGAGTTGTAGGCAACTACTTCAACAATACCATCTTCGTCTTTATATACTATGCCGTCATACCCAGCTTTAATTGCACGAGATTTAATTTCATTACCAGGAAAACCATACTCGGAGTAGGCTTCGTCAATAATATCCGCTGCTTTATCTTCATTAACACCAAGAAGTATTAGTGCTTGCACTGCCGGATCAGACGTCCGCTTCATATCTGTCTTATCTATTACTAATGGATTTTTAAGATCCACGTAAATAGGACGTACATTTGCACCTTCAGGACTGCGGTCCCCTTCTGCGCCTTCTAAAGCGTAAGTGCTAGCTCTTTCTGGATCTGGCGCAGCATAAATACCGGCACCTAAAGCACCACGTTTGCTTAATTTAAATCTTTCAAAGGCTTTATTTGTGCCATGATAAAAGACTATGTCCTTAAGTTTTGGGGCGCTTGGGCCTCTTCCAACATCTGCACTATAGGCCGATAAAGGTTCGCCCCTTCCTCGTCCTGCTCTTGCTCGTAATTCACCAGTCTGGTCTGCGCTATCAGCAGCATACTCTCTAGCTGATTTGGACCCTTTGTTGATATCTTCAAGAGATTTTGCAATATTTCTTGTTGTAGATTTTTCATATTCTTCCTTCATTGCAGCAAACGTTGATTCATGACGACTCAATATATCAAGTAGTGCGTCCCTATAGTAATCCATTAGCCCTTCATCTGCAAGGTATGTTGATACTCGCATCATCTCAGCGTTATGACCCACACCATGATCCATAGTACCGGTATGGGCAATTTCATGAATCATTGTGGTTAAAAAGTTTTCTCTTACACCAAATAAAGTTTTTGTGCCCCAATCGTAAAACGGGTTAATAAGCACGGCTTTATAGGGGACTTTGATATGTACGCCAGCATAGCCTTTATCAACTGAAATACCACCAAAAAATAAATTATCTGGGCTAAGTTTTCCGTAACCATAAAGATTGCTTTTACTTAGCGCTTCTTTCATTTCCACCATCAAAGTGCCCAGCTCAGCAAAAAACTTTTCTGGGTCGCCGTATTTTTTACCAACTTCAACAAGATTTACATTGGTATTGTTGTGAAAGATTGGCAGCTTAGGGTCTTGCTCCATATTAATCATGAACTCATCCATGGTTGGAGCTTCTTTTTCTGCTTTGAATGTGCTTTGTTTTTTCTTTTCTTCTTCTTTTACTTTGTCGTAAATAATACGGCCTTGTGTATCAGAAACCGTATTGTCTTTAATAGTAATTTCTTTTGGCGGCTCAAACACTTTTGTTTCTTTTGCAGCTTGACCACGTTGGTCAAACGCTTTTCTAAGTTTTTTACTTATTTCTGCAACTTCTTGACCGACTTCAACCCGAGGCATAGAAACAATACCTTCAAAATTTTCTTTAAGGTCTTTAGCTTCTTCACCCCGAGCTACACGAGCAAGAAATTCTTGTAGTGAGTTAATGTCTTCTGCGATCCTACCTTTGAATGCTTCTCGGTTGTTTTCAAATGGGTAGTCTGGATGTTTGGCTTCTACGCTGGGTTTAACATTAACAATAATGTTGTAAGGAATTGGTTCTTTATTTACTTTAAAGCGGCTATTAAATCTACCTGGACCTTCAAACTGATAAATACCACTAGAAAGCACTTGATGTTTTGGACTATCTGTTCTGTTTACACCAAAATAAATGTCTGCTGAACCCCAATCAAAGTTAGCTTTAGTTAAAAATGGTGTAGCTTTAATATCAAAGTTAACACCAATAGGCAACACTTTAGTATCTATGTCGCCACCATAACCACGATTTTTTAATGTTACTTCTACAGGGCCAATTAATGGGTGCTGTAATGTATCTATATCTTTTGGGTCGGTCCAAAAATAAATTTCTTTTTTGTCACCTGTTTTAGGGTCTATGTAATATTCTGGAACCTTAACTTCTACAGTTGTTCCATGCTCACTTTTTGGTGCTGGGGACTTAGTAATAGTAAAATTACTACGTGCAATATCCTTTCCAGTGGTGTCTACTTTTGTTCTAACGCCGTTTCTTACTGTATCAACAATTAGTTTTTCAGCGCCCATCATAAAACCCATTTTGGCTAAACCTAATCCGCCACTACGATCTTCTGGGTCTAAATCAGATTTATCAGATCCTGCAACAGTAAATAATGCGTTTTTAACAATGTCAGGAGTCATGCCTCTGGCATCATCTGTAATTTTAATTGTGCGATCTCTTGAGTCTAACTCAATAGTAATATGCCCAGTTTTATAAAGCGCTTTTTCTTTTTTGCTAGATACTGCGCCTTTAACTGCGTCAAAAGCATTTTGCAATAATTCTTTTATGGTTACTTCAACCATGTTGCTAGCATACATACTAGCGCCAAGTAACTGTACTAATCCTGGCATGTCAGCTGCTAATTTGCCGGCTTCTTCTCCAAACTCTTCTGGTTTCTTAGATGCTGACGCAGGTAAATCTTTTTCTGGACGAGCAACAAATTCTAAATTTTTCTTTTGAACTCGTTGGTATGCTTTAGCATTGGTAGCATTATCAGGACGGAATTTAACGTAATCACCTTCTACACCAACTACAGTTCCAGGCGAGTTACCAACACGCACTGTATCCCCTACTTTAAAATCTTTTATCCCAGCTTGATCTTTGTAAATTTGTATGGTTTCTAAAGTTTTAGCCAAAGGATCAACTTCTTCCAGTATTGCTAAATCGGCTTTTAATTTAGCAAATGCTCGCTCAACATAATTTTTACCCGCAGGTACGTCAAGACCAAGTGCATTTATAAATCCTTTGAGCTTAATTGAGTTTGGTTTGATTTCACCTGCATCAACCTTTTGAACGTAATTTACAGCGTCAATTCTTGGGGATGCTTCTTCTTCAATCCGATCGGCCGTTTCTTTGGCATACTTTTGCCGGCGATCAAGTTCAGCTTGTTGCGCTGGGGTAAGAGTAGGTTTAGCTTCTTCAATTACTTCTGTAGGAGCTGTTTCTTGATACTTTTGATCTAAACGGTTGCTGATGTCAATTAAGCGAGTATGCAGTTCATCGTATTCTTGACGGCGTTTAGTACCTTCTTTTGGTTTTTTACCATTTTTATACAGCAAAGCATTTAGTTCTGCCTGATAATTATTTTTAATCTCAAGCAGCTCATCATATGTTTTAGTGTCTAATGCACTTGGTTTTGTTGTTGGCTCTGCAGGCTTGCTTGTTAATTGATCGTCGACGTCTTCTTCTCGTATTCCAGCATCTGCAGCAAGTCGATTAATTCTATCCAGGTCTGTTTCGGTAGGTTCTCCAGTTCTGGTGTCAGTTGGACCTTTTCCGAGTTCCTCTTCGCTAGGTAAAGAAACGCCAGACTTACCTGCTCCGGTGTCAGTTGATGTGCCTTCATCTTGCATCTCCTTACGAGCTCTATTAGTTGCCGCTACAACTGCGTCTACTTCTTCTGTGGTAGGGTCCCTGCCAAGCTGAGTTGCTAAGTCCCCTGCTATGATTTCCCTACGGTCGGCTTCAAGTTGTCTCTGTTCTAGTCTGCCACGGCGTCCTTCTAAATATGATCCAACTCCAGCACCAGCACCGCCAAATAAACCGCCACCTACTGCACCACGTACAGATGATTCAATAAGACGATTGAACTCTTTGCTACCCCAGACCTCTGGGTTCTCTTGAACAAACTTCTCGGCTGCAATACTAATTGCTTCTTGTCCAGCTTCAGTTATACCTTCAGTTGCTGCGCCCGTTACAGTAGCACCAACTACTTTTCTAGCCAATGGCGATGGCATACCAGACTTCTCAAGTAAGTTCTCAACAACGCCGGCTTTGACGTTGGGGCCCATCTGTTTAAGTATGGCTACAGGTAGTATTGAGTCTAAAGCTGCAGAAACTGATCCTGCTAAAGCAGCGGCGGCTGGCTCCATTTGTCCAGTTTCTTCAAATATATTTTGAAATACTTCAGGGGCGTTAAGCGCATAAGAGCCAAGAAACGCACCACCAATCTGACCACGCATTGCGCCTTCGGCAGTCTTCATCCCTGCATATCTAGCGCCAGCTTGTGTAGCTTTACGTTCTGCTAATTCTTTAGCGGCTGCAGCTGCTGCCATGCGTCCACCAGCAACACCAAATCCAGCACCAGGTATCAAAGCCGTAGCCATACCAGGCACTTGTTCTAAGCCTGTTTCTAATGCAAACGGTATGTAATCGCCAATGCCTTTAACATCTGATAAAGACTTATAACGAGCACCGTACTTTTGCTCAATTTCTTTTTGGGTTTCAGCCGCTTCGGCCATTTGACGAGCTGCATACTCGTCGGCGCCAATAGCACTTGCTGCCATAGCTGGTAATACGTCACCAAGTAAAGAACCTGTTTGCTTAGCTCCACGAGCAAGGGCACGACCAGCCATACTAAATATGCCGGTGTCTTTGGTTGGTTCTGGCTCAGCTACAGCTGCAGGGGCTCCAATACCAAATCTAGTACGAATAGCTTCTTTGGTTGCATCATTAGCATCCGTATAGTTTTTGTCCTGCGCCGAGTACTTATTAAAGATTGCTTCTTTAGTAGCCTCGTTTGCATTAACGTAGTTAGGATCGTTTAAGATCTCTAGCAAACTTGGCATCTTATGGCCCTAATAATGGATTTTTAGTATCTACTTCTCCACTTGCTTTACTACCATTAGAAGATGGTCCTCTACGCATCATGTC
>Ga0315909_10004045_pt1 | contig 17491 bp, 7 predicted proteins | sample LakEriMetagenome_11_FD_203527 | JGI IMG/M metagenome (GOLD analysis project Ga0315909, IMG submission 203527) | Freshwater fungal communities from buoy surface, Lake Erie, Ohio, United States - Buoy 2 MA125 | ecosystem: Environmental > Aquatic > Freshwater > Lake | place: USA: Lake Erie, Ohio...
GCGGCGGCCGCGGCGGCCGCGCCGATCCACTTGAGCGCCTGGCGGCGGTCGATCTGGCCGGGATTGTCTACGGGAGTGTTTTCCATGTTCGTAAGTCTCAGAGGTTACCCTTGCGCATCTCTTCGATGAGATGGTCGGTGGCGCGCCACGCGAGCGCCATGATGGTGAGCGTGGGGTTCTTATCCGGGTTGCTGCAGAACGCCGATGCGTCGTTCAGGAGGAGGTTCGGCACCTCCCAGCATTGGTTCCACTGGTTGGTGACGGACTTCTTCCCGTCGGTTCCCATCATGGCGCCGCCGACCTCATGGATGATCGAGCCGCCTGGCTCGATCGCCTTCGTGCCGTCGGGCTCGGGCTTCTTGGCCTTGCCGCCGATGGCGTCGATCATCATCGCGAACGTGGCTTCCATATGGGCGGCCTGCCTGGTTTCATGCTCCGACCACTTCCAATGGAACCTCAGCACCGGGATGCCCCATTTATCCTTCACGGTCGGGTCGAGTTCGCAGAAGCAATCCTTGTTGGGAATCATCTCTCCGCGTCCGGTGAAGCCGATGCTGGCGCCATATTTCTGACGGACTTCGTCCTTGTAGGTTCTTCCGTAACCCGGGCCCGCGGCGCCGGCGCCGAGGCCGGGCATGCGACGCCCCGTCGCGAACTCGACGTGATAGCCGCGCGCGAAACCGAGCTTGCTGGCGTCCTTGTAAAGCCACCAAGGGATGTAGACATGGGCGCCGGCGCCCTCTTCGTTGTGCACCGGCAGATTCTCGAAGGCCGGGACGCTGCCGCCAAGTTTGGCACCGACGGTGTCCATGATGTACTTGCCGACCAGGCCGGAGCCGTTGGCGAGCCCGTTCGGGAAGCGATTGGACTTGGAGTTAAGCAGGATACGGGCGGTCTCTCCCGAGCTGGCGGCGAGGATGACCGCGCGTCCTTTGACGGCTCGCTCCTGCCCGGTGGCTTTGTCGATGTAGATGACTCCATTCGCCTTGCCGTCGGCGCCGAGGGTGACCTCGCGGGCGTGGGCGTTGCAAAGGATGTCGAGGTTGCCGGTCGCGAGCGCCGGCGGGAGGTGTACGGTGGTTGACTGGTAATTGGCCTTGATCGAACAGCCGCGACCGCAGTCGGTCGCCCAGAAGCACGCGGCGCGCTCCTGCATGGCCTTGGCGATGATCTTCTGCGCCTTGGGATTGTTCGGATGCAGACGGGCCGGGAAATTGACGTGGTCCTGACGGGTCGAAAGGATCGCCCGATGGATCGGGATCACGGGGATGCCGAACTTGGCGACGTGCTTCTTGACGTAGAGTTCGCCGGCGCGGGCCTTGGGCGGAGGCAACAGCGTGCCGTTCGGAGAGTCGGGGGTGTTCTCGAGACCTTCGTTGGAACCATAGACGCCGACGAGCATCTCGACCTTGTCGTAGTAAGGCGCGACGTCGTCGTAGCTGAAAGGCCAGTCGAAGCCGAGTCCGTCTCGGGAATAAGGCTTGAAGTCATAAGGCCCGTTGCGGAGTGAGATGCGCCCCCAGTGGTTCGTGCGTCCGCCCAGCATGCGGGCGCGCCACCAGTCGAAACGCTGCTTAGGGTCGGTCGAGGCCTGGGTATAGGGCTCGCCGGGGACTTCCCAGCCGCCATCGACGGTCGCGTCATGGAAGCCGAACGGCTTCTCCCGTGTGCTCATCGCGCGCAGAGGGGCGTCCGCCCGGGACTGGAACATCGGGGTCTCGGTGACCGGGTCGTAGTTACGACCGGCCTCGAGCATGAGGACCTTCACGCCGTTCATGGTGAGCGTGTAGGCGGACTGACCGCCGCCCGCGCCGGAGCCGACGACGATGACGTCGTAGGTGGGCTGGAGGTCTTTTTCGGTGATGATGGCCATGAGATTTAGGGTTATCGGGAAGCGCGGAAATGCCAAGTCTCGTCGAAGAAACCGGCGGCGGGGATGGCGCCCGGGGCGACGGCGTCCGGCGCGACCTTGAGGTCGACGACGGCCCAGTCCGGCAGCTTCGCGACCTGACGGGCATTGTTCAGGTAGTCGTATTCGCGGTAAGTGAAGCCGCTGTTGATCACGATATACTTACGGGGATTCAACGGGTTCGGGTAGATGAGGATCGGCGCGTGGTCAGCGGACGAGTAGGCCTTGCCGTCGACGACGAGTTTGTCGGCGGTCCACTGGATCGGGAGCTGGGCGATGATCTTGGCGAGGACGGCGTTCGAAGCAGGATCGCCCCAGAGGATGAGGTTGTTCCTGGCGATGTCCTCGTCCTTGACCTGCGCGTCGGTCTTGGTCGGCGCGTCGCCGCGGAACTGTCGACGCCATTCCCGGGCGCCGCGCTCCATCTCGGACTTGGCCCAACCGCCTACCTTGGCGTTGAACGGCTGTCCGGTCGGGGTGACATACAGGAAGGCATCCATGAACGAGTCGTCGATCGGGCCGGACAGGCCATGGCGCTTGACGGCACCCTGGTCGGCGTAAGTGGCGACCTGCCTCCATTCGCCGTTCTTCGGGTCACGGGCGAAGGTGGCCTTCCAAGAACGGTCCGAGGCGGCCTTGACCGAGGTCAGGACCTTATGCCCGTCGATGGTCACGGCGGTCGGCGCGAACTGCGACTGGACGGCATCGCCCGGGACGAAGTCGAGCGTCAGGCCGGCGACGTTGGTCGTCTTGACCTCGATGGCGCATTCGTCGACGAGCTTGGCGTCGATCCGGGCCTGCTTCCAGTGCTCGACCATGCGGTCGACCTTCACCCAGTGCATGCGGTCGTAACGGAGGAAGTAGGTGGCGAAGGAGACCTCCTGCGGCGTGCGCACGCGGCCGCGCGCGGCGATGGCGGCCAGGCGGCGCTCGATCTCGGCCATGGAGTCGGGATGGATCTTATGCGCGGTCTGGGGTCCGATGATGTGGGTGAGCTCCAGGCCGACCTTGGCCATCTCGCGGGCCATGACGTCGGCGGCCTGCTTCTGCTTGTCGATCTCGCCGCTATAGGCGACGGTGGGCGCGTTGCGGAAGTTGATCGCGGAGTCGGTGGCGTTGTACCAGGCCCACAGCGTCTTCTGCCAGGACGGTATCTTGGAGACGTCTTCGTTCTGGAAGACGTTCAGGAATTCGGGAGTCTCGGAGAAGCCGGCGCCGGGATTGATGCCGCACCAGCGGTCTGCGTAGTGGGCTCCGAACTGCCAGACCGCCGCGCCGCCCATGGAGAAGCCACGGATGAACAGGCGGTCGTCGTCGATGTTGTAGCTCTTGCGGGCATGGGCGTAGGCCTCCCAAAGGTCGACTTCGCCGGCCATCTTGTTGGCGCAGCAGTAACGTCCGTAGAGATGGAGCACCAGACGGTTGTTGGCCGGGAGCTGACCGACGTTCTTGCGGCGGTCGCTGAGGAAGGCGAGTTCGGTCAAGGTCTCGCCGCGACCGTGACACCAGAAGTCCAAGCGCATCAGCGAGCCCGCGTAGTTGTCCGGGATGACCATGCCGTAAGGTTGGATCGAGCCGTCGATCTTCGACTTGTAGCCGCGGACGACCAGCCCTGTCTGACGGGTCCACGGGGTCTCGCCCTTCAGGAACGAAGCCGCACGGGCCTTGCCTTCGGCGATCAGGTCATGGGCGTTCTTGAACTCGGCCTTATTGAAGTACTCGTTATAGCGACCGGCCCAGTCGACGGCCTTATGGTAGATCTCGATATCGGGCAGGAACTCCTCGAGGCGCGGGTTCTTCGCCTGGGCTTTGGCGGCGGCGTCGATGGCGGTGCGCAGCTCGGCGAGCTCCTTGGCCAAAGAGACCTTGTCTGCCTCGGGCAGAGCCACGGCCTTGTCGGTCGGCGGAATCGGCCGGACCGCCGCGGGGATGTTATCCTTCGGGCCATCGGCCAGAGCCGTCGCGGTGAAAAGAGAAAGCAGCAGGAGGGAGCGCATGCGGAGTAAAAGATAAGAGGACCTGAAGGCAGGCCATCTCGGGGCGCCCTAGGTCTAGACTACGACCCACCTGGCGGACAAGTGTTCCTTCTATCGACTTAACGACACGAATGGGACCGGTCGGCCATTTTCCTCGCCTCCGCCCTTCCCCTTCCCCACATCTCCGGGCAATGGCCCTTCTCAGTCTCCTCGACGTCTATGTCAGTTTCGGCGGCCCTCCCGTCCTGGACCACCTGAACCTCCAGATCGAGGAAGGCGAACGCGTCTGTCTGCTCGGTCGTAACGGCGCCGGCAAGACCACGCTCATGCGGATCGCCGCGGGCGAATCCGCCCCCGACACGGGCACGGTGACCATCCCCGAGGGCGTCTGCATCGCCCGCCTGACCCAGGAGATCCCGGAAACTCTGCCGGGCAACGTCCGCGACATCGTGACCTCCGGCCTCCGCGACGACGACGCCTCCGAGGACTGGGAGAAGGACCTGCGCGTCGATGACCTGATCGCCCGTCTCGGCCTCCCCGAAGACCAGGCCTTCGACGCCCTCTCCGGCGGCCTGAAGCGCCGCTGCCTCCTCGCCAAGGCCCTCGCCGCGAAACCCGGCCTGCTGCTCCTCGACGAACCGACCAACCACATGGACCTGGATTCCATCCTCTGGATGGAAGAGTTCCTGCTCGAACAGAGGATCCCCCTGCTCTTCGTCACGCACGACCGCGCCTTCCTCCGCCGCATGGCCAACCGCATCATCGAACTCGACCGCGGCAAGCTCGCCAGCTGGTCCTGCGATTACGACACCTACCTCGTCCGCAAGGAGGAGCTCTTCGTCGCCGAGGAACGCCAGCGCGCCGCCTTCGACAAGAAGCTCGGCCAGGAAGAAGCCTGGTCCCGCCGCAGCCCGGGCGCCCGGCGCACGAAGTCCAACGCGCGCATGGAGGCCCTCATCAAGATGCGCGCCCAGCGCGGCGCCATGCGCGGCGCCACCGGCTCGGCCAAGATGGAGATCAGCGAAGCCGAGCGCTCGGGCGTCCGCGTGGTCGAAGCCGAGGACATCGCCTTCGCCTATCCGGGCGGCACGCCGCTCATCCGGGACTTCAGCTTCGTGCTCAACCGCGGCGACAAGGTCGGCCTGATCGGCCCAAACGGCGCCGGTAAGACGACCCTGGTCAGGATGCTCCTCGGCCAGCTGGCGCCGACTTCCGGCAGCCTAAAGTTCGGCACGAAGATGGAGGTGGTCTACTTCGACCAGATGCGCGACCAGATCGACGACGACAAGACCGTCGCCGAGAACCTCGCCGGGGACAGCGACACGGTCACGGTCCAAGGCCGCTCCCGCCACGTCATCAGCTACCTGCAGGACTTCCTTTTCGACCCTTCGCGCGCCCGCTCCAAGGCCAAGGTGCTCTCGGGCGGCGAACGTAACCGACTCCTGCTCGCCCGCCTCTTCACCAAGCCGGCCAACGTGCTCGTGCTCGACGAACCGACCAACGACCTCGACGCCGAGACGCTCGACGTGCTCGAGGACATCCTGGTGGAATACACGGGCACGCTCATCATGGTCTCCCACGACCGCGCCTTCCTCGACAACGTCGTCACCAGCACGCTGGTCTTCGAAGGCGACGGCGTCGTGACCGAACACGCCGGCGGTTATACCGATTGGCGCAACGAACTCGCCCGTGTCGCCGTGGCCAAGCGCACGGCGGCGATCGGCACGGCCCCGAAGCCCGCGGCCGCCACGAGATCTCCGGCATCGGTCCAAGCCGGCGCCAAGCTCAACAACAAGGAGCGTAAGGAACTAGAGGCCCTGCCCGGCCGGATCGAGCAGCTTGAAGCCGAACAGGCCCAGCTCACCGTCCAGCTCGGCGATCCGGAGATCTACAAGGACGGCGGAGCCAAGGCGGCCGCGCTGCAGAAGCGTCTCCACGCCGCGGAAGCCGAGCACGCCGAGGCGCTCGCCCGCTGGATGGACCTCGACGCCCGCAAGGACGCCTGACCAGCGACCGAACGGATAGTATTCCGTTATTCGGATACTTCCTGCAGTTATCGGCAGTTGCACGCGGCTGGCCGAGGCTCAGGATTGCGTCATAGCCCATTAAACAATGGGGATTCTGCCACCAAGACCCGCCACCGTACCTCGACCGACCCGAAGTCCGCTTGTGCCGATTTATGAACCCTCAGCTTTGACGCGCCGCCCCCAGCCATGAAACGCCCACGGAACGTGCTGCTCGCCCTCGGCTGGTATGACCACCGGCTGCTCCAAGGCATCGCCACCTACGCTTCCGAACACCGCTGGCATCTGGCCTCGCACAGCATCATCCACGAGAAGGTGATCCCATGGGGCTGGGACGGGGACGGCATCCTCGCCTGGCTCGGCGCCGGCGACGACCTCGCCGACTTCGTCCTCAAGGCCGACAAACCCACGGTCGACTTCTCCCTGCGCCGCCGCGGGACTCCCTTCGCCCACGTGGTGCAGGACCACGCGAAGACCGGCGAACTGGCCGCCGAACATTTCATCGAACGCGGCATGGGGCACTTCTGCTTCTTCAGCGACACCGAGAACTGGTCGCAGGTCGAACGCGGTCAGGCCTTCATGGCTTCACTTCGTCGCCGCGGACTTCCCTGCGAGCACCTGCGCTGGGCCCAGACCGGGAAGAAGCCCGACGCGCGCGACGAATGGCAGCGCCGTCGCGCCTGGCTGATCGCGCGCCTCAAGGCCGCGCCCAAGCCCCTCGCGGTCTTCGCGGCGAACGGCACCCTCGCCGTCGAGGTCCGGGAGCTCTGCGAGGAGGCCGGACTCCACGTGCCGACGCAGGTCGCGATCGTCGGCATCGACGACTACCTCCTCTCGGTCGGTGCGATCAAGAAGTACGTCTCCGGAGTCGACACCAACCTTGAAGAGCAAGGCTACCGCGGCGCCGAACTCCTCGACCGGCTGATGCGCGGCGAGACGCCGCCGCCCGAACCGATCCGCATCCAACCCGCCGGCGTGATCACGCGCATGAGCAGCGACATCCTGGCCACCGGCCATGAGGGCGTCGTCCGGGCGCTCCATCACATCACGGACCACTTCGCGGGCCCGCTCGGCGTCAAGGAACTGGCCGCCATCGCGCACATGTCGGAACGCGGCCTCCGCCAGGCCTTCGTCAAGCATGTCGGCTGCACGCCCGGCGACCGCCTGCGCACCGTGCGCATCGACTCTTCCAAGCGCCTGCTCGCCGGTTCGTCCGAGAAGATCGAGGCGATCGCGCATCGCTGCGGGTACCCCAACCTGAACTCCTTCTTCGCAGCCTTCCGGCGGTCCGAGAACATGACTCCGGCGGAATACCGCCGGATCATGCGCTTCCGCAGCTAAGCCAAGGTCACTCGGCCAAGGCGTGGATCGTGCCGGTCACCTGGCCGCGCAGCTCGGCGCCGTCGGCGGACTTCACGTCGTATTTGAGCTGGGCCTGCATCGCGGGACGGAGGTCGGCGACCTCGAGCAGGACCGTGCGTTTGTCGGCGGAGAGGGTCGCCTTGCGGACCACCATGGCGTCGTGCTTGCGCTCGGCCATCTGCGCCTTGCTGAACTGAAGGCGACCGTCGTTGCCGAGCTCGGTCGCGGCGACCTTGGTCTCCGTCGTGGAGATCTCCGGCGAGCCGTAGGCCGAGGACCAGACGTAGTTCCAGAGCTCAAGGTTCCAGTTGGCGGCGTCCGTCGCGGCCTGGGCGTCGAGCTCGCACGTGAAGTCGACGCGGAGGCCTTGCTTGGTGGCGGCTAGCCCGATCGGCATCCGCGCGGCGGTGCCGGTGTAGCGGACGCGCTGGAAGCAGCCGTTCTGGGTCGCGGTGGTCTGCCAGCCGCGGAGGCCGGTCACGTAGAGCTGCCCGTCCTTGGGATTGAAACGCCCGCGCATGGCGCCGCTGCCGAAGTCGACGTTGAAGCGGGTCACGCCGCCCTGCATCTGGGGCTTGCCGTCGAAGGTCACTTCCTGCGGGAGAACGCCGTAAAGCGAGCAGGTGCCGTAGCTCAGGTGCAACAGGCGATCCTTCCACGGGCCGAACTTATCGGAGGTCACCCACACCTGGCCGCCGCTGGAGTTGTCGATTTCCTTGGGGAACCAGCAGAGCGGGCGATCATAGTCCGTCGGGGGCGTCGCGCGGTGGGCGAGGTCCACCACGCCGTAGAAGCCGCCCTGCTTGACCCAGTTGAGGCGGCACATGGGCGTCCAGGTGCCTTCGTTGTCGCCGGTGGTGAGCTGGCCGGTCGGGCTCAGGCCGATGCCGTTGGGCGCGCGGAAACCGGTCGCGACCACCTCGAACTTCTTGCCGTCAGGCGAGACCTTGAAGAGCGAGCCGTGGTGGTCGCAGATCTCGTCGAAGCCGCGGCCGCCTTTGCGGACGGGGCCTGCCTTGATGAAATAGAGGTTGCCCGCGGCGTCAGCCTGGAGGTCGAACACGAACTCATGGAAGTTCTTCGTGGTCTGGAGCTCGAAGTTGAAGACGTCGTAGCGGTCCGCTTCGCCGTCGCCGTCCGTGTCGCGCAGCTTCCAGAGTCCGTCGCGACAGGTGACGAGCACCTCGCCGTTCACGACCTTGAGCCCGAGCGGGTGATAGAGGCCCGCGGCGAAGCGACGCCAAGTGACCTTGGAGAGCTGATCTTCGATGCCGGAGGCGATGAAGACGTCGCCGTGGAAAGTCGCGATGACGGCGCGGCCGTCGGACAGGAAGTCGAAAGCCGAGGTGAACATCGGGGCCTTCCAAGGATTGGTCATGGGCAGCCTGACGTCGTCGACGACGTAAGGCTCGCCGGACTTCTCCGAGAGCTTGCCGGTTGTCTCGACGACCTCCGGCCAGAGGGTCCGGGCGGTCTTCAGCAGCTTCGACGGCAGGTCGGTGTCGAAGGACTGAGGCAGCGGCACGCCCGAAGGGAGGTAGGCGACGCGGATGACGGTGATCTCGCCGGCGGGCGCGACGCGGGCCACGGCATGCCCGTCGACCGTCTCGACCTTGGCGGCGCCCAACGTGACGATCCGGGCGGCGTCGGCGGACTTGCCGAGCATGACCGTGACGCCCTTCACCGAAGGAGCGACCTCAAGCGTGCGGACGACAAACTGGACTTCGTTGGCGGAGACGACCTCGGCCGTCTCGTCCACGGCCGTGCCGCCGACTTCCCAGCGGACGACCACGGAGCGACCGGCGTTATGGAATCCTTTGAAACGCGACTGACCGGCCGGCAGCGGGCCGAAGCCCTTCCGCGGTAAAAGCGCGACGGCGTCGGCCCCGGGCATGAACCCGGCGAAGTCACCGGTGACGAAGATCGTCTCACCGATGGCCGTCGGATACTCGCCGCGGGACATGAGGTTCATCTCGGTCGTGAACTTGCCCCACCAGGCCCCGATAGGACGGCACAGATCAAGGTCGTAGGCGATGCCACGCTTGCCGTCGTCACCGAGCCGGACGGCCAGACCCTTCAGTCCGGTCGAGTCGATCGAGCCGTCCTTCTGCTTGCCGACGCCGACCGTGCCGAGAATCCACTGTCCGGGAGCTTCCGCGACCGGAGCGGCGGCGGTGGTTTTCTTGGCCGGCTTCTTGGCCTGCCCAAAGAGCAGACCGATCGACAGGAAGAGGGCGACGAGGGGCGAACGCATGGGGTAATAATTAGGGCCACGGCTAGGTCTAGGGCTAGATATTTCCGCCACAAAAAAGGGCCGGAGCCCCGCAGGACCCCCGACCCGATTTCAACTATCCCTACCCTAGCCCTGGCCCTGCCATCAGAGGCTCCGGAGGTAGGATGCGATGTCGGCGACGCCCTGCTCGGTCAGCCCCATCTGGGCGGGCGTGAACATGAGCGAGCGGTCGAGGTGCTTCTCCTCCTTGATCCGGGCACGCGGGATGGACTGCACCAGGCCGCCCATGGACTTCACCATGAGCGGATCGCCGGAGGAAAGCACCATGCCGGTGATGACCATGCCGTCATCGAGCACCACGCGCGTTCCTTCGAAACCGTGCGAGATGTTGTTCGAGGGCTGGGCGATGTTGAGGATCAGCGACTCGAGCGACTGCTGCTTGGCATAGGTCGTCAGGTCAGGGCCGAAGTCGATGCCTTTGCCGTCGAACTTATGACAGGCCTGGCAGACGGCGGAAGCGGCCTTGCCGTTGGCGGCGTCGCCCTTGAGGGCGGCGATGACCTCGACCGGCGCGAGGGCCTTGGCGCCCGGCATCTCGGGCGGAAGGTCGCTGCCGACGAGCTTGGCCGACGCGGCGTCGCCGCCGCGGGCCTTGACGATCGCGTCGACGTCGAACGCCTTCCAGAGGCTGACCTTGCGGTTGCCGACCCACCACTTGGCGAGGTCCGCCTGGACGAACTGCTTGTTGAGCGAAAGCTCCACCATCGTGCCCGCGGCTTCGGCGCTACGCGTGAAGGCGAGCGTGGTGAGGTCGCGCTTGGTCTCGGCCTCGTTGAGCTTGCCGGAAAGCAGGCGGGCACGGATGTCGCGGACGGCCGCGGCCGGGTGAAGACGCCAAGTGAGCCAGGCGTAAGCCGGAGTCCACTCGAGAGCCGGCTTGGCCATGACCTTGGAGATGGCGGCGTGCACCGCCGCCTCACGGTCGGTCGACGCGAGGCCGATGGCTTCGAGGTAGGAGCGATCCTGACCGTCGAACTGCTGGGCGATGGTCACCAAGAGGGCGACGGCTTCCGGGGTCTTGAAATCACGGAGCGCGAGGGCGACTTCGCGGCGGACGGCCGGGGAGTTGTCCTTGGCCAGCGACCGGCAGAGCACGAAGACGTCGCGGTCGGCCGCACGCAGGGCACGGAAAGCCACGAGACGACGGGTATCGTCGGCGGAGGCGAGTTCCTTGCGAGCCAGCGCGACGCCTTTGTCGCCGAGCTGAGCGAGCAGCCAGACGGCGCGGGAGGCGACATACGGATTGGCGTCGGACAGCAGGGCCGCGACGTCGTCGACGACCTTGTCACCGGCGGCCTTGAGGCGATTGAAGCCGCCTGCGCGGACGTTCGGCGAAGGACTGCGGAGGGCGGCGATCTGACCGGCGACCGTGGAGAGGTCGATCTTCGGGACGACGGATTTGAAGCCTTTGGGCGCGATGCGGTAGATCGTGCCGGAGAGACTGTTGTCGCGGGTGCCGTGACCGCCCACGCCGGGGTCGAACCAGTCGGCGACGTAGAGCGCGCCGTCGGGACCGACGCAGACGTCGGAGGGACGGAACTTGGTCTTCAGGTTGCCGGTGGGCTTGCCGCCCAGGAAGTCCGAACCCGCCCATTCCTTCTCCTTGTTGGAAGTGAGGAAGTCGAAGCGCTCGAGCTTCATGCCGGCGCCGTCCGGTTTGGGCAGATAGCCGAAGACGACGTTCTTGCCGGCCTCGCAGGCGAGAAGGAGGCCGTTCCACTTCGGATCGAGGGAGCCGTTCTCATAGAAGGCCACGCCGGTGGGCGAGCCGCCGCCGTAGACGTCGCCGGCCGGCATGGTGCCGGGGTCGTCCTGACGCCATTCGGCGACCGGGGTTTCCTGTCCCGGACGCTTGTCGGCGCCCCAGGAACGCTGACCGTCGGCGGAAGCGAAGCCGGCGTTGCCGCCCTCCATGATCAGGGAGACACGGCAGGCAGGCGGATCGTCGTTGTCGCTCTGGTACATGTCGCCGAACGAGTTGATGGACTGTTCGTAGCTGTTGCGGTAGTTGTGGCCGACGATGCGGGCGTTCGTGCCGTCGCTGTTCATGCGCACGGAGAAGCCGCCGACCCAGACGTTGCCGTCGTCGCTGCGCACGCCGGCGACCTTCTGGGCGTCGACGGCCTGCTTGGTCCATTCGCCGTGGTTATAGGGGCTGCCGATGCGGAAGGTCTTGCCCGATTTGTCGGTGAACTGGCCGCAGGTATTGCCCTGGTTGAAGTTCCACTTGCCATCCGGACCGAAGGTCGCGCTGTGGAGGGAGTGGTCGTGGTTACGGCCGTTGAAGCCGGTCAGCAGCACCTCGCGCTTGTCGACCTTGGGGTCGAAGACGCCGTCGCCGTTGGCATCGGTGTAAACGAGCAGGTCCGGCGGCTGCGAGACGACGATCTTGCCGTCGATGTGCGCGACGCCGAGGGGCGAGACGAGGTTGGTCTCCTGCGTGAAGACCGTGACCTTGTCGGCCTTGCCCGCGCCGGTGGTGTCCTCGAGGACGACGATGCGGTCGCCTTCGGGACGACGGCCGGCCTTGCTGCGGTAGTTGACGCCTTCGGCGACATACATGCGGCCGCGCTCGTCGAAATCGATGTTGGTCGGGTTGAAGATCTGGGGCGAGGTCGCCCAGACGGTGACTTCGAAACCTTCCGGCACCGTGAAGAGCTCCGTCGGGACGGCGAGGGGGCCGCTGTCGAAGTCGACCGGCTTGTATTTCGCCGGACGGGTCGTGAAGACCGCGAACTTAACGTCGGCCGAGCTGGGCTTGCCGCCCCGGATGGCGCCTCCGTCATCGAGGCCGACCTTGGCGCGGAATGATTTCGCGGGACCCGGCAGCTCGTAGGCGATGAAGGAGTTGGCGTGCGTGCCGATGCCACGTTCGTACTGCTTGCCGGCGACCTTGAGGGGCTTGCCGTCATAATTCTTTCCGATCCGGGTCTGACCGAGCGATTCGGCGTCTTTCCATTTCAGCTTGGTCAGGTCGAGCACGGTGCCGTCCATCAGGACGACCTCCGGCTCGATCCAGTTCGACCAATCGCAGGCGGTCTGTCCCAGGTCGGCGACCATCAGGTAAAGCTCCTTTGAGCCGTTCAGCTCGGCGGAGAAATCCACCAAGCGCTGCTTGTCCCTGGCGAGCAGGATCGGCGACTCGGCCACCGGCTTGGGGTCGGCGGCGACGACCGGAACGATTAAGGCGAGGAGGGCCAGCAGCGAGAGGCCGGCCTGACGGGATACGTGAGACATGAGGTGGCTAGGGGTAGCCCATAGACACCCTGATTTCAGCCGGGTTCAACCCCAACTTGGCCCAAAAGGCGGCATCGGGCTTAAATACCCACCCATGGCTTTACATCCCGATGACAGCCAACACGTTTAAGGAACTTAGGGCACCCCGCCCTGTCGTACTTTTATTGACGATGTCTTTCCGGCAATTCTTCGCCCCTTTTTTCCTAGCCGCTTCGGTCGGGGCTGCGGAGCCGTCCCTCGCGCCCTCGGCCGCCCAGCTGGAGTTTTTCGAAAAGGAAATCCGCCCGGTACTGGCCGATCATTGCTACAAATGCCATGGCGAGAAGAAACAGAAGTCCGGTCTACGTCTCGATTCTCGCGAGTTCATCCTCAAGGGCGGCGAAGTCGGCCCGGTCGTCGTCCCGGGCAAACCCGAAATCAGCCGACTGATCCTCTCGGTCAACCACGCCAAGGGACCGGACATCTACGCCATGCCCGGCGAAGACGAGAAGCTTCCGCCGAAAGCGATCGCGGCGCTCACCGAGTGGGTACGCCAAGGCTTGCCTTGGCCGGAAGAAGCCAAATCCAACGCCCAAGACCCTCGCAAGCACTGGGCCTTCCAGCCGGTCGTGCCGCCGGCTCCGCCGACGGTCGCGGAAGCCGACGCCGCCAAGATTCGCCAGCCGCTCGACCGCTTCGTCCTGGCCAAGCTCAAGGAGGCCGGCCTCGACTTCAATCCGCAGGCGAGCCGTGAAGTCGTCATCCGTCGCCTGACCCTCGCGCTCGTCGGCTACCAGCCGACCGCCGCCGAGATCGCCGCTTTCGTCGCCGACCAGGACCCGCAATCCGTCGAGAAGCTGGTCGATCGTCTGCTCGCCTTGCCGGCCTTCGGCGAACGCTGGGGCCGTCACTGGCTCGACGTCGCCCGCTACGCCGACACGAAAGGCTACGTCTTCCAGGAGGAACGCCGCTATCCTTACGCCTACACTTATCGCGACTGGGTGGTGAAAGCCTTCAACGACGACCTGCCCTACGACCAGTTCCTCCGCCTGCAGATCGCGGCCGATCAGATCGTCAAGGACCCGGAGAACAACCGCGACCTCGCCGCGTTGGGCTTCCTCACGCTCGGCCGCCGTTTCCTCAACAGCACCCCCGACATCATCGACGACCGTATCGACGTCGTCATGCGCGGCACCCAAGGCCTGACGATGGCCTGCGCCCGCTGCCACGACCACAAGTTCGACCCCCTGCCGACGACGGAGTACTACTCCCTCTACGCCATCTTCAACTCCAGCGAGGAACCCAAGCAGCTCCCGCCCCTCAAGCCTTTCACCCGCACGCAGGAGACGGAGGAATTCGAGGCCGAACTGGCCTCACGCCAGAAGAAACTGGATGACTTCATCCAGAGCCGCTACGACCTCTCCTTCTCGCCCGAGAAGACCGCAGCTTACCTGAGCCTCGCGATGGCGTCCCTCAAGGATACCAAGTTGGACGCGAATCAGAAAGCCAAGGCATCGAATCTTTATGCGGCCGTGCTCGGCGGCTGGAAGAACGCATTGAGACCGAAACTGACGCCGGCCGACCCTGTCTGGGGCGCCTGGGTGAGACTGCAGGGCGTCGTCGACGCCGAGTTCCCGAAGCGCTTCGCCGAGCTGATCTCCCAGCCGTCCCAGTTGGCCGACCCGCTCCTCCGCGCCCGGCTGCAGTCCAAGGCGCCGACCAAATTGGCCGAACTCACCGCGACCTACGCCGCCCTGCTCTCCGAAGCCCGTAAGACGGAGAATATCGCGAGCGTCGAATGGAAGCCCTGGCGCGAACTCATCCTTCATCCCAGCGGCCCGACGGCGATGACGCCGGCTTCGCTCATCGGCACCTACAACGTCGCCGACCGCAATACGCGCAATCGCCTGGAAATCGCCGTCACGGGCTTCAAGGCCACGAGCCCGAAGAGCCCTCCGCACGCGATGGCGATCCAAGACAAGGCGAAGGCCGTGCAAGGCGTCGTCTTCCTCCGCGGCAGCGCCTCGCGGCCCGGCAAGAAGGTCCCGCGCCAATATCTGTCCATCCTCTCCGACGGCCCGCCCAAGGAATTCACCCAAGGCAGCGGCCGACTTGACCTCGCCAACGCCATCGCCAGCCCGACCAATCCGTTGACCGCCCGCGTGATGGTGAATCGCGTCTGGATGCACCTCATTGGTCAGCCGCTCGTCGAGACCCCGAGCGACTTCGGCGTCCGTACCGCGCCTGGCAAGAACCCCGCCCTCCTCGATCACCTCGCGTCCTCCTTCGTGAAGGACGGTTGGTCGACGAAGAAGCTCATCCGCTCGATCGTCCTCTCTCGCACGTTCCTGCAGACCGCCGACCTCCGCGACGACGCCGTCGCCAAGGATCCCGACAACACACTGCACTGGCGCGCCCATCGCCGTCGCCTCGACTTCGAAGCCCTGCGCGACAGCATGCTGCGCGTGGCTGGAAAGCTCGAGGACGCCAAGCTCGGTGGGCAGCCCTTCGACCTGGTCGGCGCCTTCGGGACGCCCCGCCGGACGATCTACGGACACATCGACCGCCAGAACCTGCCGGCCTTCTTCCGGACGTTCGATTTCGCGAATCCTGACTATCACGTCCCCAAGCGCAACCAGACCACGACGCCCCAGCAGTCGCTCTGGATGCTCAACCATCCGTTCGGACGCTCCGTGGCCGACGAGCTGGCCGCCAAGGTCGCGTCGCTGCCGGACGATGCCGCCAAGGTCCGCGCGCTCTATCAGGCCGTCCTCGCCCGGACGCCGCGATCCGACGAGACCGCGCTCGCCCTCGACTACCTGCGCGAGGCGTCCCAGGCCCCAGCGCCGGCGGCCTGGACCAATGGCTTCGGCGGTTACGATCCGAAGACGAAGCAGGTCGCCTTCACCGAGATGACGTTCCGCACCAAGGATCGCATCTCGCCCACCGACAAGCTGCCCGACAAGAAATACTCGTTCGTCTTCCTGTCCGCCAAAGGCGGTCACCCCGGCGACAAGCCCGAGCTCGCGGCCATCCGTCGCTGGACCGCTGGTTCGCCCGGCAAGTATCGGATCGAGGGAGAGCTGGCCGTGGGCAGCAAGGCCAGTGACGGCGTCCGCGCCCGGGTGTTCTCATCGCGGGGAGGGCTGCTCAAGGAGGTCGTCGTCGCGGGCGGAGCTTCCGACGCCGTGACCCTCGCCGAAGTAGAATTGGTCGCGGGCGAATCACTCGACTTCATCGCCGACAATTTCCGCACGTCCAACAGCGACGGCTTCGGCTGGTCGCCCGTCATCAAGGACGCCCAGACGGGCGAGGTCATCAGCTCCGCCGCCGGCGAGTTCGGCCGCAAGCCGGACCGCCAGTCAGCGCTTTCCACTTTCGCCCAGGTCCTCCTCCAAAGCAACGAATTCGCCTTCGCCGACTGATGCGCCATATCGATCCACTGTCCCTCGGTTCCCGTCGCGAATTCCTCCGTCGCGTCGGCATGGGCCTCGGCGGCGTCGCCATGGCCTCGCTGCTCCAGCAGGAACTCCGGGGCGCCGACATCCGCGTCGACCCGCTGCGCCCGCTGGCCGCGCGCAAGCCCCCCCTGCCCTGCAAGGCCAAGCGCGTGATCCACATCTTCGCCAACGGCGGCGCCTCGCAGGTCGACACCTTCGACCGCAAGGTCGCCCTCGACAAATACCACGGCAAGACGCTGCCGGGCGACTACATCGCGACCGAACGTCGCACCGGCGCCGCCTTCCGCTCGCCGTTCGCCTGGCGGCGTTACGGCAAGAGCGGACTCGAGGTCAGCGAACTCTTCGCCAAGACGGCCGAGCACGCCGACGACCTCTGCGTGATCCGCTCGATGAAGGCCGACGTGCCGAACCACGAGCCCTCCCTGCTGCTGATGAACTGCGGCGAGGCCCGCCAGGTCCGTCCGTCCATGGGCTCCTGGGTCACCTACGGACTCGGCACCGAGAACGAGAACCTGCCCGGCTTCATGACGCTCTGCCCAGGCGGCTTCCCGATCCAGGAGACCCAGAACTGGCAGTGCGGCTTCCTCCCTGGCGTCTACCAAGGCAATTACGTCGACACGTCCAAGCGCACGGTCGAGGAACTCATCGAGAACATCCGCAACTTCGGCCTGTCCCGCCCAGCCCAGCGCAAGCAGCTCGACCTGCTGGCCAAGCTCAACGCCGCCCATCAGTCCGTCCGCCCGCAGGACGCCGCCCTCGAGGCGCGCGCGCAGTCCTTCGAGATGGCCTACCGCATGCAGCTCGAAGCGACCGACGCCTTCGACGTGGGCCGCGAATCCGAGAAGACCCGCGAGATGTACGGCGACACGACCCTCGGACGGCAGTTCCTGATCGCCCGCCGTCTCGCCGAACGAGGCGTGCGCTTCATCCAGCTCTGGCACGGCGCCGGCCAGCCCTGGGACAGCCACGACGACCTGGAAAAGAACCACAAGCGGCTGGCGATGGAGGCCGACCAGCCGATCGCCGCGCTGCTCGCCGACCTCAAGCGCCTCGGCATGCTCGAGGAGACCCTCGTCATCTGGGGCGGCGAATTCGGCCGCACCCCGACCGTCGAACTCCCGACTCCGGGTTCCAATCAAGGCAAGATCAACGGCCGCGACCATAACAGCCACGGTTTCACCATGTGGATGGCGGGCGGCGGCGTGAAGCCCGGCCACATCCACGGCGAAAGCGACGAGTTCGGCTTCAAG
>Ga0315909_10004047_pt1 | contig 17489 bp, 5 predicted proteins | sample LakEriMetagenome_11_FD_203527 | JGI IMG/M metagenome (GOLD analysis project Ga0315909, IMG submission 203527) | Freshwater fungal communities from buoy surface, Lake Erie, Ohio, United States - Buoy 2 MA125 | ecosystem: Environmental > Aquatic > Freshwater > Lake | place: USA: Lake Erie, Ohio...
TGTTAATCCATTATCAGAAGAGAAAGCAATAGAACGAATAGGTAGATATAATGCATCTACTGTACGTCCAGTATACTTTTTATTTAATGCTACACCATATGAAGAACTCTTACTTGCATGACGAGGCAACTCTGGCGTATTACCAAGTATAGTTGCGTGTACATCATATAAGTATTTATCATAAATGTTAAGCTTATTAGTTTTTACTCCGGCAACAGTAACACCATCTACATCTCTTCTAAGTCCACCAAGATTCTGTACACTAAGATTTACATCACTTCTTCTATTACCATTCTGATCAAACAAAGATTTTATTATGTAAGAGTGTTTAGCATAAGGATTAATAGCCGGATGGTAATATCTTAAGTGTTCATACTTAGGATCTTCAAGCATTTGATCTATATATGTAAGCTTATTAAGATCATCTACCATATTAGTTAATGAGTTGCGTAATTGAGTTTCATATTCCTGATTACCCTCTACATTAGTTATACCAGATCCAAAATCAGCATTTCCATACTGGGCTTGTACTTCTAAGATTTTATTTACATTGGTACTTTGATTTCCACCTTTCTCACTTCTTAAATACTTAATAGGATCTGAGATTAAAATGTTATTCTTATTAGCCTCTTTTAAAGCATCTAAGAGATAATCATATTGAATAGAGGTTTGTGTGTACCTTAAATCAAATGAGTTCTCTAAAGCAGTTTTTATAGATTTATTATCATCCAGGTAAAAGCCAATAGCATTTAAGAAATTAAAAGCATTAGTATTATTAATTGTTTTAAAATCTTCTAATACTTTTTTAGTGTTTAGATAAGTTACACCTTTTTGTTTTGTAACATATTCATCTCTTGATACTGAAAACTTATTTTTAAAATAGGTAGCAATCTTAGAGATATCACCAGTAGCTCTTTGTATATACGTAGAAATAGTAGTTGTTTGATCCGGATTAGAAGTTGTAACTAATCTTTGTTCAATAATTGGTACAACTGTTTTATTAAAGGTTTGTGTAAAAGCAATCCACTTATTAAACTCTGTAGTAGAGTTTAAAGTATTTTCTGGATTTCCTAACTTACTTAATAACTGTGCAACAGGAGGATACTGAGTTTGTAAATTAATTAACCTAGTACTTATATCGTCAAATGATGATGAACCAATTAAGTTTTTAGATATAACACTCCAAGCTTTATTAAAATCTACAAGCTTATTAAAACCTAGTCTATTATATTTAGGAGTACCATTCTTATTAACCTCATACATGCTCTTAACCATGTATAATGTTTGATTAGAACTTAACTCTTTAAGTGATAAATCATTACCGGTTCTCTCAAACTTTTCTATATCTTTTACATCAGACTTATCTTCTTCAGCTTCTAATAACTTAGCTTCAATCTGTAAGTACTTAGATTTTTGTTTATGGTATGCAATTAAACCGCTGATTTGTTTTCCAGAAAGTACATCATTAAAGTCACCAAAGTTCTTAATAGCATACTCAAGAATACTAACATTGTTTCTAGCAATTGTATTTGTACCATCAGTATCATTTGTAACTTCTAACTTAAAGAACTCTAACTTCTCTTCAAAACTTTGCTTAGTTAAGTTATATAGATACTCTAAAGCTTTTGGGCTTTTATATAAAGCAGCAAAATTTAATCCGGTCTTATCTACTAATTCAGCAAATGATCCATCAATGGATTCTACAAGTAATCTACTATTAGCTAAACTAATTCCTTTTTCAGTATCACTTAATGGTTCAATACCTCTATTAAGTTTTCCAAACTGTACATTATCTAAACTATACTCATACTCAAATAGATTACCTAATCTGAGATTATCATACATAGTTTTGATTACAGGGATTTCAGTGGGATCAATAATCTCTGATTGACCAGAGAAAATTGATTTAAGAATACGCCATAACTTCTGGAATATGTTTTCAGTACCCTTAGTATTTACTTTAGTACCATCACTTAATACATATTTACGGAAATCTTCTGCTAAGTATTCTTCTATTGTTTTGTCATCCGCTTTATTTAACTTCTTAACCTTTGATCTAACAGTATCATATAAGCCAGATTTTTGTTCTGGTGTTAATAGTAACTGTGAGAATGCATGCCATGCCTCATGATATAGCGTTGTATAATCTATGTTGCCAGCATTAGCATACAAAGTTATACCAGCAGTTGTAAATGTACCAAGTACATCTGAGTTAATTAAACTAAAGGATTCTTTTAATGGTAATACATCAGAAAATTTAGTAGGTACACCATCAACTAGAATTTCTAAATTACTATACCAGTTCTTTATCTCTGCAATCTTTTCTTCAGAAACGCTTACAGGTTTAAAGCCGGCTCTTTTAAGAGAGTTATTAATCTCATCTATTAAGTCTTTATTTACCTCTCCTTTAAATCCACCAACATTTGTATTTAATTCTTGTTTGGCTTTAAACTCTCTTGTTCTAGTTTCAGTGATAATAACTTCCTTTTCAGGATAAACAACTTTACTAGCATCTAATGTTGGAGTAAAATCTAATACAGGATTGAATTGTTTAATACTACCATCATTACGTAAAGTAGCATCAACTGTAACATTTGATTTTATAAAAGTATTATAATCAATACTATAGGGAGTATAGTTATCACCAACAAAATTAGGAACCTCTATATTAGTACCAAAGTATTTTTTATTGATGTTGATATAAGCCTTCTGAAGTTCTTCAGTTATGTAATCTTGATCAGCATCATCTATAATAGTAGAGTTAAAAGCTTCTACGTTATTAATAAATAATGATAGCACATCAGTAGTATTATTATAAACCAGTCTTACATTCTGATCATCTGGGTTTAAGATTGCTTCAAAAGTTAAATACTTCTGAGGATTACTAATACCAGTATCAGTTAATAACTTAGCTAAATTAGAAGCTATGTCTTCATTAATCTTATTAGGTCTAGCTCTTAATAGATTGTAATACCTATTAATTTTAATATATGCAGCGCCAGACTTATCAAATTGGAAATTGATATTATTATCTCCAATATCTCTAATGTCTGATAATGGTACATAAGATCCATAGGTTAAACTAAAACCTAACTTACCACCATTAATGCTTAAAGGAATATCTAGATTCTTATTAGCAATAAAGGTCTTGACCATCTTATTGATAAACTCTACTTCATCATTCCTTTTCTTTTGGAATTCTGCAGTAAGTTGTTCTCTATTAGGAATATCTAAGTTAGATTTTCTAGCTTTATCAATAATAGATTCTACTTGTTGTTCTACGGTTTGAACAGTAAGATCCTTTGTACCTCTTTTATAAAAATCTGATTTTCCAGATACGCTACTTGGAGTTCTAAAATCACTAATGGGAAGTATTGAACCTTCTACAGGATCTTGTCCTTCTAAATATGTAATAATACCATCTGAATTTAAATAGATTTGTTTATACTCTTCACCTACTTTAGTTTTAAAAGTTAAGTTTATAATGTTTTTACCATTCTTAACTACATTAATTGGTGTTAAATATATACCAGTTACCTGCGTACCATTTAATGCTTCTAGCTTTAACTGATCAGCGCTATCTAAATTTGTAGCATTCAGATTTCTTAATAGATTTCTTGTAAAAGAATAGCTAGCAATTTTAACAGGATCTGGATCTACTTCTCCTGTAGGTATTCCGTTCTCATCTAATAACTCTTCCTGACCTGTTGTTGTATATCCTGAAGCAGGTTTAGCTTGGAAATCTACATCCGGATCAAGTTCAGCAGCTTTTTCTAACTGAGAACCTACAATACCGGCTTTCTTTCTAATATCATTAATCTTATCTGGAGTTAATACTGTTGCAGATATATACTTTTGAATAGCATCAACGTTTTCAAACTGATCTCTTAAATCATATATATCATCAATGCTTACACCCTTTCCTCTTAAGTACTTGGCAATAACTCTGTCATCCGCAGTAACGTTAATAATATTTTCTGGTAGTAGTTGAGCATAACTTAATGCAAGACTACTATCATTAACTTTATCATTTACTAGATTGTAAAAATCTAATATGTAATTTCTAATATCAAAGTCTTTATTATCTGATACTACTACAGAAAGATCTTTAAATACTTTCTTATAAAATTGCTTTTGTTGTTCAAGAGTTAGTGTACAGTTCATAGTATTAACAACCTAATCCGTTTAAGAATTCATTATTTACATTATCTACAGATTGTGCTGCTGCTTCCAATCTTGCAGTTTCTTTAGCATCTATATCTGAAAGGAAATTTACCATTGAATCAGTATTTTGATCCATTAGTTTCTTCTCATCTTGAGATGGAACAGGGGCTTCCTGTGATCCGATAGTGATATCAGATTCTGAATCATATATAGATTGTACCATTTTAGAAAAATTAGCTTTAGTTATTGTTATTCTCTTATCAATATCTTTTCCAGGTGTAAGAGATCTTCCATACAAAGGTATACCTGTTATCTTTGTTCCAGTAACATTCTCTACAAAAAGATACTTATTATCACTTATAAATAATATATCTTTTACTTTTACATCTGAGAATTTAAACTCCTTAACTAACTCCTGTTTTTTCTTATCTACTAGAGAATTGATCTCATCTATTAAGTCTAAGTCTTCAATCAAATCTGTTTCAGCAAACTCTAATTGAATCTCTTGTAACTCTTTTACAGAATTAGCATTGTTTATTTTATCAATAAAGTATTTTAAATCTGTTTCAGCTTTTTTAGTTTCTTCAGTAGGAGTGGTTGTTGTAGTTACTTCTTCTTTAGTTGCTGGTGCAGCTGGTTTTTCTTTCTTTTTATTATAAGCAGCTACATCACTTGCATTAGCAGGATCATTAAAGTATTCAGATATAATACCTTTAGCGGTATTAGTTCTTAAGAATCTTTCTAGTGATAACTCAGGTTCTCCATTTGCATCCCTTGCTGAATTCTGTTGAGCTAGATTAGCATTTATTTTACCTTGTAACTTTATAGGTAGTTTATTAAACTGCGCTTGAGAAATTATAATTGGTATACCCTTTATTTCTGCATCCTCTACTTCAGGAATTATATCTTCTTCTATAATAGATTCTTCAGCTACAGGTTTTTCTGGAGTTGTTTCTTTATTAAAGTTTTCTATTACAGTCTTAATGCTTTCAAATCTAGGATCATCTTTTCCAAAACTATTTCCGGAATTAACATCAATAAATTTTACATCTGCATCATTGAGTAATGTGTTTACAAAAGAATCATAATCAGCAATTGCTTGTTCATTGATTGTTTTAGGATCAATAGTAAAACCAGCATCAGCAATATCATTTATTAAGTCATTACTTTTTTTAACATTAGTAAATGTCTTAACTGCTTCCTGCATATACTCTTGCATCTTATCCATTCTTACACGTCTAGCATTAATTCTTCTCAATGCTTCAGCATAAAAATTAGTAGGATCAGTAAGAGCAGTAACGTTATTGTTATACTTTCTTACATCTTTAGATAAAGAGTAATAATCAGAGAGTAATCCAAACAAGTTATCTAGTTGATCAGCAGGAATAATCTCATTATTGTTTTCTACTAACCTATTGATATACTTAGTAAAAGCTTTTTTAAGTGCCTTACGTTTTTCAATAAGAGTTGAATCCTCCATCTCTTGGATTTTATCAAACTCTTTTTTAAACATGGTAAGGTCTTTTTGCTTTCTCTGTTTATTTTTTAAGATGGTTTTTAATTTAGGATCTGTTGTTTCACCCAAAGTAAAAATTTCATCCTCTAAAGTATCTATCTCATCTTGTAATGATTCACTACTTAGTACAGATTTTATATCTGTAAATGCTAAATTACCAACACTAGTAATCTTAGTCATCTGATCTACTAAATCTGATAAACGTTTTGTAGCTTGTTTTACACCATGTAAATTAAAGACTGCAGTTTTTCTTGCTTCTTCAAAACCATAATAACCAGCTACTTCATCAAAGTATGCTTTCTGATTTTCAGGATTATCTTTAAGATTATATTTCTTAAACTTATTAGGATTAAAAGGATTTTGTATATCCTTAAACTGATCATACTGACCTTCTATTTGATAAGCTCTTTCTAAAGCTACAGATAAAACTTTTTTAGCTTCTTCATCTGTTACACTATTATCAAGATTAAATGCATCCTTTAATTCTGCTCCAGTCATCTCTTGCATATTCTTTAACTTATCTATAAGAATATTAAAGTTACCGGTCTCTAAAGCAGTGTATACAGAATTAAATCTGGACATATCTTTAAGATCATGGAATGCTTTCTCATCATAAGAAGATGATAATTTAGCATCTACCATATCTTGACCTAGTTTAATCTGTACGAGAAGATTTTCTACATCTGGTGTAAATACATTATACCCATTTTTAAATGCATCATTAAGATCATCTACAAGTTTCTTAGCTTGTTCTGATTCTTGATTGTACATGTTTTTAAAGTTGGGATCTCTTTGAGAATATAATTTCTGTAATGGATTAAATACATTACTTACTGCAGTAGTTCCAATACTTGCTAAACCTCCTAACAAAAATCCAGAAGCAAATACTTCAGCACCCTGTGCAGAATTCTGTTCTTTTAAATTATTATAAGCTTCTGCTAAATACATTGCAACACCAGCACCTTCTGGCGTTTTGTATAATGCAGTATAGTAATCATCACTAGCACCGGCTACAACTTCTTGAGCTACTTCCTGTAAACCTTCAGCAACGTTTGCACCAAAATAGTTAACTGCAAAGTTTCCATAGTTTCTTGGGCTTACTAATCCTTTTGCTGCAAATTTTAAGTTCTCTGCAAATCCGGTTGTAAGTTTAGCAACACCATCTTCAATAACTACATTCTGTCCAGTCTTACTAAAGTTCTTTACAATTGCTCTATTGGGTTTAAATAAAGATTTAGTACCACCTTTAAATAAGTTATCAAATACAATACCATTACTCAAATAGAGTAACGGCATGTTAATCATTGTTGTTGTAAACTTACTATCTTCAGCAAACTCATATATTTTTGATAACTCAGCTTCATCAGGATAGTAACCATTATCATTTATAAATTCAGCAATACGGTTATCAATAAACTCATTTTTACCCATATCACCTTCTAAGTTAGCCTCACCAAATGCATAAGATAATTTTTTACTATCCCTTACAAATGTTCCAATGTTAGAAGCCATCCTTGCGGCATTTAAAACTTTCTCCCCTTGTCCTACAGCTTTACCTGTCTCAAATAATGCTTTACCTGTTGAAGCAAAAGGAGTAACTGCTTCTCCAAATCTTAATGCGGCTTTACCAACATTAGCTGCTGTAAAAGTTTCACGCATTGCATTAGCACTTCTAAAAGTATTAATTAATGTTTTTAATTTTTCTCCTGTACTTACTGTTTTAGCTACTGCTAATGGAATAGTTGCTTCTGCTGCAAGACCACCGGTAACAACAGTAATACCAGCTAATACAGCTTCTGTAACTAACCAGTCTGCACCAATTGCAAGAAAGGGAGCTGTATTAAGAACTAAGTTAGAAGTAAATCCAGAAACACCACCTTGAGTACTACCATAAATGGCATTATACTTAGCATACTCATCTCCAGTATCTGAACCATATATGGATTTAATAAATGAATAACCCATATTAGGAATACCAGATGCAGCTCTTCCTAAATCTTCATACCAAGATCTATTAGAATTATAAAGCTCTTCGTTATTTGCATATGGATTAAAACCTAATTTATAAAAGTTCTCAGTATCGTTATAATATCTATCAAAATTAGCACGCTTATAACCAGAGGCAAATGTATAAGGTCTAGATTTATTAATAGCAATATCAGATTCACTAGTTGGTGTACTAGCAATATCCATAAAAGCTTTGTAAGGATCTCTTGGATTTGCTTCTGCATTACCCATTATAAACTGACTTAAGTCAGCTGGTGCTGGAATAGATGGGGTACTAAAATTATCTATTGTTTGAACCAATGGAATATCCGTAGGTAATGGATTTAATCCGGTACTTACAGATAATGTAGGAAATACAGGAGGCAATGATAGATCTGTTTCTAAATCTGGTCCTATTTCTGCCATAATTATAAAGTGTTAAAAGTATTGATAATACTATTTAATTTAATGATATCAAGTCCAGTTATATTTACTGGCTCTTGTGTATTACCAGAATTTAAAAATCCAGATGCACTATAGTTATTATCACTTAATTTTCTAAAAGTAACAGTTCCTACTTTTGGATTATCATACTTATAATTACCAGTACTATTTAATATTACTTCAGCATCACTCAACGCAGCACCTTTTGCAATAGTATTTGTTGCAGCTGCTGCTGGCGTAAATACAGTTATACCATCAGATAAAATTTTTGCATAAAGATCTTTATTTGATTCTTTTAAAGATTTAATAAATGGATCTTCAGGATTAGGTTTAATATTTAAAGTATTATACTTAGTAGATCCTAAACCAGAAAGAGAGTATGTAAATGTAACAGACTTTTTATTAGCTGTCATAGATAGTCTTAATCCTTCAACATAGTTTTGCAAATCAGGATTATTAGTAATAGCATTTATTTTGCCACCACTATTCTCTCTTAATTTACTTGGAGTACCAACACTAACTATAGATCCAGGATTTCCAGCATCTTGTAATACTTCATTGAAAGCTAAATAGCTTTTTGATTTTGGTTTTGTGGGATCTGCTACACCACTAGTTGCATAATCTACAGTAGTACCACCACCACCTATACCTATCATTCCTACAGGTTTATATAACGGATTGTTATTACTAGCTTGCTCATTATAACTTACTGAAAAATTATCAAGCAAATCATCATACATATCTTTAAAATCCTCAAAGTCTAATTCAGTTTTACCTTTGATTTCATTGTATGCATTTTTTGCACTTTTTAATGCACCATCTTTAGTAAACATTTGTCTAAGAACAACTTTCTCTTCATCATCTAAATTAGTAGATTTCATAAGATTTATAATAGTAACATTGTTATTCTTTTGCAATTGTCCAGCATTTGCATATGCTACCTGTTTCTTGGTATTCATTTGAGAAATTAATGTTCCAAGAGACTTAGAAATTTGTGGATCTGCACTAACCATTTGTACTAATGCATTATTGATCCTATTTAGATTAGTTAAACCAATACTATTAACATTACCACTCATTAAAGTATTATAACTAAAACCAGTAGACTTTAATGCTTTATCTAAAGCCTGTTTAATCTTTGGATCACCAGATCCTAAATCATTAATATTATTGATTAAATCTTTAACAGAGTTATGATAACTACCAAGACTATTATCTCTAGAAGTTAAATCATTATTCCAAGAATCTATTTCACCGGCTTCTGTTTTAACTCGTGTAGATATAAGTCCTGTACCTTCATTTTCTTTAGCTTCTTTTTCAGCTTTCTCAGCAGCTTTAACAGCATCTTCTCTTGCCCACTCCATAGATTTTTTCTTAGTCCAATATGAAAAATCTAAAGCTTTTCCTGTAGCTTGTAAAGAATAAGGATCAGCTTTCATACTTCTCTCATAGTTTCTATAAGCATTTACTTGAGTAGCTTTTGCAATCTCATCTGTAATTCTAGATTGAGCTAATAGACTTTGACTATATCTTTCTAATTGAGAGATATCATTAGTTTCAAGAGCATTAACTAAAGAATATTTATTAGAGTCTAAACTGTTTAATGCATTATCATAAATACTTTTTTGAGATGATAACTTAGCAAAGTCTTGTTTTTCTTTATCTGTTAATTGGCCACCTCTATCTACTTTTGATTCATACATTAATAGCTTTGAATCAATAGCATCCATCTCTCTAGTGTAATCATCTATTTTAGAATCAACGTTTTCAATTAAGGCACTAGACTTACCAATATAGTATTGGGCTTTAGCTTCATTAATATCACCACCATAACTTTGAGAAAGTGCCATAATATCATCCATAGATGATACATATGCTAATGTTCCTGCATATTCTCTTACTCTAGGATCTGTAGATAATGCAGCATCTAAATATTGATGTATAGTATTAATTGCTTTGTCACCATTTTTAGTGGTTACAATATAGCCTCCAATCTTTTCATCTACACTAATATTAAAGTCATCACCTAGAATGTTTTTAGCTTCTTTAATAACATTTATATATGGAGTGTATTTAGGAATTGCCATTTTATAAGCTTTATCCCTATCTGCATTTTTAAACTCTAGTAATTTATAATCAACAGCTCTAACTCCTGTCTCCCAATATTTACTAGCAATATCTGGGTCCATAGAGTTTTTAAACATATCTGCTTGCTTCTTAGCTTTGTTAGCACCTTTAGTAAGCATGATATCATATTGCATTTGTCTATCTTCAACAAATGGTTGAAATACTTGCTGTGCTAATTGTACATTGGCAGGATCAGAAAGATCTAAAGAAGTAATTTGTTGAATAGCTTTTTCAGAGTTCTTTAAAAAGTTATCTCTAGCAATTTTATTATCATCTCTTGTAAGATCAGCGTATACTATGCTACCATATGAGCCACTTAATTGATTAAGTGCACTATCATACCTAGCCTGTCTTGTTGCTAAAACCGTATTAAGAAAATCAAAATTGGGTTTATATGGTTCGGCCTTTGGTATATAATCAGTTAAACCTTGAATGTAAGTAGCCATTATCTATATTATAAATATAACAAATATAAAGTTAAAGTATTAAACCTCTAATATTTACTTACCTCTTCTTCTTCCAGAGCTTGCAGCTTGTGCCGCAGCAATATTACCACGCTCATCTACATTTACATCACCCATAATACCTTTAAGTAAAGCTGCTTGAACTGCAGGATCTGTAAAATCAAAAGGTATACCAGTAGATTCAAGATAACTCATCATATCATTACCTCTTTGCTGAGGAGTAATCTGTCTACCTGGAGTATAATAAGTCTTAAGTCTAGATGGTTCAACATAATAATTAGGATACAAGCTATTCATTTGATCAGTCATGAATCTATTTTCTAATGCAGCATTTATATAATCTACACTTTGCCTTCTACCTTGTCTTCTAGCATTATCATATTGTTGATTAGCAACAACAGTCTTATCATAGAAATCATTAGCAGCTAAAGCGTTTTTAAAGTTAACTTCATTCATTAACTGTTTATTAGCTTGTTCAAATTGATTAGCTACACCAACGTTTAAGTTATTATATCTACCTAAAATATTAGCTGCATTAGATAAACCTTTGCCTTGAACATCTGAGAATCTAGTATTAAATGCTTGTGGTCCGGTAAACTGTGCTAAGTTCTGAGCAGCTATGTTAGCCATTTCAGCATTAGCTGCTAACTCTCTATTGGGATCATAGTAAGTAGGTTTCATAGGTTCTGCACTAAACTGAACCATTCTTGGATTATACTTATTAATACTAGCTAAGTCACCGATTGCAGCGGCTGTATTTAATACGTCTTGAGGATAGAAACCAATAGGTTTTCTTCTAGCTGGTGGCGGTGGAATTAATTCTCTTGGAGGAATTTCATCTCTTGGAGTTTGTGGAGGAGGAATATCTTTTCTAGGAATTGCGTCATAATGCTCAAATCCAAATCTTTCATCATCACCTAAATCAGATCTAAACTTTTTCTCAGGAAGATATCTATAAAATGCTCTAGAAAATTCTCCAAAGAACTTAGGATCATTATATATGTCTGCACTTGAAATATCAACATTGGGTTTAAAACCTATAATATCATATGCAGTTTTACGTAATGATGCCTCATCTAATTTATCTGCAGTTTCTTTACCTAAATTTCTTTCTACAATTTTATATTCATAATCTTGTGGAGAAAGACCAGCATAGAAATTAGAGTATTTACTTCCGGTTTTTCCTGCACCACTTTGAACTATATTTTTATAGCCGTATTTATTTAATGTAGGAGTTACTTCCTGTAATATATTAAATCTATCTTGTGCACTTCCTTGATTATTGAGAGCAACTCTATATGTACCTCTACCTTCATCCCATGTAATAATACCTTGATCAATATATGGTTTTAATTCAGCAGGACGTGGAGGTTCTGGATTTTTTACCTGAGCACCTTTTTGTGCATACTGCATATTAGGATTCATCATTGGTTGTTCTGGTAAAAACTGTGCAGGATCTAATCCTATTTTATCCATATAAGGTGTAGCAATTTCTGGAATACCTTGAGGAAATCCTTTCTGTGATTCTTGTACTAATGCTAACTTACCTAAATTAGAAATATAATTATCAGCCATCATTACAGCTGTTTTCTTACGCAATGGATCATTCTCAGAATATAATCCTTCACGCAAATCTTTATTATTAAGATCAAACTTCTTAGAGATTTTAGCAGGAGTGTAGCCACCTTTTTTAGCAGCAAAACCAAAAGATTCTAAAAGAGATGGATCTTTAATCTTCATAGCTTTAGTATCTGAATAAATAAAACTATCTGGTGTAGCCTTTTCTCCAGACAATGGTGTACCACCTTCTGAGTGGCGCTTACCACCTATTGTAAAGAATTCAGGAATAGTACTATTAGTACCTTTACGTATTAATGTCTCTCCTTTCTCTGCTTCTAATACAGCCATAGATCTAGGATCTGGTCCCAATGTTTGACCGTACTGTTCTTCTGGTTCACCTTTAGTGGCACCATTAAACATGTTCATCATATAGGCTGAGTTACCATACAGTTGATTAACCGCTTTAGCATTTTGAGTACCACCATATTCAGCTTGTGGCAAACTTGTGATTCTTACTTTTCTTTTCATTTCTCCACCCATCTGGGCAATTTTATTATAGTCACCGTATACATAATCAGTAGGTCTAAAATCAGGACCTAATCCGGCAGTGTTTGTTAAATAATCTCCTCTATTACCTTGATAGTCTTCAGGTCTTACATTATATAGATTATCGGATAAGAACTGATTTTTAAAATCAGATTCAGTCTTTCTATCTTGTATCTTCCTAGCAACAGAACTAAATACATCTGTACCAGCTAATAGCATTGGTCCTATGTAAGGATTAGTATCTTTTTGCTCAACTCTTTTTGTTTTAAGATCACCATATGGTTCAAGACCCATTAACTTTCTAGTATCTTCAGGAATCTGATCTGTATAAGATTTTCTAATAGCTTCATTAGTACTAAGAATACCAGACTCTAATTTAGTATTTCTAGGATATAAACTTAAAGGTGTTATTTTATTTTGAGATGGTTCTGGTCTTGTAGATAACGGCATAGGATTAAATAAAGGCATTCCTACATTAAAGGATCCTGTAGTATTATTACTACCAGCATATACATCTCCAGGAATTGTAGGAGGATTACCAAAAGCTGGATAAGGATTATTTTTTTGCCAAGTCTCTAAATAATCAGGACTAAGCACATTAGGTGCTGGTAAATTATTAAATCCAAATTGAGCTTTTGGTAAACTCTTAACCCTTACTTTTCTTTTCATCTTAATTAATCTAAATACTCAATACCATAACCCTGATCAATAAGATTTTGAATCTCATCATCATGTAGTTCTAACATTTGTCCTTCTGCCATACCACCCATTTGTTTTTTCCAACCGGCAGCATTTTTAGCAAAGTTAGCTCTTTTTACTTGTGTTGAGCTATAGTCTTCTTTATTTGCAAGTACGTGTCTAGCAAACTCTTGCACACCCATACCTGCTCTATTAGCTGATTCAGTAAACTTTCCTTTGTTAGCAGGATTAATGTAGATACCACCTTGCTTATATACTTTACCGCCACACTCATAACATGGTTGTCCACCTTTCATCATTTGATACATAGCATCCATATCCATTTCTCCACCATAAATATCTCCACCATATGCATAACCATAGTCATCTAACTTATCTAAGTTACCAGCTGCTGCAAAACGTGCACGGGCAATTTCAGCTGGCATCTTACCACCAACACCCATCTCTGGCATGTATCCACCATAAGCCATGTTACTCATAATTTTATTTTGTACATAGTCAGGTAAAGCTTGGAATCCAGCATTAGTAGGTTCACCACCTTCTGCCCAAGTACCAAAACGCTTGTGCCAGTATAATGGTGAGAATGGATCTGTAGCTTTGCTAGAATCTTTACCACCCATTCTATTCCAGAAATTCTTCTTACGCTTTTCTGAACCATGCTGGCTAAAGTCTTTCATTCCTTTATAACCACCATGTACAATTTTATACTTATCACCTTTCTTAGCTAATACCATCCACTTTTTACCAGGACGATTAGACTGTCTCTTAGCACCTACTTTAGTAAAACCACGGCTTCTATATCTTTCAGGAATACCACCATTCTTCATCTCTTCTAATTCACCCATGGTTAAATCCATATCCTCTTCTTCCTCTTCTTCATCTTCTCCTTCATTACCTTCATTAAATTGTAAGTAATCAGATACACTAGTAAGATAATCATCAGCTAATGTAAGCTTGCTAGCAACCCAAGGTTCTATTTCACTATCACCATTAATAAAGTTTTGTAATCTAGCAATCTTATCATTCATGGCCATTACTTGACCTATTGCCATTTCACCACCTTCATCATAATAGTTATCACGCATCATCATACCTACACCACCCATTTGCATAGCTGGCATACCCATAACGTTCATAGCTAACTTAGCCATTTGCATTTTGTTACTAGTATCTTCACCATTATCTGCAGCTTGTCCAGCAGCCATAGCGGCATTACCTACAAAATCACCAATAGCACTCATAGGATTATTAGCTCTATCTTCATTCATCTTTTTGTAGTAAGCTGCCATATTACCATCATAGTTAGGATATTGGAAAATCTCCTGGTCTTGTAATCCGCCACCAGTTTGTGCTTTTCTGTATCCACCACCACGACTCTTATAAGTTTTAACTAACCATGCTGAACCATAAGCTGAAGGCCATCTATCAAATTTAGATTTAGCTTCTGATTTAACTCTAGAATATAACTCAGGATTAGTAGGAACATTACCACCCTTTTTCATTTCTACAGCTTGTGGATAGGCTTTAAAAAATGCTTCTTCTGTAGGGAACATCTTATAGAACTCCTTCTCAGATTTAACACCAGCCATTTTTAAAAATTTATCTTTCATTTTAGTTATTGTATTTGTTTAGCCAATCTGTTTGGCCACCATCTTTTCTTTGTTTAACATATACTGGTTTACCAGTTGCATCTTTTTTATAATAGAATCTATCATAAAACTCATATGGCTTTCTATTACTACCATATACTACATTATCCATTAGTGGTACGTTAAAATCATACTTATCATAAATAGATATATAACGGCCTTTCTCATCCTCACCCTGTGATAAACTAAATTTCTGTAAAGGATCTGTTTGATCAAACTGTATATTGTTATCAGTAGCTACAGCATCTTGATTAACTACATATGGAAATAAAGAATCCATTTGAACAGTTTGTCCTGGCTTACCTTTAGATTTTTGTATATAAGCATCAATAAGTTTTTGAGGATCATATACATTGTTTAAAGAATAATATTGCGCATTAGGATCATTAGCCTTACTTGGCTTATACTTAGATGGTGTTATGTATTTAGATTTAGTTGGTAAACCTAAAGCTAATCTCCAAGCTTCTTCACTTACATGATAGTCTCCCTGTAAATCTCTTAAAGGAACATCTTTACCCATACCGGTAATAGCACCAATTGGATCTGGATAATCAACAGGACGGTATCTATCAAACATTTGTTGTTTGCTAGCATCACCGATTTTTTCAGCAGACTTCTTAACTACATTAGCACTAGCAAAAAGATTAGTTGCTAATTGAGGATTATTAACTATAAAGTTTGAAAACCATCCACCACTTTGGAATTGATCTAACCAACCACCATACTTTTTACTTGGTTTTTTAATTTTAGATGCTTCATCCTCTGCAGTATCAAATGCATTTACTATTTGCTGCCATGGAATATATTTATAAGCTGCTTTCATTGCATCAGGATCTGCTAAATATTTAATTTTACCAAGCTTTCCTAAACCAGGAACTGCACCAAACATATCTAATGTTTGACCCATTGATGGTAATGAGTTCTTAGATTTTTTCCATTCAGTATATGCTCTACTAGCATCATCATAAGATGATACACCAGTTGGATCAAAAAACTCAACAAAGTTTTCAAAGGTAGAATCTTGTTCTCCACCTGTTTGTCTACGCTTATGATTATAATCTATGCGCTTACCAGAAGTCTTCTCTCTTTTGAATTTAGCTTTTTCTTCAGAAGACATTTCTGATGTAGTTTTAGGAGTTGTTTCATTTACCCTTTTCTTAGGTCTGCATGCAGGATAAGGTCTAGAACCTTTCTCTTTACCAGATCTACCACATGCTTTACCAGTTTTAACATCTGTCCACTCTTCAGCAAACCACTGTCTCAAACCACCTTTACCCATCTGAGGTATCTCAGTTACATAGTCACCGGGGAATGTATATTCTCCACCAGGCATCATCATTTGCTGATTACCTAAGTTATCTATACCAAGTACTGGATAGTTAACCCCCTTCATTGTAATATCTGAAGAGGGTATAATAGTTACTTCACCGGGATAAGCCCACTGACCAAAAGGAGATATGATAGGTTTCTTTTTACCCATTACCTAAATGAAGCTAATAGTTTATTATTAGAAAGCTTCAATAAGAATTTAGATGATCCGGAAACAAGTTTCTTAAGTACAACCTTGTTAATGTAATGTCTAAACTTCTTTCTTTGAGTAGCCCCCTTATTATAATTTACATAAGTTGAGTTAATATTCCTAATGTATCCGTTGGGTTCAGTAGCCCACATGGGAGTAAATGTACCAGTAAATTCACCACGGTCATTTGTAATATCCCAGAATTGATTAAATCTATATTTCTGTTCTTCTTTAGAGAAAAGAATATCAATACTATTAGGATTAATTATAGGATATGTATTACCTAAGTATGGATTATTTTTAGGTGCTAGATTTAATCTAAGATCACCGGATATTTGTTCTGTATTATATACAATAGCTCTGTCAAAATTCTGATCAAGTAAATGATGATAATCTAGACAATTAGGTGAATACCTATAGCACTCAAGAATATACTCTACAGATCTAGTAGTAGTAACTGTCTGGCCTTGGTTCTGTACATACTCTACTTCAAATGGATAATTAACACCATAGTAATTACAGAATGAATCACATACCAAGTTATGTTTCCAGATACCATTATCCTTTACAGTCATGTAGTAAGTCTTACTAGACATTACTAAGTTAGGATGCCAGTCATGGAAAGATATAAATGCTTTGGCTTTAGGGTCATAACTTACAGTCCAAGAAGCATCATCAAAGTACATAGGATCACCTAGGTCAAATTGATATCCTGGAAAATCTACATGACCAAACTTATTACTAAATAGATAAGTTACTTTACCTTTAAATACTGGCTTAAGTTTAAAGTCACGCTTACAGAAGAATACAATCTC
>Ga0315909_10004048_pt1 | contig 17483 bp, 18 predicted proteins | sample LakEriMetagenome_11_FD_203527 | JGI IMG/M metagenome (GOLD analysis project Ga0315909, IMG submission 203527) | Freshwater fungal communities from buoy surface, Lake Erie, Ohio, United States - Buoy 2 MA125 | ecosystem: Environmental > Aquatic > Freshwater > Lake | place: USA: Lake Erie, Ohio...
TCAATACCATCAAACCAGATGTAATAAGTATTACCAAAGTAAGTAAACTCAAATGTATTGAATCCATTATAGGTACCGGATGCATCAACCTCGAAATAAAGTGTTGAATAAGTACCAGATTGAAACGTTATATTAATGCAATCACACATAGCAGCCTTTTATTTTTGAAGTAAATTTAACACCATTGGATAAGTTAACATTGTTTGGATTAAAGTAACACTCAATCAATGCAACCTGTGGAGTAGGGAATGATAAGTCAGCATATAATCCAGTAATCGGAGTCAACGGATTTGCCAGGTTATTATCATAAGGCACTACAGTAGAACATATCCATCGAGGTGCAGCCTCTGTTGGTTCTATTGTAATCATCCCCCATACATTAGCTTGATCCCAAACATCTGCAGTATTGATTGTGTGATACGCACTAACCTTATGTAACTCACCTTCGACAACTACAGAAACCACTTGAGATGTGCTAACCACTTCCAAATCCATTGTCTGATCAATTGCAGGATCTGAATCATAATCTTTGATAACAATATTCTCGCTGTAAATATAGTCAAGTTCATTGATGTCAACAGTAACTCTGAGCTGTAACTTCCAATCTGTTTCAGTTCCATATGGCAACCAGTTGCGTGTCTGCTTATTTGGAAAAAAGAAAGCATTTGCATTTGGTTGTGCAATCCAATATTGCCAGCTGTAAAAGAATGGCAAGTAAACCCTCATACCATAATGAGTAACAGTGTCAATGTACGCATCTCTCTCAAGTTGTGCAGTCAGTTTCTCAGATGTTGTTGGAAGAGTTGTTATAACACTTTGAGATAGATTAACCGGATAATATCCTCCGACCTTTGGAATAGCTGTAAAATCAAAATAAGAGCTATTCAATAAGAACTCCTCATTAGTCACTGCATTAACTGACCATATCTCAGCCTTAGTGTATTTGATATCCGCATTGATAGGAACTAAAAACTTGCCAATGAATGCAATGTCATCCTCAAGATTACCTTCAAATCCTAACTTAGTCACATTATCATCTGCAAAGTTTTCTGAGTGATCAACAAATCTATGAACAACCATATCCAATACTCCAGGAGCTGGTGGCTTTTCACTTAGTTGGTCCTCAAATAATAACAAGTTTACTGTTCCATACTTGGCCCAAATATAGAATAACCGATCACCAATACTGCGTGCATCCATGAAAGTTATAAATGCAGCGTTTGGAGTAAATTCCCAGTCCCATGTGGTCACTGTTCCAACAGTTACCGGATTGCTAAATTCAAGAGTGTATCCTGCTCCACTTGGATTAAGTGGTGACGTGAGTATAATCGGAGCTGCACTTGTCTGAGTTTCAGCCAGCATGCTTAATTCACTCTGGTCTATTGTTTGATTTTTATAATATGTGGCATCCACTGGCATATATCCTGCACCAAATCCAAAGGATGCACTTGCAGAATCAATTGAGATGGTTCCTGTTTGAACTGTGTTGAACTCAAGGCCTGTAATACCACTCACAAGAGTAGCATTGGCAACACCTAAATTAAATGGCTCATCAAACCATCCAGTATCTGCACTCTCACTGATTACAAAAGTTGTATTATTGTTTGGATTGCCATAAGTACGCTGCCAAACTGTGCCGAAATAAGTTCGTAAGCAGTTGCCAAAATCAAAACTTGACTGCAACATTGGACCGTTTTGAATAAACTCCACCTCTAAATCATAAGTCCTGGTCTTATTTGGATAAGTTGTTTGGTCAGTTATGGTTGCACTCACAGCATACTGCCCTGACATGATACCAACCTGAGTACCTGTTACAACTTGACCATTGGTTGTGCCTGTGAGGTTGAATAGTATCTTGTTTACTGAGCCATCTATTAAGCTATTTGCACTCAGTGATGCAGTCTGCTGTATAAAGTTTAGATTAAGTTCTAATCCATTCCTTTTTGAGCCGCCTTTTTGCTTTGCTATGATGTAAACATATTGCGTTCCACTCTTCCAGGTTAACGTTGCGTTTACTACCATTGAATTGGCAGTCACACTTACTATCTCAACAGTATTTGTATGATGGATATTACCATTGGTATTGTAAATTATTACCTCAATATCATCACCTGCCAAAAAGCCCTCTGATAAAAAGCTCGCACCGGATAAACTTATCTGGTTTTGACCTGCAAAGTAACTCAATACTATAGCAGGCGTCTCAGTTATTGAGATGTTTTCTGTTAATGTACATGTATAAGTTTGTTTGTCACCTGCATTGGCTCTATAAAACCCCAGATTGACATTAAACATGTCATTGTAATTCTGATTACTTACTATAATTGGCATACTTATTCATTAAGTTATTGATTTGACTCATGTCTTTTGCCTGCTGTGCCTCTGATAAATCCCTTAACAGCTCATCTGCCTGCTCTGGATTGTCTTTTGCTACCTCTTTTATTGCCATGTGTGCCATAGATAACACCCCTTGAAGTGAATTAGCAAGGTTTTCTGACATTGCTTTGAGTTCATTAGCTTGTTCCTGTGTCATTAGTTTATTTTTAACAATGTTACTTTACCATTTGCCCAATCAAGCGGCTCTTTATAGGTGATTGTTGCTGCACTCTTCTCATCAATCCACTCTATTCTGAGCACCTCACACCATTTATTGTTGGTAAAAATATAATTATTGTTCTGCAAAGATACAAATTGAGATTGTCTTAATCTTATTCGAGCCTCTTCGTGTATAATATAATCATTATTTGCTATGAAATTAATGTAATGAAACTCATCCCATAGGGCTGTTGCACTGTATCTGGTATCATAGAATTGAGTGTCAAGGCTTACCTTATTTCCACCTGCAGGTGCCTGCTTAACATATAAACTTTTTGTAATACCAAAGTATTCATTAGATACCTTTAACACGTTTATTCTATCCAATACCTGAGCAACATAATTTGTTGCATTGCCAATGCCAATAGATGCAAATGTGGATGTAACAGAATCTGCCAGGGCAAAGAATGGAATTGCCAACAGCTCAATGAAACTCAACTTTCCTTTTGGAGCTCCCATTGCAAAGTTAATTCTAACCTCATTCAATCCTTTTATTGTAACAAGGTCTGCATTGGTTGTTGGAACGTTATTCTCAGTTGAGTACTCCGCTTGATGCCTTGCAAACATCTTACCATCCACAGTGTGAGCATCAGTGTAATCTAATGTGTAAGCTATGTAATATCTCTTCCATGTCTCTTCTGTATTGTAAGTGAATTGCTCATCCCTTTCCGGTTGCATGTTTAATGCAGGATCAATCTGTAAGGATGTCTGATTATCAAGCCAGTCTCTTCTCTCAATTCTCACAGTCTTATTTACAGGATCAATGAATAACTTTGCATTGAATTGCTTTAACACCTCATCAAGCCATGCTCCAAAGGTTGGAGTAGTGTCAGATGCAGAGCATGTTGGTTTATTCTTTGGATCTGCTAAGTCATTAGATATACCATCAAAGAAACTATCATTATCCTCATTCAATGGAACCGGCAAAGTAAACCAACCTGGTTGAACGTTGAATATTGTATCAGATGGAAGTGGAGTATATCCTAAAAATTGACATCCTTTGTTGAATATCTCTGAGTAATACAACCCTTTGAAGTACTTTATTCGAGGGAATAATATAGGGAATAATTGACTAAGTAATGATATAATGGCAGCCAATACACTTATCCAGTAAATGATTTGAATTACCCACTTTAACGCACCCTGCAATGGAGTGGTTGTGGTTTCTGCAAGTCTATCTGCAAAGTCTTTGATTGATTGTACTAATTGAATAGTCATCATAAATATTGAGACACTCAATTGAAATGCCATCATAGCAGCGTCATCCCTTACAACTATATATCCTAATCTTTTAGTGTCAAAATAGGTTGGATTATCTTTGATCATCAAATCAAATGAAGTACCTCGAGCTTTCTCCCAGAATGTGTCTGAGCCATTACGCCTCTTTAACTTGACCTCAATCTCATGCTGTCTGACAATAGGCTTAGCACTTGAATCTGACAAGTCAATGTAGTAATCAAGTGTAATGTTACCATCCATCTCAACAGTGTAAGGAATGCCCAGGAACAAACCATTATTTTGTATCCATGTTTTGATATATTGATTTGCCTCTCTTGGTAGGATAAGAGTATCCACATTCAAACTCAATACATCTGGATTGCCTGTGAAGTCACTCACTACCCCAATTGAATCCCTGTTACGTGGACTTACCTCAATGCCATTTAATAAATGTCTCATGATCTAACTTTGAATCTGTTGTATATTGTCGTATTACCTTTGCGAGTGGACTGTACTATCTCCATTGCTGACTGTGTTATCTCTCCCAGTTGGATGTTGGTTTCTGGTTTGTGTTTGATAACCTCTTTTAAGTCTCTCAACTCATTAACCATAATAGCCAAATCCAATGAGCTATGAGCCACATCCTGACCAACTAACCGCCCATTTTGATACTCCATTGCAAGCCTTGTTAACTGCTCATTTGTTAAGTTACCTATCTGATCATTCAATGACTTAGGAATAACTCTCTCATGTGGATGTAACACAGCGTGAAAGCCTCCTTTACCATCTACTCCTCCACCTCTTCCAGTGTCCTCTGTTCCATCGTAGAACATTGGCAGTGAACTAATGAAAGCCTGTAATAAACTTGCATCCTTAATAGTATTCATTAGGGCTGTTTTAGGATCCTTTGCAGCGTGACTTGCATAGGTTTGGTATATGGTATTAGCCAGCTCCATCCTTTGCTGTCTCTTTTGCTCTCTCTCTTTTTTCCTGTTGGACTCTGCAATGATACGCTCTTGCTCAGCTAATGATTGTTGTGCATTGATGTTACCATTGGCTGCTAAATCTCGATAGAAATCTGCTTGCTTTTGAGCCGCTGCAATCTCTTTATCTATCAATGCAATTCTCTCATCAGATTGTTTCTTTAAAAAGTCAGTAGCCTTTTGTGCGAACTCCTGTGTAGTTTTTAATTTTTCTTCATTCTTTTTTCTATCACTTTCCTTTTGCTCTTGATCTGCCTTATCCTCCGCTGCTTTGATTTGTTTGTTTCTATTTTTATAAGCTAATGCAGTGAGTTTATCATACTCCTCCTGAGTAATTTTCTTCTCATCTAATTGGTTCTGCAATGCCCACAACTCATCCTGGTAAGCATCTTCAATTAGTTTCTTATCCTTTGCAAGTCCATCCTTCATTAAGGCTGTCTCTGCATCTCTTAATTTCTTTTGAGCATCATAAATTCTTTGATCATCTGCAATCATTTGAGCAACCAATTTAGCCTCTGCCTCTGCATCAATAGCATCCCATTTGTCATTGATTTCTTTTTGCTTTGCTCTAATACTCTCTTGATATTGAGCCTGTAATTGTGCTATCTTAGCCGCCTTCTCTTTGTCATCTTTGAGCTCAGTGTTTGCATCCTCTAATTTACGCTTGTAATCAAGAGCCAACGCATCTAAATCTTTTTTCCTGCTCTCCTCTCTGATTGCCATTTTCTCATCCTCTAATCTGCGTTGGATATCAATCTCACTTTGAGCAGTATCATTGGCATTATTTATTGCGTCTTTTGATGCATTTTTATTACCTTCTTTTTGGCTAAGTATCAATCCATCTCGCTCTCCTTTCATTTGTGTAACAACTAACTTTTGTGCATCAATTGCCTTTTTACTTTCCTCATTTATTGACTTTGGATCAAATAATAAACCAGATAAAAAGTCAGCCCCCTGAGCAGTCATCTTACTAATTTCTTTATTGATATTTGTTGTTGCAATTTTACCAATCCCCAATGCCTCACTAACTAAGTTGGCAGTCTCAAGTACAGCATCAATTGGTAAGGCCATGGCTCTAAACACAAGCATGTAACCTTCCAACTGCATTCTAAAAAACATTTCAGCATATCCCTTATTCCTTACAGCCGCATCATATTCTAACTTAGCAGTCATTTCAAGTGACTTCAATTTGTTTTCTGCAAGTTTAATATCTGTATTAAGTTGATTAATCTTATATTGAATAATCTCCTTTTCACTTTTGCCCTGTAGTTTTAAAGTGTTTTCTTGAGCGTTAAGCATCTCACCTTTTAACTTATTGGCTGCAATATCTTTATCCAGTTGTTGATTGTATTTCTTTTGCTCTGCAGATACACCACCAACAGCCGCCTTAATATCATCCCAATAAGCAACCACAGTACCCAATGCGACAACCAAAAGTCCTATCCCAGTTGCTGCAATACCACCCCTAATACCACTCAATGCAGCCTTAGCAGATTTGCCCATGTTTGTGAATCCTGTACTTCCCGCTGCAACAGCTGTATTTTGAGCATTTTGAGCAGCTGTAAATTGAAAAGTTTTAGCAATTGCCGCTGTGAATCCTGCCCTAATCTCAGTAAGCATGTCACCTAATCCACCCAATGTCTTTAATGCATCACCTAATCCCGCAAGGGCTTGGAGTTTTGCCATGCCAGCAAGGATGTTTTCATTTTCAACACCCAACAACATCATACTTGATTGTACACCTTGGAAGGCAGCCACACCAATTTGCCCTGCCTTGGCAACAGAACCAGCAAAGTTTTCCATTGCACTACCTGCAGTGGCTTTTACCACAGCATTAGTATCTGCAATCTGGTCCTTTAATGCACCGGCTTGCTGTGTCATTTGTTGGAATCTTGGATCAGATGAGTCCATGTTCTGCAATTGCTGAGTTAACTCCCTTAATTGTAGCTTTAAACTCTTAGTCGCACCCTCATAATTACCTACATTTCTCTGATGTTGCCCAACAGTTGCATCAACTTTTTTGAGTTGTGCATCCAAACGTGTTACAGTATCAAGTAATTCTTTGCCCTCTGCTGTGTTTTCTTGGTTGGTAACTGCCAAATCTTTGTAAGCCTTGCGGGCTTTGTTTAATTCTGCACTCAATTTACTGTAGGCACTTGCCTCACTTGATGCCAACTTAGCCGCTTTCTCCTGTTCCTTTGCTACCCTTGCAAGTTCCTGAGCCTGCATCTTTTGGAGCTTGACAATTTCCTGCTCTGCCTTTATCTTTTGTTGGTCTGCCTGGGCTTTTAACTTCTCAATCTGTATTGATTGCTGCATTAACTTATTTGCCTGCTCTGTTGCCGCTCCAAATTGCTTTAATTGTGCAGTTGATGCCTGAGTATTGGCAGCAAGTTCACCTTTCAAACCTGTTGCAGTCGCTTTAAGTTCAGCCTGTAACTCATTAAACACTGCAAGTGTCTTAGTTGCTGAATCCCTAACTCCTTTGAACAGGTCTTCCTGCTCAAATAAATCACTGCTACTTATCTTTTTTGCCATTTTGTGCCTTTAAATAACGTTCATATTCTCTTTGTAGTGTAAAGAACTCTTTAACACTTATCTCCTTTGTCTTAATCCATTGACCTAACCACTTCGACATGTGGATTAACATCTCCTCAATCCCTACTCCACCGCCTGCAGTGTTCAAAATATTCTTTAATCTGGTCTCTTCCATCTCAATCAAGGTCAATTTAAACCGATCACCTGTAATTACATACTCCAGTTCCTGTATTGCCTTGTCTTTTATCACTTTCAATATCTTTGCATGCACCTTTGACAGTCCAAACTCCTTAATGTACTCATCATGTATCTGTTCCCACATGATTAAATCATTTTGCTCTGAGCCTTTTTGAGCCGTTCTAAGGAACTTTAACTCACCGCCTAAGCATTTATACCAATTATAGATTGGAAGGTCCTCAATACTCTGATAATATCCTTCTAATCTCTTTGTCGTACCTTTCGAGGAGTTCGATTTGTAATTTATTTTTGCTCTCCTCAGTGAGCCCAATAATGCCCTCCCCGAATTTTGTAAATAAGTTATCATTGCCTTTAATTGGATCTGCATCTATTTCAAAAAAATCTTTTCCCAACAAAAATACCATACTTCTGTAGAAATCACCACTATCAAACAAATTATATGGCTCACCTGCTCTCTTCCTACCATCACTTAACATCTCAGTAGTTTCAGAATAAGTGGTGCGACCATTATCTTTATTCCTTAATGGATTACCTGTCTCATCAACACCCTCATTGAGTAACTGATCCTGTTGAATGTACTCCACTATGATAGTGTTCTGCAAGGTTTTATCTAAAAATACTCTCTTCCATACCTCATCTGGCTTTAAAAAAGCTGCAATATTATCCAGTAAGTTGATGGCCTCCTCCATTTCAAAATCAAAGGTATAAAAAAAGACTCGCACATTTCTGAACGAGTCTCTTTTTTGAGTTTATAGTTTGAACTATTAAGCCGCTGTGAATGTTACAGAACCTGTAAATCCATCCTTAACAACTGACACTGTGTAGTCATCACCAGATACAAACGCTTTCAATAAAGTGTAAGTTCCTGCAGGTGACTCAGATACACCAGTTGGAGATCCTAATGATAACTGGTTGGTTACATCAAATATCTCCCAGTCAGACGTAGATGTCACACCTTGAAGTAAGATAGGGTTCAATGCTGTTCCATAATCAAATGTAGCATCCAATGTAACTGAAACAGTTGTAACCTGAGATGCAACCGCTAAGTTAACATCAATCAATCCAGTCAATGTGTTGAAGTCAAGGTTTGCCTCTGTTGCTGTAATCATGTACATAGTTGAATCATCAAACAAACGATCAAAGTCGAATGTTAACATGATTTTCTGTACAGTTGAATCTGTTGCAAACATGAATGTAGGGTTCCATGATTGGTTATCTACAGGGATAGGATATAAATATCCATTCACTTTTGAACCAATTAAGTTACCTGTTACGTCAACAACATACACTCCGAAGTTCACACAACGACCTGCTTTCATTTTACCTAATAAGGTTGGAGTTGAATCCTCTCCCCATAACTCACCAGAGAATGATCTTTTACCTTCTCTTAGGAATGCCATACGTCCTGAGTTAGCCTCTTCAAATTGAGACTCTGCCTTTGGTAATTCTACATTCTCAAATGCCGGTAAAGGGAACCATCTCTTTGATGCATCTGGCTCATTTACTAAGCTATTCCATGTTGGAAGTGGAGCAGATAAATCTATCCCGTTCAATGTTCCATCATTGGCATTCAATGGAACCATTATTAATTTACTTGTTACGCTCTGAATAGGAACGCACCCTGGTCTCCCTGTGTTGCCAAGACCAGCATTACAATTACATCCTGCCATTTTTTCTATTTTTTAGCATTTACAATTCTGTTTATATTTCGTTAATTTTATTCGTAGCTCAACACCACTTAAATTTGCATCCAATATGTTTTGAAAATAACCATTTGCCTGCTCAGTTCCAAACCGAGTGAAGTTCACAACCTCATAGCCCTCCAGAGTTTTATATGATGGACTGTTATCAATCACCTCAATGAACTTGCCAGCGAGCTTACTCATTGGAACAACAACATTATCAATGTGGTCCTTTGTGTAGTAGTTCACAATGTCAGTCTCATCAAGGAAAAATATCCTCAAGTCACTCTCCCATTCGTAAACACTTTCACGTCCAAACTTTTGATATCTCACATCATGCAACAACCATACTAATGGAGTCTTTTGTGTGAGGTCATTGCTGACTGCTGTCCATTCATTGTTGGCTGCTATCTTAGTGCCTGGCACAAAGTAAGGCTGTGGAAGTGTCAACACCCCTGTAGCATTACCTGCCTGAATCCACTCATCTGTCTCAATGGCTGTGATTAACAATTGACCATTAATAGGATCTGTGATGTACTTTCCAACCCTTGCATAAGACGTGTCACATGTGATTGTCTTTTGCTGAATTGGATCATACAACCCAAGTATCTCATTATCTATCTGAGCGACTAAGTCCTCAACTGCCTGTGATACATCCTGTGTCATAACCAATACGCTGTTAATTTAGGAACTCCTCTGAATTTTCTATAATCACCTATGCCAACGTATGTAAGCTCTATTGTGGCATCATTATTCCCACCAGGTAAAGTGAACGTGTCACCTATTGTGTAGCCGGTTCCTGTTTGTGTTATGGTAACCTCATCAACTACTCCTGAGCCATCCTCTATGATGTCAACTTTCAACCCTGTGCCTGTGCCTCCTGTTAAACTTACATTTGTTTGATTGACATATCCAGTGCCCCCACTTGTCAAATTCAGTGTAACTGCTTGACCTAATGGGGGAGCTGTGGTATATCTTATGAAATCTCGAATTGAATTATAGGACCGTATTGCCTCATTATAACGAGTGTACATCATGCTGAATAAAGTATTAGCCACTGTACTGTTCTCATTATCTGGCTTAACTAATCCTATTGGCGTGATTTGGTTACTCAAGTCTTTGACATATTCAAAATAAATAAATCCTTTCAACATCTCTTTTATCCCCTCTGAGTCCAATTGATTTACACCCTCATATATTCCATTGAAATAATAAAAGTTGTATCCCATGTCCTCCGATAATGGATTGAATAAGACTAAGAAATTAGGGCTTTGAGGTACATTGTTTAATAGGTCACTTTTAAACTCATTGTAAAAAGTAATCCCAAACAACTCCTTTAAATATCTTGGCTCATACCGGTTGATATAATCCTGCAATTTAGCTTGATCATACATACCTGTAGATACTTGATATTTGCCCGTAAAATCTTGAATTGAAAGTATCATTTTATTTTATTTTACCATATCCTTTTTTAACCAATGCCTCTGCCTTTGAGCCTAACATCTTCCATATTTGACCTTTTGCAAGGCCAGGGAAGGTGCCATTGCTAATGAATGTATACTCTTTGGATGGATCTAAGCTCACAGCCTCAACAGTTTCAACCGCCTCAACCTGTGGAGCCTCAATCTTATTCTCAAGTTCTACATTAGCAACTTTCTTTTTGCGTGGTTTCTTTTCCATAATGGATTGAATTTTAGTCGTTGATTAGAGCTATATCAGTTGCGATATCTGATTGAACAAACGCATTAACATCATTACCTTTGATGTAAGCTACCAAACGAGCCTCACATAAGATAGTAACCATGTTACGAGTGAAGTCATCATTCTCATATCCTACTGACATATTCATGTCCTCTCTGAACTTGATGTTGAATTTAGTGAAGTCACCAACAACCAAAGTACCTGCAGTGATGTTGTTTGAAGATACGATAGTCAAACCAGCCAACATCATATTAGCATCCCAAAATGCAGGATAAGTGTACTCACCAGATGATGTCTTAGTCAACTCAATTTTAGCAACATCCTCTGGGTTTAATACAACGTGAGTAGGTTGAAAATTAGCAGCTTGAATCTGAGCCTTAGCAACTCTGATTAAGTCAGAAATGTTTGCTCCTGGGATAGTACCTGCGAATGTACCTGCAGAGAATGCCGGTGCAACAGATAATAAACCATTTAAGTCAACACCACCTGCTCCATTTACTAATGAATAATCAATGTTTTGCTCAATAGCTTCCATCAATTCAGTGTTGATTTCAGATCTAACGAATGATAAGTCAGCCAACATCTCTTTTGAAACCTTGATGTAAGCAGCAATTTTCTTAACTTCCTCAGATACCTCCTCATACTTAACCTCTCCATTGAATTTTGCACCAGCCTCATTTACCCATAGAGTTCCTTCAGCTCCTGGAGTAACGTTTTGAGTTTGTTGGATGTAAGTAACGAATTTTGATGTAGTTGTTCCTACATTAGAAATCTCACGTATTCTACGAATAGGACGTGCAATTCTGTTTACTCCTGGCTCTAATACACTCAATGCAACATTACCAGAGTAATCTCCATCAATTGTAGTGTCAGTCTTAACATCCAATGTAATTCTGTTACCTTTCTCAATTGAGTCAGTGATAGCCTTAACATTGTCAGAATAAGTCTTAACCAATGCCTCTTTTAAAGTCTTAGCTCCTTGAGTCTTAGGTGCATCAACTGCCTTCTCAGACATAGCCTCAATACGACCTTCCATTTTAGCAATAGCTTTCTCCATTTCAGAGTTCTTAACTTCGATAGACTTGAAGTTATCAAGCTCGCTTTTCAATTGTGCAACCTCATCCTTTGTAGGAACTGTTGCCATTTTTTCAGAGAACAAACCGTTGATTTTTTCAACAACTTGCTCAGGTGTTAAATTGTTTTCCATTTTTAGTTTAAAAAAAATTAATAATTAAAGTTGTTTAAATACCGTGTTCCAATCAAATATAGGTTGCTCCGGCTCATACAGTTTAACAGAATGCTCTTGCGGTTCTGTTTGTGCGAGTAAAGTCAATTGACTTGACAGGAAGTTGGCTTTCATTTCGAGTTCATACAAACGCTCATCTGAGCCCTTACCATTTGCCAGGGCTTTGATTACTGTTTGTAAATCATCTGAAATCTTATCTATATATGTTTTTTTAGTTTCGCTTTTCATGATGTCAACCACATTAGTCAACTCATTTGCTCCAAAGGTAACAGCAGAACCCTCCCAAAGTTTAACCTCTTGGAGTAGTGTAAATCCGCCCAATGGATTGGAACTATCCTTAACAAATTTAGTCTTATCAGATACCCTTTGGAATCCTACTGAATGCTCCTTTATGATGCCCTCTTGATAGTCTCTCCATGCATCCTCTCCCATTGTTGAGGTCCCTAATCTACCAACAGCAAAGAGTCCATTGTCATCCTCTTGTAACTTACTGAATACTCCGATCTGTTTCTCCCAGTCATGATGTCTTAGGAATGCAATCTTACGATTAGATGCAGCCTGTGGTCCTCTCTCCTGGATGGACTTTTTAAACGCACCCTTTTGGATCACATCATTATCAGAATCAACATTGCCAAACTTTGCCAAATATACTGCAACTTCTCTCTTTGAGGAGTCCATGTCTTTAATTTCAAAGCCGCTTTTTATCTCATATTTACTCATACTTTTTGTATTATCGGTCCATGCTGTTGAACATATTGCAAACCTCTGCTCACTGTCATACTCACTGTTCATACTCTCATCACTCATGCAACGTCCAATGAACTGCTCTTCATTCTCTTCTCCTGTTGGCTTAGGTATTGGCATTTGGTATTGGATTAGTTATCATTGAATTTGCTGTCACAGGATCATAACCATAGTAGTTAACCAATGTATTTACAGCTGTTTGTCTATCCATCTGGCCACTACTTACAGCGGCATTGAGTCCTATGATACCATCCAAACCTCCGACTGTTCCTTTCAAGTTGGTCTGAGCCTGTGCCAATGCAGCGGCCTGTGCCTCTGTTCTGTCTTGTTTCTGTAACTCGATATCAAACTCCTCTGCATATTGCTGTTGAGTTATCACTCCATCTCTAAGCATAACTGACCATGTGTCAACCTTTGTCTTCTCTGCCTGAGCTTTTACCTGCTCATCATCTTGAAGTATTGGCAGATGTTGAAAGTTAGCCTGTAGATAGTACTCACCTTGCAATCCCCACTGAGCTATCATTGAATCATACATCTGTTGAGTCTCTGGAATGATTGTATCAGTGTAAGCCATACGAATTGAATCCCTCACATTGCTAAATGTTGCACCCTTCTCACTTGAGAATAGGTTGTAATTCAAACCAAATGCATCAATGATTGCCAACTTATCCTCTGTTAACTCCTCAAATAACATGAGGTCACGTGTTGGATAAGACATTGGCTGCCAATTAACATTGGACTCAGTGATTATTAACTCATCTTTTTGTCTACGATACCAGTCTTTTTGTATCTTTTGTCTCTCCTCTGGAGTCATTGGAATAGCTCCTCCCATGTCATTACTTTGAGCAGATAAGATACCAATGGCTCCCAGGTTCTCAAGTAATACATTTCGTTTGTTATAGCTGGCCATGATGTTTGACAGTGGTAATCTGAGTGAGTCAATCCTTGAGATAGGTCTTACTATGTTCATACCATCTGCAGTTGTCAGGTATATTGAATCCTCTAATTGAATTGTCTCTTTGGAACCATCATCATAAGTGAATACAAAGGAATCAATGAGGTCATTGATCTCCATTTGCTTTAATTTCTTACCACTTAGATTGATTTTTATCTTATTGTTTGGTAGTGTTATAATCAAATTACGCTGACCAAAGGACCTCACAGGGCAGTAAGCAACCACATTCGAGTATAAAGCATCCTGTACACTCATTGAATATACCACATCAGACCAGGATTGAACTCCATTTGGCTTAGTGATGAGGTCATTAATCCAGTGATCAGTGACTAAGTTACCCTCCTTATCAAATAATGTTGGCACATTAGAGCTCATCATAGTAGCTCTCTTGTTAATAACTGACCTAAGTTCTGGAATATCAATGAATAATCTCCATGCATCCCCAGTATCAAGCCAAACAGCCTCTTTTTTACCCCATATCTGCACTGCAGGTGGGAATATTTGACGCGTTAAGTTTCTATAACGGTCTGTATTAGCGTAATTATCAACGAACGCACTAAGGAAATTGAATGCCATTCAATATTGTTTTGGCAAATGTAATCATTATTTTAATATAAAAAAGGGGGTTTAAATTATGCCAGTTGTCTGAACATGGATTGAGCAAAGATTGATAAACCTGCCAGGCAATCCGGTGCATCATCATTCTTATTCTTACCCTCCTTACTGAAATGAAGTACATTCTGCAGAAATAACTCACATTCAGGAGTGCCATTGTTAACGAATGTAATCCTTTGCTGGATCCAAACAGATTGCATGATGATACGTGTTATCTTATTCACTGAGTTATGGACCGGCAATATCCTTGTGTTGGTAATCTTTTGCAATCCTCTGGCAAACATAGCCCCCATACTATTGGACTCCACCCTGCAATAGGTAACATTCCACTCATTGAGCTTGTTTGCTATCAATGGCATGGTGATGTCAGTGTTTGACTTGTTGAATACATAGTCAACCAAATAGAACTCATTGCCTGCCACTGCCAGTATTGCGAATGCAGTGAAGTCAGCCCCAGCATCTGCCACATCACAGTAAGCAATGCACCCTTGGACTCTATCCTTGATGCTGTTGAACTCAGTTAGTGGAATAGTCTTGAGGTCATTGAACAACCTTCCTTGAATATCAACAGGTGACTGCATGTACTCTGCCTCCCAAATGGAGGGCTCAGTTCGTTTTTTCTTATCCAGGTACTCATCTGTGGTCATCACTGACTCACAAAATGACTTACCATCTATCAATGCAGGGATAACAATTGACTTATCATACATCCCCTCATTCATTTGCCTACCTATCACATCATTCAATGACCAACGTGTGCCAATGTCAATCCTCTTGCATCCACTCTCAAAGCGGCTGTCATGTGTTGCCTCCTTCCATTGGATGATGCGTTCATTCTGAGTGTCTGACAATGCCTGTTCTAATCCTGTGTAAAGGTCATCGGTAACTGCAATGTTATCTGCACCAAATCCTATGATAGTACCTCCCACCCCTGCACCAAAGTAACTCACTTGCTTAGCTGAATTAGTGTTCCATCCTTGCAGGTTTGCCTTATCCTCACTCAGTTGAACGTTAGGGAATACCTGTTTGAACTTATCACTCTTCACTATGTTCCTGACATCATAAGAGAACTTGAGGTAAAGTGTTGCCGTACATGCGTTACGCATTACTGACCTTGCCGGGTTCCTGCCAATGGTCCATGCACAAAACAATGAACTGACATAGGACTTACCTGCCCTTGGAGGCATGGATACACTTAAAGACTTAATCTTGTTATCCTCTATTTCTTGGAATGCCTCTGCGACACTGTGAAGAAATAACCTACTTTCAAAGAATGCCTGGTCATAGTAGAGGCAAAATTCCCAAAACTCCCTACGGCAAAGTTCGAGGCGTAATATCTGTAATATGGCGTTTTGCTTATCATTCACCTTTGAGGAGTTGTCTGATGTCATCTGATGTTAATCCAGTGAGATCTACATTGGTTTGGGTTTGTTCAATCTGTTGTGTTGGAGCTCCATAGGCACTGTCTAAGACCGCCTTATAAGCATTGGTATCCTTTTGTTCAATAGCCTTATCAATCTGAGCTTGATGCATCTTTAACTCTTGGTCATTGACATCAAGTAACTCTCTCAAAATAGTACTTCTGTTGCGTGCTCCTTTGGGTCTTCCATTGGGATTGCCACTTTGACCTGACTGCCACGCTGGTTTTAGATTATCTTCCCTTCCCATAGTCGGTGTTTATTCGGTGTAAAGATAATGAATAAATCAAAACATGTTTGCTATGAGGTAATAAAGCCCTATCAATGCCAATGCAACTATCACTCTCATTAGGCTTTCAGTTGCTTTTTTAGGATCATATATCCACTTTTGAATAGTATCACAGCTCTTCCATGGCATGAACAATAGAACGAATTTATCTGCAAAGTATAACAGTGCAAATACTGGCAGTATCATAAGCCCTAATGCTACCTTAATTTTATGCCTCATTGTGTATATTTTTTACTTGATTGTATAATCTAAACTCTTGTTTCATTCCATTATCCCAAACCACATTGATAACAGTGTCAGTGTGATCCACAATAGTGCCAAGTGGCTCATCATTGATGTAGGCTGTCTTAGTCTCAAAGTTGAATGAGTAAACATTCTTAGTCTCTTTTGAGTTCATAGTAATTGTTTATTTCGTTCTTTAGTACTCTTATTCTCTTGGCATAGTTCAATGCATCAATAGGATTACAAATATAATCAAATCCAATATCTGTTATCACATCCACCAATTTGAGTGCTGTATCCTGGTCCTTTGCAATCTTAATTATCTCAGATGTATGAATCATTTATTATCTTATTTCTGACTAAAAAATTATGTTTCATTGAGTTACTCATTGACCTTTTGAACATTCTATATTCGTACACTTTCCCATCCTTTGTCTCATGTGTTACCTTGAATAGGTTGATGTTGTCGCAGAACCAACGAATCTCATATCTATTGAGCTCCTGACATCTCAGATACCTATCTTTGAAGAGTATAGAATACAGCCGCCCAAATGTTTCATTACTTACAGTAACAGCAAATGGTTTCTGTTTTCTATGCAGGTCAATGATTAACACTTGGCTAAGGTAAGGAAAGTTATCAACATGACAAAGGGGAGTTGTTATACTCCCCCTTGTGGCTTACCAGAGCCGAATGTGATCCCCCTTGTGTGCATATTCATTACTTCCCAGGTTTTTGATCTGAACAAGGGGGTAGGTTTGCCGAACCTCAGTTATTAATCTTATCAAGTATTGATTGAGGGGTGTAATACTGCCCTTCAATGTCAATCATTATCTGTACTAAGTAATTCATTTCTTTATCAAATATTTAAACGCACTATCATAGAATGGAGTCCTCACTTCTTTACTATTCATGAACCTGTATAATACAGCAGGATTAACTCCCATATCCTCTGCCATGTGAATTATCTTATATCTGTTTGACAGTTGGTCTTTGAGTTCCTTTCTGAGCCACTCAGTGAATGACTCATCAAGGTTTAAGTAGACTGTCTTAGAACGGTAAGTCATCTGGCTCATCTGCTGGT
>Ga0315909_10004050_pt1 | contig 17480 bp, 40 predicted proteins | sample LakEriMetagenome_11_FD_203527 | JGI IMG/M metagenome (GOLD analysis project Ga0315909, IMG submission 203527) | Freshwater fungal communities from buoy surface, Lake Erie, Ohio, United States - Buoy 2 MA125 | ecosystem: Environmental > Aquatic > Freshwater > Lake | place: USA: Lake Erie, Ohio...
CTAAAGAATTCGTCTTGGACGATCTCGGGACAACTCTTTGCAAGGTGCTTATAGATGGCTTCGTTTTTACCAAATCGTATATTACGAATATAATACTCAGAATGCCAAGCATGAATCCCAGAACTAGAGCCAACAACCAAAGAAGTGGTCCCTGATGGTTTAATGCAAGTTGTCCTAGCAGCCACGTTAATGCCAATAATGGTAGCAACACGTTCATTCTCCTTTTTTACAATTTCAGAAGCATTCTCTAAATTCAAAGGTAAGATAGCACCAGAAGCAATTCCGGTAATACCAACACCAATTAAAGCATCTTTCTCAGTTGTCTTTTGCCATACATCTCTCAAGTAATGGAAGTCCGTGTATCCAGCTTGGAGTGTACCTAAGAATGCTGCGGCTTTAGCTCTAGCATTCAAATCTTCTTGACTCAGTATATCACTAGCGTTAATCTCTGTCAAATTACAAAATTGGAATGGCCTTAAAGCAATCTCACAACATGGGTTAGTTCCCCAGTCTGCGTTGTTACTAAAATATAGACCTGGCTCACCTGATCCAGAAGCTTGAATCTTTTTCCATAAGTCCAAGAATGTTTCCTTTGTAACTTTGTGGCGTACCACTACTGCCGAATTGTTGGCTCTACCTCTTTGTGGATTGAGCTCCCACCAATTACCAAATTTACAAGTTAGCATTTCTTCGTCATCAATATCAAATAGAGAGATTAAAGCAGCTCTACGAATACCTCCAGATAATACAGCATCGGCAATGAAACACAACATGTCATGCGCTTCTAATGTACTAAGCTTTTCTCCAAATTGTTTTCTATCTAGAATTCTTTGTAAATTAAATAGACAAGTCTTCAGAGGCTCTGGGCCAGGTGCTTTACCTCCAGAAGTAACGAGCTCCTCGCCTTTTTGTCTAATGTCCGAGAAGTCAAAGATAGGCATTGACTTACCTTTAAAATAAGCTTCCATAAGCTTTTTAACTGCGTTTGCCCATCCTTGGATAGAATCTTCAATTAAGAAGCGTCTAGATCTTCCAGGCTTCATAATCTCGCCCATTTTCTCTACGTGATGTTTTTGCACTGAATAACCTAAACCAGTCCCACCAAGTAAAAGAAACATTGCTTCAGAAAAGATTAAATGGTTATCAGCTGGGCCATAAGCACAATTAAAAATTCTATTGGGACTTACTTCGATAGGCTTTCCAGCAAACTGCATAGAACGCATTGAAGGTAAAACTTTTTTAGGAATTATAAAGTCAGCATATACTTTAATAATCTCTTCTGAGAGTTGTGGATATTTTTTTAAATGCATGTCTCTATTTCTTAGACAAATTTCTTCCCATGTCTCTCGTCTTTTTTTAGTCTTGTCATATTTTGCATACTTAGAAAATACTGTAATGTCTGACATGATTTTGATACTCTTATCCATTATCTCTCCTGTTTATAACATAGACCTGTAGGATTTATTATAGCAAAATTCTTACAAAATTTAAATCATTTTTTCATGGCAGTCATAACTTTTTTATAGTAAATAAAACTAGTTGGACGTTTTATTTTCCTTGCTCCTTTAATTCCAAGATTATAACAAATAACCCAAGTATTGTTAGCTTTGTGAATGCAGTTTTGCTTAGCTTTCTTTAGTATCTCAACCCCTCTTTTAATATTAGTACAGCTATTCAATAACTGTAATTGACTTTCTGGAACGAATTGATGTCTAATCTGCATTAATCCAGAATCACCGTTAGAACCAATTGAGAAAGGATTTCCATTACTTTCAACTTTAACAATCGCATCGGTTATATTTGGATTAATCCCAGATATCAATGAATAAAACAAAACACACGAATAAAAACTCATAGTAACTCCTTCTCTAAACTAGATACTACATACCAACCATAGTAGTTAAAACACTCTAGAACGGATTTTATAGTAGCTCTTATATCTGTCGAGTTACCGTCATCTGGGTAATTCCAAACGAAAATAAACTCTTTTTCTGTAATATCAGTACAAACACCATACAAATAAGGATCTTGAGATGTTTTGAATACCATTCCAATAAATAAATCATCTTTGGTCATTAAATTTCTCCAAAAGATTTTCTAGCAAAATTACAGTAAATCCTTTAGTTATAAAAAATAAAGTTATCTTTATCAAGAACAATAAGAAGAACAATCGAAGAAAGAATTCTCTAGCTCTAAATAAAATCATACTACATCTTCCAAATAAATTACTTTGCCAAAATCTGCCGGAGCTGGAGACTTTCTTACACCAACCCATAGAAATGGTTTATTTGGATTCTCTGGCTTATCTGCCGTATCAAAATCGCCACAGTATAAAATTCCATCCACTTTTAACTCAACTGCTTTTTTTATAGCTGGGTTATATGCAGTTCCACCTCTTCCTTTAAAGTTTGGAGTCTTACCTGCCTCAAAGTCATAAACATTCTGCACAATACAATCTGCCTCAATAACCGTTATTTTTACCCCACAAGCTCCAATTGCTTGCATTTCTGCCCAAAACATAGATAATTCTTCGTCGCTAACCGATCCAGAAGTATCAACACAAAGTCCTAAATGAAGCTCAGGCTTCTTTTTATTTCCAGGTTGAAGAATTCCATAGCGTCTATTTCTACGCTTTCTAGTAGGGATTCTGGTGCTTTTAAGAGTATTAACATAGAATTGTCTTAGTTGTTGCTTCCAATTAACTTGGCTTTTATTCATTTCAGTAATCATCCCAACTAACTCATTTGGCAAATTACCTATCCCACCGATAGATTTAACAGAGTCATTTACGGCTTGCTTGGCAACTTCTTTTTGCATTTCCTCACTTCCCTGAGATTTATCCCAAGTAGAATGGTCATCCATAGTGTCGCCCATTCCTCCATCACTAGGAAGTATATCAGAATTCTCTTCAGCAAACTGATTAATTCTATTGTAATAATATTCTGCAATCTGGCCTTCTACCATTGGAGTAAAAGCTCTTTTAAGCCCATCTTTTGCGTTAGCTTTATCTATCATTCCCTTCATCATATCATTCAAACTATTAACAGTTACTCCACCAATTTTTTCTACAGTAGCTACTAAGTCATGGGTATTGATAGTAGCATCGGTAGCAATATTAAATCTTTTATGCAATTCTGGATTAACTACGCCAATTTGTTTTGCTCTGGTTATATGCTCTTGCAAGATATGCCCACACTCATGTTTAAGCACCTTAACAACGTCAATCAAGTCTAGGCTTTCTATCCATTCTTCATTATAAGTCAAATTAATCTTATCAGTGATAAAAACTCCAGCGGTGGGAATTTTATCTGTCTTTGTAATCTTCATTTTAGAAATTAAGTGTCCATAAAAAGGTTCAGAAAACAAAAGAGAAGTTAAAGCTTGTTGAAATTTATTCATAATATATCTCCAATTAATCTATGTATTTTCCCATTTTACTTTTCCACCAAGTTGATCCACGTAAAATTCTACTGCCTTTCTTAATTCTTCTATATTTCCAAAGTCCTCACCGAGAGAAGCTTGATCTCCTCTTATTAATATATGTTTACTATCAGATCCTAAAAATCTCCATACATTAAAAGGAACTTCTATATCTTTTTGCAATTTTAATTGTTCTTTTAGTTTTTTCATAACTAGCCTCCAAAAAGAAAGCGAGAGTTTTACCTCTCGCCCTTGACTTAATTAATGATACAGGAGAGAAATCATTGCGTCAAGTTAAAACGGAACATCATCTAGTTTTTTCTTAGATTTCTTTTCTCTTTCTTCTTTAGAAGCTTTGTACGCTTCTTTTGCAATTCTAGCTTCTTTGATCTTACCAACTAACTCTTTATTTTCTAGAACATGATTTTTCATATTTACATTTGTTGTAAACTGAGAAACTGACTTGAGAGGAAGCAGCGTAGCATAGGCATTTTCAATTGGAGTATCTAACAAGAATGCTACAAAATTTTTGGCATTGACTTCTGTTAAAGTGTTAGCTTTAAGTCTAGAAGTAATTTCTTCCAATGTACTAGAACAAACTGTCGAAACAATATCAGTTCTAGGATTCTCTAGGCTCTCCCCAGTCTGGACATTCTTAAAATATTTAAGGAAAGAGTCTCTAGACTTATTATAATTATCCAGGACTTCTTTTCCATCAATAATCTTTATTTGATTCTCTTTCCAAGAACTATAAGCAATCATTGCCGCAGTTCCAACAATCCCCATTCCTGCTTCTCTGAATAGACTTTCTGGCATATTTGTGAGCTCTAACTTTTGTAAACGATCCCACGATCTTCGTGATGGTTTAACAAAATCTAAAGTGACTGCTTTTAAATCTGTTTCTTCTAAAAGCTTAGTCTGTTGTCTTAAAAAATCACTGATAGGACTATTTGTATATTTGACATTCATATACTCATGGAATTCTTCATGAGTTGGATCAAGATTGATATGGACAAAACGATCTGCAAAAGCTTTATCTGCGAAGTCTAGGACTGAATAATCATCGGTAGCTGGATTCATTGCCATAATAATAGCTGAGTCTTCTGGTAGAGTATAATCATGAAGTGTACCTTCCAAAGCCAATTGAAAGATAGCTTGAAGCAATTCTTTTGATGCGCGATTAAGCTCATCAAAGAATAGAATTGATCTAGCTTTTTTAGGTAGTTTACTTGGATGAACAAAGCTTACTGAAGTTGCTTTTCCATTGTCATCTCTGTTAAACTCTGGAAGGCCCAAAAGATCGCCATTATCCGACATTTGACCAAGGAAGAATGGGTGGAAAGTATAACCATTTTCTTTTGCATATTGAGCTACTACAGATGATTTTCCAATACCATGCTTGCCGATAATATTTGGCACAAGTCCTGATTGGATAAGGAATGGTAGCGATTCTTTTAGTTGTGTGATATTCATAGTTTCTCCTGTTATGAGTTTATCAACTTTTTAGATTATAAATTACTTAGATACCTGTGTCAATTTATTTTTATTATTCTGTTTCCATTTATTAACTTGTTTTACGCAGCACTTTTTACAAGCCGACCTGACTCCTCCTTTAGAAGTTCTATGTGGAGAAAATTCAGAAAACTCTTTTATAATTTTACATTTGCTGCACGCTTTGGACTTAAAAGAGACTATTTTATAATTTTTTATAACTCGTTTAACATTAACATTTCTTTGTTTAAGGCATAGTTTAATGAATTCATTACCAACTTTTATGCGCCTTTCGTCGGCAGCATTTAACTCCAATATTTCCACCTCGGGATTATTCCCAACTTCAATTGGAGTAGATTTAAAAATCTTATTAAATGTCTTAACATCTTGTTTAGGCATATTCTCAAAAACCTCAATTAGATTCATTGTAGCTCCTTTAAAGTTAAAATCTTTTCTTTGCCATATCTTCTTTGATTAATATAACCCATTTTTTCTAAATTGTTAGCACTATTTCTTATAGTTCTAATAGATAAACAAGTATTGTTCATTAAAGTAGTTAGCGAGTATATTTCTTTTGCATCTCTAATAGCGATATAGATCATGAATTCTGATAAGGTAAGTTTTTTAAAATAACCTGGGAGAGTTAGTTCATTATTTTCATTGGATATATTGTTTAAAGCTCGCTTCTTTTTTAGATAGTATCTTTTATTTCTTCTTTGTTTTCCTATTTGTTTAGTATTCATAACGCCTCCTTAGTTATCTTACTACCAAATAACGCAAGTGTCAAATTATTACAGTAATTGTTCTTCCAAAGAGGATAATTCTCGCATGATATATTCTTTATGAACGGCTAGAGTCCAAATACCATCAGTCATAATTGCATTCGGATGAGGTTTTTCAAGATGATCTAACCTAAACCAAGTATTTCTTAAAAAATCTCCATCCAAAATAGTATATAATCCAGGTATAGGGCAATCTTCAAAAGCGTCTACAATATCTTGTACGCCAAAAGCTCTTGCTATAAATTTTTTGGTTTGCATTTAAAATATCCCTGTCTAACCATTTTAACTAAGTCTTTTCCAACTTTTTCACAATTACTTTTCTGAGTAAACTTATAACCATACTCTACTTGGCCATGAATCATACTGATTGTCAATATCCAAATTATCATATAAGTTCCGCTTCTAAAGAAGTTAGTTTATACTTTAAATGTTCGGAATATTTAATAAAGTTCCATCTAGATCTCTGGTCTAAAAAACCAGGGTGAGAATAATAAGCTATCTCATTTTTAACTTCTCTTATTATCATTAAATTAGTGTAGTTTAGTCCCCTATCTTCATAAATTTTATAAACTTCACCAATTTTAGGCTTTTGTTGTTGCGTACCCACTTTTTTTGAATTCTTTTTCAAGTTTAACTCCCAATTTTTGAAGTTCACGCCTTACCATACGCCTTAAAACATTCCTATTCTTACTAAATCCTTCTTTGATAACATTTCTGCGCTTTGCATTAATTATTTTATAACTGCCACTCTTAAAGTCAATTCTAGCATAGTAAGAAGCTCCAGACGATGATTCTATAATATCGCTCTGAAGCTCCTCACAACTTATCTTAGTATACTGTATTCTAGAAGCCAATCACTATTCTCCTAAAATGACTCTTTTAATAACATCATCTGTCATATCTACAGTAACTAAAGCTTGCTTAAGCGTTTTACTTGTAATATCAACATTCGTGCCATGCTCAACAACTTGAAATGACTCTTTATTACGTAGTTTGTCCACTAGATAGTTTAGCGTAACATAGCTTTTCGTTGTCTTACTGTAAAGTTTACGGTTTTTAAATTTCTTAATTGTTTCCATTGTCTTTCTCCTCAAGTTGTTTTAATTTTTGGTTAGCATCATCTAGGCTTTCTTTTGCCATTAATTGCAATTCTTCAAAAGTCTTTTTAGAATTATTTAGAGACATTCTAGGCATTATTTTCTTTACCTTTTTTTCCACTTCTTCTTTATTAGAAGATTCCAATACAGTTTCTGCTAGTCTTTTTTGCATCAACAATATGTCTTTTTCTGTATTCTCTTTAATTTCTCCATTTTCTACAGCAGTCTGAAATTTTGCTAACTCTACTAGCTCCTCATCGGTTGATTCTTCGAGTGAATCAATTAAGTCTTCTTTATAACTCGCAAGTAAAGCCTCATAAGTAAGCCCCTCAGATAATTTGTTTACAAGTTGTCTAATTAACTCATCTCTGTTAATTTCCATTTTATTAACTCCACTTTGGTTCATGTTTATCACCTTCCCATCTTTCAGATAGGTAAAGTTGATATGCTTTTATTGTATCACTTTCGTGCGTAAAGTCAACACCTTTTGTCAAATTTCTTGCGTTATTTGAAAAAGGCATACGCTCACCCACTGGGATAAGCTCAACATTTGCCTCAAAAATAGGCAATAATTTAGAGCTCGCATGAGTTTTACCAGTGCGTCTAGTATACTCGTTACATAACGCTCTAAAGTGTTCCAGGAGCCATTTATAATTGCCCTGCGTAGTTCTAGTCCATTTACTACTTGGATGATTTAAATGAGCTATTTTGTAAATATCATTCCCTTTATAACCATTGACTCGCAAAGCAGTAGATAATAATTGAGCAGTTTCTAAGCACATTTTATTGCAACGCTTATCATCTAAAAATTTAGCTGCTTCTATCGGGCAATCGGACGTGGCGAAAATATTCATTATTGCACCGTCAAATAAATTGTGTTTCCATTCAATTGCTCGACAAGTTCAAAAAGCTCCGCTTCTAAAATCTTTCTGTCAAGTTCACTTGTAGCTTTATCCAATAAATCGCAAGTCATGTCAATCTTAGACTCTATTTCAATATTAGTCATCGTTAAGCTCCCCTGTAAATAAGTTATACACTAGGCTTCCTGCAACAATTATAAGGCCGAAAATACCGATTAGCAATAAAAAATTTTCAATTTTTGACATCTTATAACCTCACCAAATAATTTGTTAAATAAGACAGTGAGAGGCCAACAATTAAATAAGCTAAAAATTCTAGTTTTCTCATTATTACCTCTCAATTATAAACTTTTTACCAGTGCTTTTATCTAAGTAAAAATCATTTACTTGTTTTGTTCCGAGTTGCTTTAAAGCACCTAGTCTTTTAAAGCCCAAGTTAGCTTTATTAGTGCTATCAATCACAATAGGCTCTGATACCTTATGCCTATCTAAAAAGCTCTTTAATCCCCTTTCTTCGGCTTTACTAGCGCATTCTATAACCAATACTCGATAAGCGTTATCGGCTTTAATTAAATCAATTTTTCTAAAGTTTAAGCCTACAGTCAAAATAAAGCCTATAACCTCCCTAAAAGTTTCTGATGAAAGATTGTCCAGGTCAACAAAAAATGTTTTCATTCATTTACCTTCTTTTCTATGCTCTCGACGTTATAAAGTTCATTTATGGCCATTTCTACTCGCTGCATATTATCACTTTTAAGCCGTACTTGTACAGTAAATTTATAGTTATCTAAAGCTCTTTCCAGGACTTCAATCTCTTTTTTATTTAACTTGACTATCTTTTCCATTTTTATTTCCTTTTTAGTTTAATGCGTTTTCAAGACTAGAAACAAGCTCAAACTTTACGTTGGTCTTACCAAACATCTCCCAAGTCTCAAAACCGTTCGATTTTTTAATATGATTAAGCACGACATAAACCTTACTAGTAACTTCTTTCATATTAGTTTCAATTAATTTTTTAGCTAGTGTTTCAATCTCTTCCTGATTAAATTGGCCATCATTGTAAGGTATATAACCAGCATGGAAATAATGACTATCAGATTTTCTGCATCTTTTTTTAATTCCGTTGACAGAAATCCCTACTCTAAAAAATTGCTCCATTTTATTTCCCTTGTTAAAAGATAAGCTTCCTTGACTCATCTTATCATTTATTAAGTTTTGCGTCAATTGTTATTTGCAAACATCCTTACAATAACTATTCACGCCTTGAGTTATTTGGCCAACGCTTGGCATTGACTTAAGTGAGACAACAAAAATAATAAAGGCAATTAAAATAATGATACTTTTTAGCATAAAATTCCCCTAAGATAAATAATGTATAAGAGCTGTCTTTCCCACTACTTCTTTGCCATTGTAGCGCAGAAAAATGAGGTTATTCATATTAATCGTTCGATACTGCTCTTTCTCTACGTCAAACACAACAATGTAATTATAGGCCTCGGGTGAATATTTAAGTTCTCCACCTTTTAAATGTTTCTTAACCCCAAACCGGGCTGTCATTTCTCGAATCGTTCCATCCTTTTTAATAAAACAAGCTCTAAAAAAATTCCCTTTCACCTCATCTTTAAAATCTTGAATATCCATTTTAAACCTCCCCAATTGACTCTAAGTAATCAAGCTCAGTCATTTTCTCGCTTTTCTCCTCATCTTCCAGCACTTCTAGCTCATCTTGAATTAAATAAAATAAATCCTTTTCTGCTAGAATATCAACCACTCCATCAATTAAATCATCCTGAGAAGTTAAACCTTTATTTTTTAATTCTTTTGCAATTTCATCAAGTCTAAGTTTCATTTTGTCCCCTTTTTTGTTGTCCTACTCTATCTTAATCTTTTTTGTTCAATGCGTCAAGAAAAAAGTTTACATAAAGTATAAAAAATAAAAACTTTTAAAGCCCAAGAAATTAAAATCATACTACTCCTTAATGTATCACTAAACCTATTTTAAAATTGTCCCCAATCGCTTTTAAATCATCATTTGATGCGTTGACGTAACCTGCATTAAGTAAATCCTCTTCATTCTTAAAAATTTTTGCATGTCTATCGGTTGACTTGATTAGATCATCACGTTTTCCACCTTCACTCTTAATTAAAGTGAAATTTTTTGGCAATCGCTCGCCTTCAAATAAAGGCAAAGATTTTGAATAAGCGTAAAATTTAACTTCAGGCATTGACTCCATGATTTTAAACCACTTATGTAAATATTCCCTCGAATAAAAATCGCCTGAATCATGAATTCTTACTGCGTTAGCTTTTTTCTTTTTAATTTCAGCAATCATGAGCTCAGGAAAGTTATTTTGTTTAGTTGCTTCTAATCTTCTTTCAAAAGCAGGTTTAACATTTGACCAGATATAAGCACCTTTTGAAGCGTAACAAAATTTTTTGCAGTCTCCTGCCCAAAGGCATGTGTCCTGGGCAGGTATTCCAAAATTAAACACTTTTAATTTATTTAGCTCACTTGTTTTTTTAAGTTTAGAATTTTGAGTTAAAAAGTTCATAAAATTTTCCTTTTGTTCATTTTTTGAATTCCCTTACTGAAATGATACAGGAAAAGAAACAAAGCGTCAACTAAAAAAAACGGCTCATCCTTAAGCCTGGGTTAGTTATGCCACTAGTTTCATGGCCTCATTATAAAGGGCCGTATTAAGCTCTAAACTAGCATTAACACCTTTAATCGCTCTTATCTTGGTAGTGGTATTAGTATCCTTATTAAGAGCATAAAAACCAGTCCTCATAACATTTTCTTGAATCACATTAAAAACAGTGAAAAGATCTCGCGAGTTATCCTCATAACGCTTCGTTTCAAACAATGGGACGATTTTATCGCTAAACTTTTCACCCATTCTAATTTTTGCCGAATTCATTACAAGGGCCTCGAATTCTTCGCTTGACAGCTTTTTACTTGACATCTTATCAATGTTATCCATTGCTACGGTTCGCCATTGCATAAGCTCCTCGACTGAGTCATTGAGTTTTAAAAGGCCATTGGCAGTGTGCCTCACTTTAATCTGAGGGATTAAATCACTTCCAATGATAAGGCCGTTTGAGCAGACAAGCCTAAAAAAGCCCATGCGAAAAGTTAGCGCGCTCGATCCTTCGTGGCTATTTATAGCCAAAACTTGCAAATTACCATGAGCGTTAGAAAGGCCGGTATCAAAGCGCAAAACATGCTTTTGATAACCTTGACGTAAATCCTTGTTTTTTCTAATCTTAGACTCGATAACATCGGCCAACTTTAGGCCCTGTCCTTCTAGTTGAGCAACCAGGTCAGACGATGAGATAAAGCCGAATTTTGATGATCCTAAGTGATTTACTTGATTTAAACATTTCATAAAATTCTCCCCTGTTTTTAATTTTATTAAGTCAATTCTAAATCTTCACCATCATCAAGATTTATAAACTCTTTCGCATACTCCGATAAATCAGAATCACTCATAGATTCTAAATAATCAATTTGACCCTCTAAAAAATAACTCATTAGAGAGTCTAAATCGGCACAATCGGTTATTTGATGCGATAATTTCTCAATTAAATCATTTCTATTTATTTTCATAAATCCCCTTATTACTCAATTGTTGCTGTTTTAACACTATTTTCTTGCTCTTGAGTCATTAGATCAAGAATGCGTGCATTAATGATTTTAAGCTCATTCTGAAGCCTGTCGTATGACTCAACATCGCCCATCTCATTAAAATACATAAGAGCTTTATTTTCAATCATTTCAGCTTGTTTTTTTAAAGTTTCTAGCGTTTTCATTTTGTTTCCTTTGTTTGTTGTCTTAAAAAGATTATACGGCCAACAAAAAAATAACTCAAGAAAAAAATGATGCAGCGAAAGAGATAATGCTAGTTTTAAGTAAAAATAGTGACTTATCAAATAAAGAGTAAAGAACGCCCTTATTATATGAGGATAGGCCCTCGCACTGGATTTAATCGGGACCGTGAAAAAAAGCAGACCTTGGACTTTATGAGCTCTGTCAGCGCATGCCCCTGAGATAGCATGACTTGATAACGTGGGATTATGTATCAAGCGGAACGCCCTTAAAACAGTGACAATTTACGCCAAGACCGATGATATGAGGTTAGTTGGCACAGACTTTGCAGGGAATGAGTTGAGTACCTGGGAAGGCATAAAACGGCATGTTAAACAATAACAGCTTAGTTTCTTTGCGCCCTATTATGATTTTAGCTTAAGTTATTGAAAGAACGAAGAAAGGCCTAAGCGTGTATTACGCCTAGGCTTTAAAGGTAGGTAAATGAGTGAAAACTGAGCGTTTTGAAGGTCTGAAGTGACCTCTCAAGCTTCACTCGATAAGTTATCCTTAGTTTACACCCATTACCCCAGCGCGTCAAGCACTTTGTTTTGCTACACTTATGGCCTTAGTTTTGCAATAGCAAAGCATATACCAATTGGAAAAGTCCCCTAAAAAACTTGGCATTGGTTTTGCATTAGCAATAACTAAAACCAGCGTATATTCTCGCTTAGAAATGCCTTGGCATGATTTATGCATCTGCAAGTTCCTTGCCAAACCAAAAAAAAGCTCCCCGAAGAGAGCTTAGCGTTGGAGAGTTAAACTTTGGCCATGTATCCCTCAGCTATGTTTAAAACTGTCTTAAGTCCCTGGGTATAACCAAGCTTTATTAAAAGTGTAGTGTAGCCATCAGTTATCCTAAAATGGAATTTCCCCAATTCCCTTATGATATGCACCTCCCTATAGTCCTTAGATCCACACTTTCCTTTAGATCCAACTAAAGTAGTTCGTCTTTTTGTCAGTAATGTTTTATAAATTGAAAGTCTTATAGGGCCTCCTTGATGTCTTTAAAGGATACTTCGTTAAAGTTTAAATGATCTTCCTGGCATCCCGAGAGCTCTAGAGCTTCCTTAAGAATTGCTTCCAAGTCCTCGTGATTTATGGCCTTAACATAAGTATTCTCGTATGCAGTAATTAAGTTATACGCTTCCCAAGTCTCCCAATTAGTCCAGCCGTTCATAAAGTCCCCTTGTTGTTGTCTTGATATAACCATTGTAACATAGTTGATTCACTGTGTCAACACTTATTTTCTTTTTTTATCTCATAAAATAATGCTTGACTCCTATGATTCACTGTGTTAAAATGAGGGCAGGAAACAACATTGGAGGGGACAATGAATAGACTACAAGTAATGATTGCAATACTAGAACATAAAAACAATAAGTTCCATGTAGACTTTCTGAATGCACAAAGCTATAGCGATCTTGTGTCAATACTGGAACATATGGCCTAATGCAAAGCCTGTGCCAACGGAAGGCATAGCTGTGGCATGAGGCTTGCAGGTGCAAGATCCATGCCAGGCCAGAGCTCGGCTAGCCAAGGGCTAGGGGGGGGGGGGTATGAGGGGAATGGAGTGTGGAGTTGGATTTGAATATACCTCACAATATATTTCCCACTTTATAGTTAGTCTGTCACAGCAGTTCTTGCTCTAAACTACTTACTTCTTCAATAGATGGCCAATCCACAGGATATACATAAAGCATTAAACCTTCAATTCCTCCGGATAGCATTATAGCTGGGTAACACTTGTCATAGTTTATTACTTGAGCAGGTCCAGTGATTTTTACATAGTATACTAGGTGATCCCAAGGATCATATACATTATTGATTTTATATATCTTATTTACTTTTAGCTTCACATTAATTCCTGTTCTAGGCTACTTAACTCCACTATATTATCCCAATAAATACCATTAACTATTGTTTGGAATGTCTCATTAGTATTTGGATCATGCATCCAGCACCAATAGGCATATAGGCTGTAGCTCTTATATGGCTTTATATAATAGACTTGCTCGCTACCCTCTTGCCATATCTTGTGCCAAATATCAACCCTCATACAAGCTCATTTAAGAGGCTACTGGACTCTAGTATTTCTTCTTCTGAGAATGGGAACTCTATTCCAATGTATGGGACGTAGAATATGTAATATACGTCTTTCATTCCTTTCCTGACATAGTATGCTTCGTATATGCTGTTGTAAAAGCGTTCTCCAAATATATTATGATCTAGAATAACGTAGTATTTCTCATCTTTCTTATACTTCAACTTAACTCCTTACCCAAAGGAGTGCTTCTAAAGTATAATTCGTCTTCTATTGCTTGTAATTGGAAAGAATAGGTGTCACCTATATCCAACATATAATAGCATTCTTTTAAAAGACATAGATCTTCTATAGTTAATTTTTGGAATGATTCTCTATAGTTAGAATAACTCTTTTCCCAATCCTGTGTTTTTAAAAAAGTTGACATGCTTTTCTGCTCTTTTATATTCTTGGGTGTGCTTTATTTGTCTATAATCCCCGTATAATCGCTGAGTTAGTATTCTTATATTAACATCTGCCGTTATTAAATAGCTGGTATCATTAAGCATTAGTTCTACGCATCGCTCAAACAAAAGAACGCTTGCCTCTTCTGCAGAAATTATATTCCAATTGGGTAGAATGCTCAATTAAGTTCTCTTCCTAATGACGAAGCATTTAAGTTAAATCTAATATTTTTAACTACTTCCAGTGCCGTTACTATTTCTTGTGCCGTCATTCCAGCAATTACATAATCAATTTCTTCATTAACTGGGGTGTCAGTGTTGATTAGATAGTTAATTAGCTTTTCTTGTGAGGTATAATTCATATTATTCCTTTATAGTTACTGTAAAACCAATAAGTTTACCATCTTTTATTCTTTTTTTAACAATAAAAGCCCCACCTTGCATATGAGTATTCAATAAAACACCCCTGCCTGGGATATAAGGAGCTAATTCTACATTAGCTTCTCCATCTCCAGCCATCTCAAAGGTTCTATCTAGAGTATTAAATGGGTTAAGTGGATCTTTTGGAGTTACATCTACAGATTGTCCAGTACTTGGATCTACCTCTATTACAGGAGTTTGTGCAAAGAATTGGCAATCTCCAATGAATAGTACTCCACTATGTATGTTTCCTTTCAAATCTGCTTTCTTTTTTCGGTGTCTTTTAAGTTTAGCTGTCACTTGTAACTCCTTAATTACAAAAGTTCTTTAATTAAATCAGGAGGATCATAAATTTCTGAAGAGTATATCACACAATACCCATCTTTGTGTAGAAATTTGAAACAAAAATCCTCGTCAAAATCCTTTCCAGTATATTGAACATAGCAATCAAAGTATTCTGACCATACTACTTGACCGTAAACTAACTCTTGTATATTTAGCCTTTTGGTTTTCGTCGTAGACATGACATTTTACCTTTAATTCTATTCTTATCACTTGTAATTTCAATAGCTTCTTCCATTGCTTGCTCAACTAACTTCTTTCCAACATGCTCTTTTAGGAAGTCTTCAAAGTCGGAGCTTAGATATTTCTGATTTAGCACCGATTGCTCATATTCTAGCTCAACAAACCAGTTATGAATCCACTCTTCCAATGCTCTTTCACGCATTTCTGTACAGTTCCAGTGTTTTTGATCTGGCATCTGTGCAATTTTACGTAATTCTTTCAAAGCTTCTTTCATTTATTTCAATTCAACCAATAATGGTTTAGTTTTTTCTAAATTAGCTATAAAATTTAGATACTCATGTTTAGTTTTTGGACTAACTATATAAATATACTCATCTTTTCCAGAATCAAAAGCATTTTTATTCCAAAGATACGCTACCTCATCAGGTGCATACACTTCTTGCACAACTTCTACTCCAGAATAATACAGTATCAAAAATCCTTTTTCATCCAGTCTAATCATATGTGTCACTTTTTAAGGTTTAGCGTGTATATTTATATGTCACTTAGGCACAAGAGTTGCTACACCTAGTAGTAGCTAACTGTCACCTATTAAATTGGTTATTCTTCCTCTTCTAAGCCAAAACTAGTTGGTCCAAAGTTATCTAGATTATAGCTCATTAATATAGCTCGTGCAAGTTGATCTGCGTTGTGACGGATAACTAGCTCGTCGCCTGTAAAATCCCAAATAGCCAACTCTAAAATGATTCTTCCTGGAGTAATCTTCAGCTTTACCTTCTTCTTTGCTGCTTTGCGTCTAACTATTTGTTTTTTCATTCTACCTACTAAGGGGGTTATATAACCTCTTAAGTAGATAGGTTATCATAGAACACGAGGTTTGTATAGTATATTGCTTCAGGTGCTATTTTGATGCAGGAAGCAGAAAAAAGCACCCTTATCATATATGAGACAAAGCAAAGATAAAGACCAAGCTAAGATATTGGAAGATAATCAAGTTACTGATCTATTAAATGATATATTCTATAAAATTCAAGATTCTAGAAAAGAAAAAGCCATTAAAGAATTGGAACAACCAGAGCTTCCAGAAGACTTAAAAAGCTTAGAGGATAAAAAACGTGCAAGATACGAAGCTATTTTAGATAAGTATAAGGATTAATATGAAAAAAAAGCGTTGGTCCAGTCTAAAAGAAAAATTATCTTGTAATAGTCCAAAAAGAACTCCTGGGGAAAATAAATCTTGGGTTGTTAAGGGTTGTGAGGGTGGAAATGAGAAGATTGTGAGATTTGGAGATCCTGAAATGCCGGATAAATCTTATAATCCAGAAAGACGTAAAAATTTTCGCGCTCGCCATAAATGTGATCAAAAAAACACTAAGCTATCTGCTCGTCATTGGAGCTGTAAGAAATGGTAAGTGCTCGCAAAAAAGTTTTAGAAGATTATGCTAAGGATGTTGAGAAGGGTTTGCCTTTTACCGATGGCTATATTAAAAAAAGCTCAGATATTTACGATAATGCTTTAAGTGCTAGAAATTTAGCAGAAGAAGCATTGGCTCAAAAAGTATTGGATAATACTGGGATACCTATTCCAGATAAAACATCCTCCTTATCCAAAAAAGAAGATTTTTTAAATCAATTATTAAATCAGCAATATCCCGAGTTAAAGCAAAATGTTCAATTCAAAGATATGGATGGGGCATTGGGTAAATTTGATGGTGGAAAAATATATCTAAATAAAGAGTTAGCTAAATCTAGAGATATTCAAAAAATGACTTCTGATGTATTCCATGAAGGAGGACATGCTTACGACGAATTTAAAAAAATAGTTCCGGATATACAAGTAGAGGATTTTAATAAAGAACTTAGAAAATTAAAAGCTTCTGGCTTTGATTTAAAAAATGCAGATCCAGCTCAAGTATATGAATTAATAGCAAAAAACCACCATGCTCAAATTCCAAATCTACGTAATGGTACGTATGGCTTAGGAGCTTTAAAAAGTTACCTCAAGTCTGGTACATTTAAAGCTATTCCTTTAGTTGGTACAGCTCTTGGTGCTGGATTAGCATTAGCTAGTGGAGAAGCCAACGCTGCCTCTGCTTTACCTATCCTTGGAGAAGCTAGTGATTTAGGTCCAGAGCAAGGTTCTGAAGACTGGGAAATCGAAAACCCTCAACGTAATCCAGCTGCTAGACGAGCTGCATTAGAAAAGCTAAGTAGATAATATGAATTATAAAGATTGGTTAGATTATAAATCAAAACTTGAAGGAAAGGATTTATCTGCTGATGAACAAGATTATGATTTACAAAGTTATTTCAATAATTTAAAGTATAATGATAAAGATTATATTCCGAAGAAAGGCATTCATTTAGAAGATACTTATAAAAAACCAAATCACCCAACTTTCTCGTCAGATTCTATGTATCATATTCCAGGGATTCAAGAAGGTGGGAATTGGACTCCTGATAGTCAAGGTCAATGGTCTTTTAAACCATCGGAATTAAATTTACGTAATAAACCTGCTGAAAAAATGCAAGA
>Ga0315909_10004051_pt1 | contig 17480 bp, 14 predicted proteins | sample LakEriMetagenome_11_FD_203527 | JGI IMG/M metagenome (GOLD analysis project Ga0315909, IMG submission 203527) | Freshwater fungal communities from buoy surface, Lake Erie, Ohio, United States - Buoy 2 MA125 | ecosystem: Environmental > Aquatic > Freshwater > Lake | place: USA: Lake Erie, Ohio...
ACACTCGCACACGGCCACGCACATCCTGTTTCAGAACTTCTGTCTTCGCATTCATAGACGTCATAGGTGCCCATGCTCTGACATCCATGACCCAAACCGCTAGTGGCGCCTCAGCGGTCGCTTACCTTTGTTCTGAATTTCTCGACCTCCAAGCACGCTGGCCCGCCGCTGCGTCGGGAAAATCAGAGCTGCTGCTCGAATTGCTCGCCTTCGACGAGGCAGCGCACGGCGCAGGACGGTGTGCAGAACTGGCCGCCGTTCTTGCCCTCGGCGCTGGCTAAGGGGGTGAGGAAGTATTGAAAAGCGCACTCGCGCTTGCCTGATTTGATAAAACGGAAACTCATGACCGAAGGGCGAGCCACGTCACAAGGCGCGATTCATAGCCGGATGCCTTACCAGCGACCCCGCGATGCTGAAGCTCCTGCTGGAGCAGGACTTCATGCGCGCGCAGCAACACACTGCCGGGTTCTTCGGCGGTGGAGTCTGCGGATCGCAGGCTGAAAATGGCTGCGGCTTCGCGTTCCCATGACGGCTGGCGGTTGCCGGCGGCGTCGGAGGCGAGTGTGACGAGGACCAATCGACGCTCCCCTTGCTCACCGTGGGCTTCCACGAGCCACACGGACAGTGCGCCGGTGCGACCGTCAGCGCTTTTCACGGCACAGCCGATTTCCTCGGATGGCAGCTCACGATAAACGCGAAGCAATCGTGAGACGATGGGATGATCGAGGCCGATGAGTTCCGTGCGCTCCTGCTGCAATGAGTCCTCGCGCTTAGTGCTCAGCGTGATTTGCCTGCCGTCGCCGCTGTCACGCCAGAGCCAGGCACGTTCGCCGTTTTGCGTGAACTCGCTGCCTTCATCCTGCGCGGCGGTTCGCATGAATTCCACGATGGCCTGCATCCCTTCGTCCGGCTCGCCCATTGCCCGGTATTCGTCGAGACGAAACCCTTCCAAATCCTGAAACAGCTCGAACACCACCTTGCGTGCTTCAACGGCGTTCGACATCGCGGCTTCCAATTCGACGCGAGTGCGGCGCAGCTCCGGGTCGCCGAGTGCCTCGGCGTAGAGCCTGCCGTAGTTCACCTGCGTCGAAAGCTGACCGAGAATCTGCGAGCGCATGTCTTCCGCGACCTCGCCCCGTTCGTCCACCTTGCCGAGCGCCTTGGCGATCTCGGTGAGCTTTTGGTCGAGGAGGAGGAATATGGAACCTTCGATGGTGTCGGCCAGGACGAGGTTGTAAATCTGCGCGGTGTTCTGCTGGCCGTAGCGATGGATGCGACCGATGCGCTGTTCGAGATCCATCGGGTTCCACGGCAGGTCGAAATTGAAGAGCACGCGGGCGTGTTGAAGGTTGATGCCCTCGCGTCCCGCCGCCGTGCAGATGAGCACCTTCGGTCCGCCCGGCAGTTTGAACCGCTTTTCCGCCGCCGCCTTCGCACCGTGGTCGCCACCTTTCAGCACCACCACGCCCTGTCCCGGAAATCGCTTTTCGATTTCGACGCCGAGCATTTCCACGCTGCCGAGATACGTGGCGAAGACGACCATCTTCTCGTCGGAGTTCGCCTGCCACAGCACGCCGAGCGCGCCGAGCAGCTTCTCCACTTTGGTCTCCTGCGCGGCGGGGAAAGTATCGAGCAGTTCCCGGATGCGACGACGCTCTTCGGGTAGCGCCACGGAAACGGAATTGATGGCCGTTTCCTCCGCAGCGGCGGCGCTTGCCTCGTCGGCGTAATCGCCTGCGGCCTCCATCTCTTCGTCGCGGAGCTTCTGCAAAATCTTGTAGCGAAAATCCGCGAGGATCTTGTCCACCTCGGCGTTGCCGAGCGGACCTTCGCGAATGTCGAACGTCTCGCGGATGACCTTGCGTGCTTCGTCGAGTGCGGCGTTGCGCCTTTCGATGTCGAGCTGCTCGTCGTGCAGCAGCACTTCCTGAATGGTCAGCGCGATGAGCCTCCGACGCAGCGTGCGCCGCACGGCGGCGAAACTCGACGACGCGATCTTTTGGAAGATCGTCATCACGAACGCCAGCCCGCGCCCGGCGTTTCCACGGCGCTTCGCAAGCGCGAAGCCGTCCTGCAAATACCCGACCAGCGCCTCATAGAATGCCTTCTCATCCACTCGCATGGTGAACGACTCCGTATGCACCGAGCGGCGCGCAAAAAGCGTAGAGCCATCGGGGCGGCAGGCATCGGCTTTGGTGCGCCGAAAGACGACCGAGTTCAGCCGATGCCGCTCATTCACCATCTCGACCGGCGACTGAAACAGCGATGGATTGAGAAGCTGCACCAGCATCCAGAATCGAAAGTGGTCGCCTTGGTGCGGTGTCGCAGAGAGCAGCAGAAGGTCGCGGCAGTGGGCGCGCATCATTTCGGCGAGCCGGTAGTTGAGCGTCTTGGTGATTTTCCCGTTCTGCCGGTAGGCGCTCAGGTGGTGCGCTTCGTCGAAGACCACGAGATCCCACGGCGGCGCAGCCTTCAGCTTCGCCACCCGCGCCCGCAACTTCAGCGTATCAATGCTGGCGATGAGCAGGTGATGCTTCTCAAAGGCGTTCGATTTCCGGTCGGTGACATCGCCCTCGCTGCCGAAGACCTCGAAGTTGAGGTGAAAGACTTCGTTCAGCTCGCGGTGCCAGTTGTTCACGAGCCCGGCGGGCACAATCATCAGCGCCCGGCGCAGCTCGCCCCGGCTCATCAGCTCGCGGAGGATGAGCGCGGTCTCGATGGTTTTCCCGAGCCCCACTTCATCCGCCACGAGGAAACGGCGCGGTGACGACGTGGCGACGCGATGCGTGAGCACCACTTGATGCGGGAGCAGATCAATCTTCGCCGAGGTCAGCGCGCTCGCACTCTCCATGAGCGGAAGCGCGTGAGCCTGCCAGCACAGCCACGCCCGGCGCTGCCGTTCCGCACCGGCGGTGACGTGTGAGACGACGGTTTCCGAGCGGGTGCGCGCTGGCTCAATGCTCGACGGCGGCACCTGCCGTTCGCCACCGGAAAAAAAGACGCGCACCGAGCCGTCCGCACCGTGCGTGATGACCACGCCCTCTCCGTAGCCGGAGTGGCGGACGCGCTGACCGGGTTGGAGCGGCTTCGCCATGCGGTCAGGAAATGCGGTCGCAATACAGCCCGGCGAAATCGCTGATGCCGGTCATGCAAATCTTGCGCACGCTGCTCTCCGCGCCGTTGAAAAGCAGGTTGCCGAGCGGGAGCTTGCCGCGGCTCTGCATCGCGCAGTGCCAGTCGTAGCCGCCAGTCAGCTTCGGCACGATGCGTTTGCCATCCGCCAGCCACACGATGAGCGCCGCTTCGCGCCCGCCGTCACCGGGGCCGCCGACATCGTGGTATTCGTGAACGGCTTTGTAAAACGTCCCCAGCATCCAGTCGCGTGCGGCTTCGGGTTCCAGCGCATCGAGCACTGCTTCGAGACCGGCGACGATCAGCGCCCGCTCGCTCAGTGCCTCCGCATCTTCGGGCCAGCCCGCCGCGTGCAGGCGGAGAAATTCTCGCACGCTCACGGTGCGACTCAGCCCGGCCAACTTGTGCAGCCCGGCGGCTTCCCACAGCGCGGAAACTCCGCAGGTCGTCCATGTGTCGTCGTGGAGTGGCGGGTTCATCGTCAGTTCTCCAAATCAAAGAGCCGCAGTTGCTCTTCCTTCTTCGCCGGGTTCTTCGCCAGCCAATCGCGGTAGATGGTGCGGGCGCGCTGGGCGGCGTGGCGGTGGGCTTCGGCTCCGGCGTGGCGGGCGAGCCAGTCGAGCCAGTCTTCCGTCGCGGGATGCGGGGAAAAGGTCGGGCTGTTCAGCGTGTCGGTCACGCGGATGCCGCTGCCTTCGTGGCAGCCGCCGACGAGGAACCATGCCTGGTCGAAGTCACGCGCCATGCGGTTTCGGCTCACGCCCTTCCAATCTTTGGCCCACTCCACCGGGTCGCAGAGGTGGAAGACCTTCTGCCGCTCCTCGCACCACTCGCGCTGCTCGAAATCATTCGGCGCGATGCCGGTGCCGCGGAGCCAGTTCATCATCTCATTGCGCGGCACCTCAGTCTTGCCTTGGAAGATGCGGAAGAGCTGCCGCGTGTAGGCTTCGCCGCGCACGGGCGGCGGTTCGGCCCCGCCGGCGGAAGTCTCCTCGTCGAGGAGCAGATTGATGCTCAGCAGCGCCTCGCGGATGGTGAATTCGCGGCCCTGCTCCACATACACGCGCCCGTAGTGCCGGGAGAAAAACTCCAGCGCCTTGCCGCGCTTGATGACCTGCAAATCCGACGCCGGGAGACCCTGCGCCGCGTGCTGCTCCAGAAGCCGCCGCAGCCGCTTCACCTCGTCCACGACTTGCCGCCGCAGCCGCGCCCACGAAATCGCCGCCGGCTCGCCCGTCCGCTTCCGGCAGACGTGGATGATGTCGTATTCGATTTGCTTCGAGCCAAACTGCCCGTCACCCTTTGTCTCGTCGCTGCGGATGGGGTAGGTGGCTTCGAGGTAAAAGCCCGCGTCGAACAGACTCTCCAGCACGCCCACCCACGGCTCGTCTTCGCTGTGGTGAAAGGTGAAGGCAAGCAGCCCGGCGGGCTTCAACACCCGATACGCCTCGCGCCAGCACTCGGTGAGGATGCGCTGGTAAAAGCCGTCCGAGTCTTCTGGTTGCCGCGCCTTGTTCGCCACGGCTTCCAGCGTCTTCGGAGTGTATTCGGGGCCGAAGAGCGCCGGGTATCGATCCTTCAGCGCAAGCCGCAGCCAAACGTAGAAAAAATCCGATAATTCAGAGTAGTGCAGCAGCCCGCCGAACGGCGGGTCGGTGATGACCAAGTCGAGCGAGGCATCTTGCACATGGTTGAGGTCAGAAGCAGAGCCACATTGCAGGCTTATCGGGGGCTGAACCGGGTCTCCACATGGTATTTTTTCGCTACTCGTCGTGCCCGGAGCGATTCCCAATGCCTCGATACGAGTCGCAGTAATCAAATCCCACGGCGCTTTCGCCCACTCGTGCGCTTCGGGCACTTTCCGAGCGCAGGAAGCCCAACGACTGTGGCCGTAGATTGCCCAAGGCTGACCTCCCTCAATCGGCACGGCTTTTGGGTGAAAATTATTGTTTGAGAATGAAACCGCGAGTCGATCCGTTTGGATGTTCCAAGCGCAAAAGAGACTTTGCGACTGTAGGTATTGCTGCCAACCGCCAAGCACCGCGTCTTTCGCCGCTGACGACGCGGTTGGATGAGCTGCTATTGCCCGCAATAGCTGGGTGTGAACGAGTCGCTGGACTTCGTTGAACATCGTCCACCAGTGAGTGAATCCGTGGTTCGGGATTCCTCCGTTGAGATGGTGCGTCATGAATCCAAACGGCAGCTCACTTTCTGGCCACCACCCCTTCAGGTCGTCGTCCTTTCGCTCCCGCCATTCCGCCAGAGCAGCGTTGATGCGGCCCGTGTCCGTTGCTCCCGCGAAGAAGCGACCGCTATAGGGGACGCCGGTTGCATCGCGTGCGCTGCTGTAGCCTTGAATCACGCAGGCTGCCAACGGGCCTGACTTTTTGGACGCCTTGATGGCTGTAAGCATGTCGTTCGCCGTTCCATCAGCGCGACAAGCGAACGCGCTCCTTACAGCCGTTGTTTTCCCTTCCTTGCCGACCTTCAGCGGGGCCGTCCCGCCGCGTTCGTCGGTGTAGAAGGTCACTCCAGTATCTGGACACGTCACCTGCTCGGGCAGCGTGCCACGCACCTCGAGCAACCGGAGTTTGGCGGCGCGGGCGTCGTTCCAGCGCTGCGTGCTTGCCACGTCGTCGGTGACGCTGCCGCCGTAGGGTCGGCCTTGCGCGTCCTTCGCAGGGCAGCCGTCGAGCCACTGCGGGTGCATGAGCAGCGTCAGTTCCACTTTTTTGTTCTTCGGCTTGATGCCGTTGATTTCCCCGCGCTTGAGCGCGCCGGGTGCCGGAGCAAACTTCCGCCCGCACTTCGGGCAGGCGTATGCACCGCCCTCGCCGAGCGTGGCGAAAGGCTTTTCGTCCGGCGCGATGGCGAGCGGCGAATCTGGGGCCATGCGCGACGAGTGCTGCTCCAGGTCGAAGACCGCACCGCAGCCGGTCGATCCGCCGCATTCCTGATCCAGCCATGCGGAGACGGTGAGCGTCTTAATTGCCACCACGGGCGTTGACATGATGGGCGTGCGATGGCCGCACCCGGCGCGCTGGCAGGGGCCGTGTTTTGACCAAAAGGTGTAGATGATTTCCGGTCCCTCGTAGCGGTAGGCCCGCCGATCCGCCCACGGCACGGAGAAGATGTCGAACTCCGCGGGCTGCTCTTTCCAATCATCGCCGGTGTCGCCCTTCCGGCGGAACCATTTGCCCTTTTCCCCACCGGGGCCGTCGCAGGCGAAGTAGGGCATGACCATCGGCTTCACCTCGGCCTCGATGTCGGCGAGGAGGCGGCGCACTTCGTCGAGGTCCACGTCGGCCAGCTCGTTTTTCACCACGAACCACGCGACGGGATTCAGGTCGCAACCCCACATCTGCATCCCGAGCCGGGAGCCTTCGACAAGCGTGGTGCCACCGCCCATGAACGGGTCCGCCACGCGCAGGTGCTTGAGCGCGCCCTTGGCCTGGTGATTCGCGTAGTAAAGCTCCCACACGCGTTTCGCCGCCTGGCTCTCGTCGTCCGGGGCTTTCGTCGCCGCCGCGATGAGCATGGCACGAAAGACACTCGACCGCCGCCGCGCCCACCACTTCGACATCTGGTAAATGGGCTTCCCCGCGTTCCCTTCGATGGCGGCGATTTGATTGATGGGCAGAATCGGGAAATCCACCTCCAGACAAGTGCGCGGCCGGTTCGGGTCAGAGAAGTCCACCGTCTCCACCGCCACCTCACGCCCCGCGCCGACAGCGGCAGCGATTTTCTCGGCGAGGTCTTCCTTCTTCGTTTTTTTGGCGGACATCAGGTGTGGCGTAAGTAGTTGTGGCTGTGGCGCTGAATCATTTTGTTGCTGGCAACAAAATGATGACTGGCCTCACGCCTCTCCCGGAGGAAGCGACTTGTCTTTGAGGGAGGATGATTGCTTTGGCAGTTTCTTTTCCTCGGCGGAGTGACGGCGTTCGATTTTCTTGAGGTCTTCGGCTGGCGGAAGGGCTTCCGGCTGAATGCCGCGTTCTGCGAGGAGTTTGCGGACGCCACGGTTGTTCTTGATGTGCTCATCCGTGATGGCGGTCTCGCCCACCAGGTCCTCCTTCTGAATGTTGAAGTTGGAAATCTCCATGGCGAAGTCCTTGGCCTTGATGGTGATGGTGGGAAGAAAATCGGCGAGCGGGCGGGTGGAGGGGATGCCAAGCCGGGCCTTCATGTCCGCGGTAGAGTAGCCGCCAAAGAGCGCCTGGTCGCCTTTGCTGCGGATGCGGGCAAAGCCCTCCGAATCCACGCCGCGCTCGTAAATGAGGGCGGAGAGCTGCTTCTCCTGTTCGGTGAGGCGTTCGCGGGCCTGCACCCGCTCCCAATCGCGGATGCGCTGCTCCAGAATCTCGTGCCGCCGGGTCTGCACGGCGAAGTAGCTCATTGCAAAGGCGACGGGCTTTTTCTGCGAGTCGGCGTTTTGGGCGACGAGGTAGCAGGCATAACGGGTGAGCAGGACATCCTCGACCTCGCGGCGGGCGTTTTTCGCAAGGAGGACAGTGCGGGTGGTGGCGACGAAGTGGTCGGCAACCGTCTGGGCGGCGTTGGCGCAGGCGACCTTGGCCTTTTCGATGACCTGCTGAAAATTGCGCCACTCGTCGTAATCGAGGAGCAGTTGCAGGTCGCGGGCACACATCAATTCGATGCCGTCGATTTCGCGGAGGGCGGTGTTGAAGGTTTCGGCGAGTTGCCGGACGATGATGGGTTCCATGAGCGGGTCAGTTTTTGGTGAGCACGAGGAAAGGGACGGCGACCTCCAGCAGCGAAAGCCCGCCGTGCGCGAGCGTGGGATAACCCGCGGCGTTCTTCCAGCGGCGGCGACCGAGCACGAAGCGATGCGGGCCGGACGCGGTATCGAGCGCAAGTGCGAGCGGCGGAAGGAACGGGTCGGTTTCGCCCGCGCCGGGAACGAAGCGTTGGTTTTTGAAGGTGTTTCGCAGCCACTCTGCCTGCGCCGCGTCCCTCACGTCGGCGAACTGCCCCGTGGCGGCGTAGCCGTGGTCGCTGGTGATGAGGACGGTGCGGCCCTTCGCAAGCTGGCCGAGGAACGCCCAAAAATCCGGCGAGGTGAAATGCTCGCGGGCCTTTTGCGTGAGCGCCCGCAGTCCGTCGCCGGGGCCGCTGAGCTGGTGGAGCAACGCATCGAGGCAGTGGTGCCAGAGGACGACGGCGGATGCGCTTTGCAGGCTCGCGGCGCAACTGGCCCACGGGAGATTGTGGCTGTCGGTGCGAGCGCCGGGCAGGTGCGGTGAGGCGGTGCCGTCGTTTTCGAGTTTCGAGCGCGTGGCGAAACCGATGGCTTTGGCGAAGGCGGTGGTGTCGCTCGGCGGCTCGGTCGCACGCGGCTCAGCGCGCTGAACAGTGAAGCCGTGCTGCGCCGCGCCTGCGAGCAGCCACGGCACTTCGCGGAGCGACAGGCCATCGAGGATGAGCACGGCTTTTCCGCCAACGGTCTTCTGCCAAAACTCAATGATGCCTGCCGATGCACTCGGCGCTGCGCTGGCGAAATCGCGCCACAGCTCCCACGCCGCGCCGGAAAGTGTCAGCTCCGAATCCGCGATGGCGCGCTCGCGTTCGAGGACGACCGCGCCCGCATCGCCGGAAATCGGCGCGGAGAATACATCCCACGCGGTCGAGAAGGCGGAGCGCCAGGCGTCGGCAGGTTCGGCAAGCAGGATTTCGTTGGGGGCCGCGATCACAATTCCTTCTCCAGATTCAGCCCGTATTTCACCCCGTCCGGCAGTTTCTCCAGCAGGGCCTTGAGCTGCGCGCCGGTCATTTCCGAAATGTTGATGTTCACCTGATGCACCTTTGCCGCCGGGCCGATCTGCCACGTCTCCAGTTCACCAAGCAGATTCATCGCGGATTTGGGAGGGCAGCCGCAAGGGGTGCGCATCGGCAGGGTCGGCCCGCCGCCAGCGAACGGGTTGGGCGGGTCGTTGTTGACGGGCGTCGTCCCGCCGGAAATCGGTGAAGTCCCACCCGGAACCGGCGTGCCGCCCGGCACGGCCACGACAGCCGGCGGAGGAGCACCGCCGCCCGCCGCAGGCATCGGCCCCGGCATGTGCATGGTGATTTGTTTCACCTCACCGCCGAAAACAATCTTGCTCTTGATGCGCTGCCAGCAGGCATCCTCGGTTTCGCCAGCCTGCGCCTGAAGCTGATTGAGGCCGCGCACGTTGAGCATGATTTTTCCCGCCGCACAAAGCCGCCCGACTCGCTCGGTGGCCTGCACTTCACCCAGCCACGGGATGCACGACTCACCGTGCAGGCGCGGCTCGGCGAGTTCGTCGAGAAACTTGCGGACGGTCGCGCCGGCCTGTGCCTGTTCGAACGCGACCTTTTCAAATTCCTCGGGGACGAAAAGCTCGCCCTCGATCTTCTTTTGCATCGCCTGCGGGATCGCCTCTCCGGCGCTGCCGTGCTTCTCGGTGAAGAAGGTGCATTCGTCGGGCTTGGCGAAGTTCCATTTTTCGAGAAGCGCGAAGGTGTCGAAGAGTTTCCGCAAACGGTCGCGGAGTCCCTTTTGATAGTCGGTGAAGAGCGAGCTGAACGCGGGGTCCGTCGCTTTCCACTCACGGGCGAGGAAGGTGGCGCGGGCCGAGACGAGCAACTCGCGGTCGTGAAAAAGACTCGGCGTTCCTTTCGCCGGGAGGAGGAAGCGCACGGTATTCCGTCGCTGGCTGACGTGAGCCTTGAGCCACGCACCTAGCGCGGCCTCGTGCTTGTCGGGGAACTCCGGCAGGACGACGAGCACCTGCCGGCCATCGTCCCATTTGTCGGGCCGGTCGGCTTCCGGCACTTCGCTCCACGGGTCGTTGTGCCAATTGCGTTGCAGGACGACAACGCGATTGCCTCGGGAAACATCCTCGGAGCCGCCGATGACATAACGGACCTGGCTCGCGAGCATTTCCACATCGCGGCCCACCTGCGGCCCGCCGGTGGCGAAGGCGCGGTCGTTCTTTGCATGGGCGAGCAGCTTGCCCTCCGCGTTTTCAACTTCCTTGAAGACGATGCGATTGCCCGCCGGGTGAATGTTGAAGCTGTTCTCGCGAATGAGCGCGAGCTGGGCCTGGAAGGCGTTGTCATCCACAGCCGTTCCCCGCGTGATGTCCACATGCAACTCCGCTGGCTCAGCACCGGCGATGCGCTCGACGCTGAGCGAACGCAGCCAGAGCGCGCTGATGATTTCAGCGGCGTTCGGCACATTCTGCGCGGGGTCGGCGACCGCTTGCAGGACGGCTTCGAGGTTTCGCTGCGCTTTTTCGAGGAGCTTGCGGTGGCCTTCGGAAGAGACAGAGTGCAGCAGTTCGGTGACGCTTCGGTTTTGGTCGTCGATGCGGAGGTCGGCGGCCGTAATGACGGGCACGATCCCGCCACGGCTTTTGAACAGCTCAACGAGAATGCGGATGAGGTCGCGGGTCTCCTGCGCGGACGTGGCAATCAACACCTGATCTTCCAGAAGCCTCATGAAATTCGGCGAGAACGGCCAGGCTTCGACAAATTCACGCCGCCGTGTGTCGTGTTGGCTCGCGGGGATTTCCTCGATGCGAAGATGCTCACCGACGTGCGTTGCTACGAGCGATTCGATATCGGGCTCAGGAATTTGCAGTCGATTCTCGAAGACGCGGTAGAGCAGAAGACGCTGTCGATCATGTTTCGCTGCGGTGCCTTGAAAGTTCACAACGACCGGCCCGACACGGTGCATCTGCTGATACGCCTCCGAGGCGTTTTCCCGGATCGACACGACGAGTGTGAGAAGCTCCGGGCGGGAGTCCGCGATTTCCGAGAGGATTTGGATGAAGTTAAAGGTCCACGCCCGCTTCTTCAGCGTCGGGGTGTCCGTCAGGCCGTCGAACCACGTTTGGAATTCATCGAGCAGCAACGTCACCGGCTGATTCTCCAAAAGTTCGATGAGCAACTGGTCGCTCGGCACGTCGGGCTTGCTCTTTCCAAGCGCGTCCCATTTTCCTCGCACATATTTTCCGTGCGGGTGCTGATCGAACAGGATGTCCCAAAGAAATTTGTAGCGTTGATTCGAGAGGCTTTCGGCGATGACGAGCGTGTCCTCCCGAAACCGCAGGCTTCCAATTTCCGGACGCCCAAGAGCGTTTGCCCAATGGTCGAGCCACGCCTTCGCCGCCGCCTTGTCATTCAGACAGTGGGAGAGCGCCGCCATGAGGTGCGACTTGCCCTGCCCCTTTCCGCCGAGCAGCACCACGGGCTTCGTCTGCGCCGGCTGCACGCTCTCGACCATCCGCAGCAAATCCGTGGACGGGTAGGTGACGCCAAGAAAATCTGCCGCCGGGCGCTTCGAAATTCCACCCGCTTTGTCGTGGGACAAGTCGATCGTCGTGCCCTTGAGTTTCGAGCCTTTGAATTCTTCGCGGAGTTGGAGATTGAGCATGAGCCAGAGAGGAACGGACGGAGGTAATACGGTTTCGGTTCGGTAGTCCGCAATAAAGCGCGCCGTCCAGCGGCTAAAAAAAGGCCCGCCCGCGCCCGCCGACTACCACGACGCCTTCAAAGATCCCTACCTTCTCGATTTCCTCGGCCTTGTCGGCGCGTTTTACAGCAAGCTCATCGAAAGCGAGCCCGGCAGATGAAATCGTTCCGTGATTATGCCCTTGATGCAATTCTCAGAGAGCTTCACGGCGAGCCGACGGAAAAAAGTTGCGTCAAGGGCATCATCGCGAGTCGTTCGACTTCTGCGAAGTCCACGCGGTGCTCACGCTGGGTGGTACTGCGAACGTTGCAACCGCGTTCAAGACTCCGGCTGAGCGGACCGAGACGCTTCGCTGAACGAAAATCAAGAGAGCGGGCACTGCGCTGCCCGGCAGTTCGAGCCATGGCAATTCCCCGGATGGAGGTTGATGGATCACCGCGGAACGTGCTCGCCCTGCAATGCGATTGATGTGGCATAACGCTAAACGCGCGTGACTTCGCCTTGCGTTGGCGGTCTTCTGACACCCTCTAGATTCACCGCATTTCCCCCCGTTCTCGACGATCCGGCCCACGATTGTCCCCCCAACACCACGGACTTTCTCGCAAAGCTCGAATCCGCTGCGCTGCAAGGCCGAAGACTTTGCTCACCACCACCAAAGACCTTCCGCGAAGATTGTGATGCTCCGCGAAGCTCCGACATCACAAACTTCCCCAAGGCCCGCCAAGCCCGCCCCGGCACCAATCACGCCGTCGCAGCGCCGTCATGATTCGTGCGGCACACCCCCAACCGGACTTCGTGTTCGGCTGCTTCACGAGCCACAAGCTTTTTGAACCTCGCCTTGCGGCGGAATAATCCGAATGCCGTTTGACGACGGGACGCGATGAGGATACGTATTTTTCCATGAATTCTACCGTAACTATTTCCGAACTCCAGGCGAAGGCCCCGCACTTTGTCCGCGAGGCGGAAAAGCAGGGTGCGCTCTCCATTGCGCGGCATGGCCACACCGTGGCGTTCCTCGTTTCCCGCGAGCGCATGGAGGCGATCATCGAAACGCTCGAAATCATGGGCAATCCCAATGCGATGAAAGCCATCCGCGCTTACGAGGCGGGGAAGGTCAAATTCAAGGACGCCTCCTGCCTCGGTGAAGACTAAAATCCGCGTCTCGGAACAGGTCGAGGCGTTCGTCACATCGCTGGCACCCGAGCCACGGAAGCGATTGAGGGTGGCAATCAAAGGGCTGGCCGACGATCATGGTGACGTGAGGCCGCTGGAAGGTTCGCTTGCAGGCTACGGACGATTGCGGATCGCAGGCTATCGGGTGATTTTCAAGGAACGCACTGAGCGCGGTGTGCGCGTCATTGATTGCATCTTCGCCGAACGCCGTGCGCTGGTTTACGAGATTTTCGTCCGCTTGCTCACTGAGCAGGCGATGGAGTAGCGGCACACGCCTGCCCGTCACGGCAAAGACTTCGCCCTTTCCTGTCCGCTCCGTCCCGCTGGCCCACGATTGTCCCCCCAACACCACGGACTTTCTCGCAAAGCTCGAATCCGCTGCGCTGCAAGGCCGAAGACTTTGCCCACCACCGCCAAAGACCTGCCGCGAAGATTGTGATGCTCCGCGAAGCTCCGACATCACAAACTTCCCCAAGGCCCGCCAAGCCCGCCACGGCACCAATCACGCCGTCGCAGCTCCGTCATGATTCGTGCGGCACGCCCCGACCGGCCATCCACAGCGGCTTGCCACCGGGACCGCAGAAAGCAGTGTGCGGGATCCGGCTTTGCGTTCGGAATCAGCGGCATTTTCCATAGGAATCCCGAAAAACGAAATTTCACTTGTCCGCACCGCGGTTTTTTTGCGTTAGCGCCGCCCCATGAAGACGCAAAGCTCGTTGGGAACCGTCTTCCTCCTAGTGCTTTGTCACCCGTGAAATGATGGCGTCCGAAAGTTCTCAGTTCTCAGTTCTCAGTGACGAAAAAGCTGTGAGTCTGTTCTGAGCACTGAGCACTGAGCACTTCTTCCAAATGCCATCATTACACGGCTGACAGACTCCTAGCCGGGTCGCACGGCCGTGTATTGGGAGCAGATGCCGAGTTCGACGCGGCGCTTCACGTTTTGGAAACCTGATTCAGCCAGTGCCGTGAGGATCACGTCGGGCGGCACACAGGCATCAATGGTCTCCCAGTAGTAGGCCATCATCTCGCTGGCATCCTTGCTGCCGGTGACGATGCGCGAAATCCAGGGCAGAACATTTCGAAAATAGAGCCGGCTGAATGCCATGCTGAGGCGGCTGGCAGGCTTGGAAATCTCCAGGATCAGCAGCCGGCCGCCCGGCTTGAGCACGCGGCGATACTCGGTAAAGGCGACTGCCAAGTCCTCGACGTGGCGCAGTGCATAGCCCATCGAAAGAAAATCGAATGCCGCGTCCGGCACGGGGAGCTGCTCGGCGCGACCCAGCTTGAATTCCGCAGGCACGTGTTTCCGCGCCTCGGCGATCATGCCTTCACTCGGATCGACGCCGAGCACATGGCCATTGCCGGCGAGGATGTCGAGAATGGCCCTGGTCACCGCGCCGGTTCCGCACGCGACATCAATGACGTCCATGCCGGGCTTTAGTCCGGCGAGTTTCAGTGAGCGTTTGCGATGGAAATGACCCGTCCCGAGAAAACCGACGTTGGCCACCCGGTCGTAATGGGGCGCACTCCGGTTGAAAAGATCGCGCACGTAGGCGTGCTTCTCGCGGTCTTCGTGGTAGCGGGTGGTGATCGGCTGGTGCGGGGAGTTCATCGGGTTGGTGGGCGGGACAGTGGCTGGCGCAACCGGCGCGGTCAAAGGCCAGTCGCGGCGATATGGAACCCGCGACCGGGCCTATTTTTGGATTTCCATCCGCACCGGCGAGGCTGGGGTCGCTCACCGGGTTCTTCGGCTTGAGCACCGTGAAGACGCCGAGCAGCAGCAGCACGGTGGATTCGATCCGGGAGGCGGCGCTCGCGACGCTTCCCCGTTTCATTTCGTTGCCGGCTTTTTCTTCCCTTTTGAAATCGCGCTCTCGGTGATCGCGATAATCGCCGGGTGCGTGAGCCGCCGTTCGGCGGTCACCGCGTAGAACCTGACCTCCATGGCGCGTGAACTGCCGATCGAGACAAAGCCGTAGCGCTCGATGGCCTCCGCAGCGGCGGACGTGGGAATCGCCACGAATCCGCAGCTCTCGGAGGCGGCGATCTTTGCAAGCGCCCCGTCTTCGAACTCCGCGACGATGCGCGGCTCGATGCCCTCGGCCCGGAACCACCGCTCCAGTTCGCGCCGGACGTTGCAGTTCTGCGTCGGGAAAATCGCCGCGACACCGTGCAGGTTTCGCGGGAAGCGGCCTGTGAGCGTCCTCGCGAAATCCGGCATTGCGAGGAAGGTGATGCCGGTCGTGCCCACGGGATGATTGAACAGCCGGACGCCATGACCGGAGGATGCCGGCTCATCGGTAAGGACGACATCGAGCCGATGTGTTGCGAGTTGCGCCGTGAGGTCTGCCAGCTTGCCTTCGTGGCAGGCGAGACGGATGTGCGGGCGGTGTTCCAGGATCGGGCGCAGGAGGTCGAAGCCCACCAGCTTCGGAAGCGAATCGACAAGGCCGGCCTGCAGACGGAGTGAGCGCGTGGTGGGTGCCTGCTTCGCCGCCCGCAGGACCTCGCCGCCGAGGGTGAAGATTTCCTCCGCGTAGCCAAGAACGAGCTGGCCGAACTCCGTGAGCACCGAGGAGCGTCCGCTGCGGCGGAAGAGATCCTCCCCGAGCGCGGACTCCAGGAGCTGGATTTGTGTGCAGATCGAAGGCTGGGACACGCGCAGCTTTTCGGCGGCATGGCGGAGACTGCCCTCCTTCGCGACCGTCCAGAAGTAGCGAAGGTGGTGATAATTCAGGAATTCCAAGTCGGATGTGGCTTCTATTTAATGAAAGTGTTCGTGTGATACTTGGTAATAGTCGAATTGGAGGATTTCAACGAATATCTTCATGCAAACAAGACCACGGCCATGAACATCCACTACCACCACCTCCATCACACTCCTTCGCCATCGCTCACCTCGCTGATCGAGAGACAGTTTGGGATCCTAGGGAGGTCGGTCCGGATTGATGAGGCCCGGTTGACCATCGAGCGGCGTCTCGCTTCGAGCCCGGCTTTCCGGTTCAGCGCGCACCTTGTCACGCCGGGTCCCGATGTTTACGCCGAGGCGCTCGACCACACGCTGCGCGCCGCGGTTCACAAGACGGTCTCGGAACTGGAGGACCGCATCGCCAGCCGGAAGCGCAAGCAGATGGCTGTCACGCGTCATTGCGCCCGCGGAGCATCTTTGCGGGGCGGAAAATCCAGCGCCCGCTAGTCGCCATGAATCACCACCCTGTTCCAGTCGCCGGGGGAATTCCCCTCACCCAAAAACCACGAGGTGGCTCCGTGCTTGTTGCCTGCATGGACCACCTCGTGGAAGGCGGACTCGAGCGCTATGTCGAGAATGGCGCCCGCCTGCTGGAGCCGGCGGACATCGAAGTCATCGCACTCGGTTTGCAGGATCTCCCCGCAAGGATCAGCGCGCTCCCGGTGGAATGCGAGCGGCTCGGATATCAGCTCGAGCTGCTTGCCAGCCTGATCGAGCGACGGGACGCGTGGTTCCCGGAGACCGTTCGCCAGGAGACAGCCTTCGCGCTTCTCTACGCCGCGGATGAAATGGACCTGCTGCCGGACAGTAAGCCGGGCGTCGGTTACCTGGACGATGTCGCCGTCGCGGAAGTCGTCCTTTCCAGACACGCGGAGGTCTTCGAGCGCCATTGTGCCGAACTCGGTCAGGAATGGTCCGCCGTCCAGCCGCAGGCTCTTTTTTGAAACAACACAAGCACCAGAACAAACCCCGGAAACATCCCATGAAACGGTCATTCAAATTCGCACGCAGTCTCGGAAGCGACGGTCTCCTGCACGTCTCGTTCCTCCTCGTCCTCGCATTCATCCTGTCGGTCCACGGCTCGAGCCCGCGTGTCTTCGCCGGGGTCGGCTTCGTCCTCGCGCTTGTTGGCGCTGTGCTTGTGCACCGATTCGTCCAGCAGATGATGGCGCCCCAGGTTGCCGTCGCGCCGGTGCCTGTCGGCCCCGTGCCGTGTCTGGCACGGATTCCGGAAAAGCCGGCGCAGGAACTCCGTGTGACCTGTCTGTCGCTGACCGGCCGTGAAATCCCGTCGGCCGGGGCGAAGTCGTCCACCGGCGACATCGCGGTGCGCGAGGTGATGCTCACCGATTTCCAGACGCTTTCACCGGATGACACGCTTGGCGAAGCCACGCACCTGCTCATGGGAGGTTCACAGGAGGATTTCCCCGTCGTGGATTACTCGTGCCTCGTCGGCGTGCTGACCCGCGACCGCCTTTTCGAGGCGCTGCGCAGCGAGGGCGAGTCAGCGCTTGTTCGCGACACGATGGAGCGGGACTTTGAGACCGCGCAGCCAAGTGAGCGCCTGGATGAAGTGCTCGCGCGGACGGAATCCAGCCCTGCCGCCCTGCCGGTGATCAGCGGCGGCCGCCTCATCGGGATGCTCACCGAACAGAACATCAGCGAACGCCTGATGATTCGCGCTGCGCTCACGAGCCGACGGCATACCCCCTCACTCCCCGACGGCCCGTCCCAGTTCTGACCGTTAGCAATCGCCCACAGCCCGCGCCCCGTGCTGGTCGTGCGAGCCAGCGAGCATGAGTTCATCAAAACCAAACCGTCTCTCCTTGGAAAATCCGCGCCCTAGCAGCCTGTCGGACTTAGGCGGCCGAATTATTTTTGGGAAAGTTTGAACAAAAGCGGGCTGGAGCGATCTCATCTGCATGGCCGCCCGCTTCGTCAACATCGACCACGACACCCCCATGCTCC
>Ga0315909_10004053_pt1 | contig 17479 bp, 22 predicted proteins | sample LakEriMetagenome_11_FD_203527 | JGI IMG/M metagenome (GOLD analysis project Ga0315909, IMG submission 203527) | Freshwater fungal communities from buoy surface, Lake Erie, Ohio, United States - Buoy 2 MA125 | ecosystem: Environmental > Aquatic > Freshwater > Lake | place: USA: Lake Erie, Ohio...
ATAAAATTCAATTATTAAATCAAGTAGTTCATCGCTACAATTACCTGTTTTGAAAGCCTTGTTAATTGTTACAAGGCTAAACTTTTTTCCTTTTTCAATTCCGTATCTTCTGACACGAGTTTGATCCCCAAATGAGTAATACTCATTAATGTGGTCTTTTATTTTTTCTGTTATTTTCATAATAATATAGTGTTATCTACTGTGTAAGTTGGGTGAATAGTTGAAATGTAATCTAAGATTTCATTGTTGATTTGCTTTGCTATTTCAATCGTATCTCTATCGGTTACTTCAATTACTATTTTATCCCTGTTTTCGATTTCTTCATACTCAGGCGGATTCTCATAGTCTCCTGATCTTAATAACCTATCATAACGCTCATAACAATAATCACAAGTAATTCTTAATTTATTATTTCCTATTCGTTCACACTCCCATTGCATAAGCAAATGGTAATCTAAACTACTGCCTAATTGATACATGGCTACAACTCCGTTGATGAATCCATGAAATACCTCTTTGTTCATATTATTGATTTTGCTTTTGTTACTACTTGGTTAAACTCATCTTCGGTGATTTGCTCATAAGCACATGGATATTCCATTGCCCAGCCTACTCGTTTAATCATTATTTCATCAGACCATAGGCATACTTGAATAGTTTGTTTTTCTTCTATTTTCCAATACCTGTTTCCGTCTTTTGTGAATAAAGGCAGTTGCACCTCTATTTCAACCTTTTCTGTTTTGTCAATTGTTACTTTCATTGTGTTTTGTTTTATAGTTGTGATTTAATATAGTTAATGCTCTCTAATGCTTGTTCTTCTGTATCAAATAAAAAATAAGTGTATTCGCATGAAAACTCATTATCTAAATAATTAATTACTTTGTTATCTGTTAAGTCATTATTTTCATTAATAAAAATAAATACTTTTTCTGTTAAGTTTTCGTTGTTTTCCCAGTTACTTCTATTTGGTAAATGGTTACTTACTCTTACTGTGCTGTTATTAATATTAAAGTAGTAAGATGCTTTATTAACTAATACATTGTTATTTGATAATGTTGAAGCTAAATTTTTCATTGTGTTTTAATTTTCATCAAATATAAAGAGTTTATTAATAAGTTTTACAACATTAATAAATAATTTATATAACTATTTGATAATCAAATCAATTATTTTTAATAAAAAAAGCCACATATAGTGGCTAATTAATTAAAACATGAAAAAAAAAGTTAGTTTATAAGTTTATCTATTTGCTTTTGTTTTTGTGCTGAGCCTTGACTGCTCCCAAAATAATACGATACAATTTGAGTACTAATTGCGGATAAAACTCCCAATACGTAAATGATTATGTCTTTTTCGTTTCCCACTTGTTTGAACATTAAAACGTAAAATAAAATAAAAGTCAATAGGATAACACCGAGTGCAAGTAAAGGAGTTACTATCTTATTTATTAAAGGTGCTTTGTCTGCTGTTGCTATTTGTATTTCACGATTACGTGCTGAATCCATTTCCTTTTGGTACACTTCTAATTGCTTAGTGTGTTCCTGTTCCATTGCTTTTAACTCTTCGCTTACTACTTTGCGAATCTCTAAATTAACAGCATCCTTTTCCTCTTTGGTTTGAACAAAGCGATCTACTGCTCCAGCTACTTTATCAACGATTTCACCGGCACCACCGGAAAATATTTTTTGGAATATATTAGGCATTTGATTATATTTGTGCAGTTCTTTGTGTTTTCATTAGTTATAACAGGCCTGTTCAGAAATGAGCAGGTTTTTTTTTATACTATCTCAATAGTATGTATCTCAGCATTGTGCTTCATTAACCTGTCAACTAAGTCAGCTTCTGCCTTTGTACTTTCAAAGATTGAGTTTTCCCCTTTTTTATAGCCTACAAGAATACATCCATGTGAATGGTCTGCAGTATTGCCACGATGAATTAAAACACCATCAAATCCTTTAATATCTAAGATACGAGGTAATAGCCTTTTGAACTTGGGTGACTGATTTACTATTAATTTATAGAAGCCTGCAGGAATAGCAGTCAATCCAAATATCTTTTTAGCATTGATAAATAAAAGACTATCTGATTGCTTTAATCCTCTGTCTTTATCTTCTAATGTGTAACAAAAGAAAACATCATTAATAAATAATTTTCCAATTGTACAAACATCGTTCTTTGTTTCCCTAACTACTTTAAGCTTCATCTTCTATTTTTTTTGGTATTACTGCTTCGTTTGGCTTAGTGTATAAATTTTGTAAGTGTTCACGTTCTAAACAGTTATAAAGTTTCTGTTCTAAATGTTCAACCCTGTTGTGTGTATGCCATAGCCATAATACTAAAACAGCAGTTGCTCCATGTTTCTTTATTAATTCCAATGCCTCTTTCATAATTAATTAATTGGTGGTGTTGGTGGTGGTGTGTAAGGACTTAAAGGAATTTGCAATAAAGATGCGTATTCACTCTTTGCTACATCAACCTCATCTTGTTCGCTTAAAAATAAAAAATAAATTCCGTTTATATCCTGAACGAAATTAAAAAAAGTGTCGGCATCAATAAACACTCCCTGTAATTGTTCTGCCTGTTCGTTGGTTACTATTCTTCCTTCCATAATTAAACGTTTATTCCAAAATATGTCATTAATGTGTTTACTCTTGTGTTAAAATTTGTTGCATCTGTATCTGTTAAGCCATCACCTAAATAAGCCAATGAATATTGTCTGGCTGAATAAAATGATGGTGTGCCAGTATCATTTAAACAACCAATTAAAAAATTATTTGTTAAACCACCAAACCCACTACTTGCGCTTGTATTTGTAGTACCTAATTGAGCGCTGTTTTTAAATACTTTAAAACTTGTTGATGTTGTTCTAATTGACTGATAAAATCCCTGACTATTTGTATTTGCTGTTAATATTCTGTTTGTAGAATTATTATAATGGTCTGAATATAAATTATTAGAATAACGAGTTAATAAATTAAATGCTCCTGTTGTTCCTGTTGTTCTTTGTATTCCACAATCATATTGCAAGGCATCTAAATTTGTTCTGCAATAAATACCAAATGATGTACTATTATTAGTAAGGTTAGTGTTTGGCACTAATTGAGTAATTGCATAACCTGTTGTTCCATTCCCAGCCATTCCACCACTTGTAAATGTCATACCTGTAGCAAATGTTAATCTAAATGCTGCATTAGTATCTAATGGATTAACTAAATTCCATTTATTTGATCTTGCTGAACTCCACAATGGCAAGTACATTGCTTTTATCTTAGTATAAACACCATCACTTTTAAGACCTAAATAAAAGGTATTTATAGCGTTTTTATCCGCATCACTTGTTATCGCTGTGTTAGCAGTAAAGTAAGCCTGTGCATCGGTATCGTATGCAACAGCACCCCCACTTACTGTATAATCACGTGGTGATAAACCTAAACTTAACTTCATTCTGAATAAGCTATGATTGTTCCACTTGTCAATGTAAGGTTAGTGAAAACAGCATCGCCAGGAGCGTAAATGATAGCACCTTGCTTTAATGTTTTTCCACTTAATCCAATTGATGTTAAATAATTAGTTGTTGTATCAGGTGCAAAACCTCCAGTTAATGTTCCCACTACTGTATCAGCTTGAACGATAAAGCAATAATATTTTTTACCTGTTCTTGCGTTTGTGTTATCAATATACTCACAGCCTCCATTAGCTGTTAATCTTAAAGAGTTTGCCATGTTATTTTATTTTAAAAAGTACCAATATTTTAAGTTGTTTCTATATTTAAGTAAACATTTAGAATTAGTCCACTTGGGTTGGTTACCCATGTTGTTGCATTAAATTCGATGCAAATGTCATCTGTTCCTGAAAAAGATATATTTAATCCTGTTACTGTTTGCGTTCTTAATAAAGTTGTAGCTCCATTAGTCGCTACTGTTGTACTTATTGTACTTGAAATAGCTTGTGTAATATTTCTAAATTTAATCGTTGATAATTCAGAAGTACCTGTTGTTCCTGTATTTGTTGCTATAATTATTGCACTAACTATTTTACCATTAAAGCCTAATTTAATAGCATGATTAATTGCAGTTGTTGTTGGTGCAATAAAACGTGTAAAATAATAAGTTGTTGCATCGGCTGGATTTAAAGTGCCTGCCAAAAATTGAACTTGTATTGTATCTTTTTTAGAATCCAATACTGCTTGTAAATCTGTTTGGTTGCTTAATGTTCCTGTGATTGCACCCCAAACACCACTATTTGCAGCGACTTCAATATAAACACTACCTGACCATCTATAAACCTTATTTGTATCTAATGCGATATATATTTTATCACTTGCCCCTGTTGCAGGAAAGGCTGCTAAATTAGCGTATTCCAATACTTCGTCTACATAGGCAGGCAAATAAGCAGCATCAACTTTTGCATCACTTGCTAATGGTGCATAACCATTTGCCACTCCTTTATTAGCTGAGTTTTCAGGTGTATAACCTAATGCAGTTGCAATGCTTTTATTCTCATATCGTGTTGTTCCTGAACTCCAAAATATACCTTGATTGTGTGTTGGTGTTGGTGCGTAAACATCGTGCAACTCACCGATTTCCCAACCATTACTAATACGACAATATATTTTACCTTGATTTGCATGCGCATAAACAACATAACCCATAACAACTAAATGGTTAGGTGCTGTAGCTTGTATATTGGTTAAATTACCAGGTATTGTTGAATCTAAATAAAGAACATCACCATCTGCCCATGTTTGCCCTTGTAAACTACCTGTAGTATTTATTCCTATAATTTCACCAACTGTTATAAGTTTACCACTTTGATTGTTATCTATATTCTCATATACAATTCCAATTGTATCTGTGCTATTTCCGTTACTATCAGCTAAAGCATAATCAACCGCTAATCTTTGACCTTGCGCATCACTTACTTTCATTACTTTATAACCGCTTGCAAGTAAATTATCTCCTGTTTTATTTACTACAGTTAAGAATAAGTTTTCAGGATAAGCAGTTGCTCCACTTTCAGGAACGTAATCTAATTGCAACCATGTTTGAACTCCATCACCTATTTTAAACCTTTGTTGATCTGTGCCTGTATAAAATAAATCACTTGTAAATGCAACTTCACCGGCTAATAATATCGGATTGTTAGTAGTCCAATTTGCCGATGTATCTCTTCTTAATTGTATCTTCGCTGTTAATGTACTCATGCCTGAACTATTTGATTTGTGTAAACTGTTGAACTCGAACCTCCATCTATTGTGTTAATCACTAATACAGTATAGGTTTCACCACCCTTTAAAGTTGTTATTGTATTTCCGTTTTGATCAACTATTGTAACTAAGTTTGATGTTCCTGTATTTGTTATTGTTTGATTAAATGGTATTTGACAAGTATCATAAGTGAAAGGTATTTTTAATTGAACATCAAAGTAATAACCTGCATCTTCATCGTCAAACCTTGGCTCACTAAATGGATTTAATGTAATATTATCACTAACTAACTTCCAACCATAAATTGTAGAACTTAACTGACTAATAATATCTAAACATATTTGCTGAATATCTGAAAATAGTTCTTGCTCATTCTTTTTACCTTTGATAAGCCTATCCATTACATAGATTTTCAATACATGAAGATATGCATTACCTTGAATTTGCGAAGGCTCATAATCTACCCACATTGCAGGATAGTTAGTTATGCCACTTGTAGCAAACTCAACTACTGAACCATTACCAAATGAATTAATTTGATAGTGAGCATCAGCGATGTTGTTTAGGTTCTTTATTACTTGGTTTAAGGTTATCATTCAAATATTTTTTTAATATCTCTATTTTATTAAATAGCTTATATCCTTTTTTAGAAACGTTTTCTTTTTTCAAAGATTTCTTCATAACTTATATATTTTGGATTGCGACCTAAAAAGATACCCTCATCATAAGCATATAGTTGTGGCACTATAGTATCAAATCCGCTTCCAGGATTATCGTATAATGGATAACTACTTGCATTTTCTAACAAATACTCAATTAATCTATTAGTATGATATTGTGCTTTGTCAGTGACTAAATCCATGAAATTATTTAATTCATTCGAATCAACCCCACTACTACTCTCGCTGTTTTTTCTAACTATGTTTTTATTAGTTACCTTATAAGTCAAAAAAGGTGCAGCTTCAACCATTACCCACCACTTTAAAGCAGGGATAATATAATCGTTTAATAAAGTAGTATTTAATGCAGTTAGTGTTCCTGTTTCTACTTGTCCGATTATCTCATTGTATAAACCACTACCGATGTAATTTCGGATGTGTATCTTTTGAGCTTCTTCAATTGATATTCTGATATATTTTTCATCTACATTAGGATCAACAAAAGTATAATCCTTAATATAAGTTGCTGTTACAAAAAGTACTGTTGCCATTATTTTTTAATTTTAACTGTGTTAGCTGACCATATATGTCTACAAAATGGAGTGCGTGACTTACCGCCTTTGCGAGTCCACCAACCCCCTCTGAAATTCCAAACATCCCAACCTACTATTTTACTAATTTGTTCTATTTGCGCCCTTGAATACATTTTATTTACATTCAAAAGTTTAACACAAAACTCCCTTGAATTTCTGATGTCAGGTTTTACTCCTGGTCTCCATTCATAAGAATAAACTACTTTATACTCTTCTGGTTCTGCGCCTATTCTCTTTGCTTCTCTTACTGCTGTTTTCTCTGGAACTCTGATTGACTTTTTATCCCCTCCACTTTTAATATCTTTAATGTTTAAGATTTTATCTTCAATCATTTTATTCACTAAGTCATTAACTCGCTCCTCACGTATTCTTAATGTATCTGCAATAGTTTTGTTATCCATTAAAGGATCTTTATCTAAAAGCACTAATATGTCACGAATAAGTGATTTGCTTAATGGACTAACCTCAACAGCAAAATCAAACTTGCCATCTTTGTCTAATGGTTTTTTTTCTATTATCTCAAAGTTTTCAGAATCTTCACCGAATAAATTAAATAATTCTATCACTTCATCAACTTCACTCTCTGAACTAAAAGCATGTTCACAACAAGTATCTTCTAAGTTAGGATCACATTCAAATCTATGTACAGCACTTGAAATAATTGGCTTTATTTCTTCTTCAATCGGTGGCAAAGAATACATTTCACGAACCTCGTTTTTAGTCATTACCTTAATCTTTTCTTCAATAGGTAACTGCTCTTCAATTGGATCAAGTTCTTTTAAATAAATACGATTTGAAAATCCTTTTAACTTCAATAAGTAATTAAAATCTTTTTCAATTTCTCTTTGGTTAGGTACTATATAAGTTGATTTATACAATTCATAAGAATCATTTATTTGATCTTTACTACCTAATTCACCAGGTGTTTTAATACCAACCAACATTGGATTAGGTATGTGATGCCCTATGATTAATTCTTGTATAACTTGATCGTTTAATTCAGTTAATTGAGCATCTACATTTTGAGGTGTTAAATGTTCAATCGTTGGAGCAGAATCTCTATTGCCACTAAATGAAATTAGTAAGCTGTTTGCTCTATCAGTACCGGTGAATTTCTCTTTTAGTCTTGCTTCAATTTCTTCTTTTTCTTCTTCTGTTGGTCTACCATTGCTAAAGTTTAGAATAGTTCCTGCATTGAATCCACTCTTAATTGCATTCAATCTATAATTAGATAACTCAACATCAATTTCAGCATAAACAGCAGAAGCTACATAGTCAGGTAATGGGTAAGCATCTAAGTCTGGTCTGTATTCTTTACTTACAAATATTTGCCTGCTTGTTGGTTTCTCTGGATCAAATAAAGGGATATATTCTAAGTCGGTATCTTCAGGAGTTTGTTTCATTTTGCTCCAATCCTTTGAATACCAATAACCCTCAGCATCTTTTGCTTTTCTTAGGTTGTTATAAGGAAAATGTAATAACTCAAAGTTGTTACCTGCTTTATTCCAAATAACCTCTAAATAATAACCTCCAAAAAGTTTTTTATCTAATACACATTTTTTAACTATATCTTTTAAAGTATCATAGTTTGTATTCTCTTTATTGATAAAGTCATTTGCTCGTGCAATATCTTCTATGCTAAGACCAGAAGAATCAAAGCCAACACCAGCACCACAAATGTAAAGTACCTTACCATTAATAAAAGCATTGTGCTTAGAACTACGATTAAACAAATAAAGTAAGTAAGCAGGATAGTTGTTATAATATCCGCCCTCTTTTTCTGCTCCATAAATTACCCATTCTTTTGATTTCTCTTCTTTAAATACAGGTGTTTTATGTGCCTGTAGTTTAAGGTTAATTACATCATATATGTTATTCTCCATAAGTTATAATCGTTTTACTTTGATTATCGTATTCTCTATAAATAGGTAAATCACTATTTACTTTTATCATTCCAATTTCTAAAATACTTGTTGTATTATTTACATTCAAATTACTTGAACTTGTTTGCTCATAAATAGTATATTCATAAAAACCTGTCTCCGGCAAAGATACAACACCACTTGTTAAGTTTACTGTTCCTGTAGTTTCAGTAATTAAAAATTTATTGAAGCGTGTTGGAAAACCACTAACATCACTTGCAATGAAATTAACTGGATTCATTAACACCTGATGTTTAAAGCTAAATAAATAATAAGGATTTGCCAATGTTACTTTTTCACTTAGCGTAAAAATAAGAAAATTATTTTGTCCTTTATTTATGATTTGCATATTTTATAAAGTACCTAAAAATTAAACTATTGTAAAAAAACAAAGGAGTGTATTTCTACACTCCTAAGTAAACCAAATTAATAGAACAGAAAACTATATGATACCAGAAATAACTCCTGAATTTACTTTGTTAGCTGGCACTGGTTCTTTACCTGTTAATGTTAATGAGTAGCCATTTTTGTCACCCATTGCTTTGCCAGTTGAACTTGTACCTGCTGTTAAGTGCATCGCTCTTGTTTCACCTGCTAAATGATAAACATCATCCGCATCTTGAACAATAACCATTAATCTATTTTGAGTAAGTAAACGAACAATGTTACGATTCTTAGCAGTCATTTTATAAACGCTAAAAGTTAATGTTTGTTCGTAGAAAGTTGTTCCGTTTTCAATTGATACAGTTGCATTTTCATCAAATTGTGCATCTTCTAATTCAACCTCAACAGTCCAAAACTTTTTGCCTGCTGACATTGTAATTGCAGTTACACTTCCTGATGAACTTGTAATTGATGAAACGTTTGCAAACTCTGTTAAATAAAGTTTCTTAATACCGCCGGCACCTTGCCTACAGTCTAATGATATTCCCTCTATGAGTGTACATGCCATGGTTTATAAATTTTAAAAGGGAGTTTTTACACTCCCTTAGTTAATATTAAGCGTTTGTATATTGTACTACGTGATCGATGAACTTAACTGCTACTCCTGCACGAAATGCACCATAAAGTTTCCATACTCGGTCATCTTTTGACCACCATGCTTCGATGTTATCAATGTCAGATTGTAAGTCAGTTCCGTAAACTAAGTTACTTGCATAAGTTGCTATGATACGATTTCTTACTGCTGTGGGTACAGAACCTGTTTCTACGACTGAAGCTGTATCACTAAGGCCAGGAACGCCAATAACTTTCATATTAGTACCTGGATACATTAACTCCCAATTGTTCCATACGTTATCAGTAGTGTACTGAGAACCATAAATACCATAAGTAGAAGTAATCTTAGCAGCTAATGTTCTGAAAGTATCATAACCACAAAAAGCAACAACTGGCTCATTTACTAATGCAGCAGCTGGAACTTTTGAATAAATGTCATCAAATATAGTTAATACATTTGTTGAGTTTAAAGTTGATGGTGTTGCAGCAACTGCTGTACCTGCTGTATCAATTGTAGATAACCAACCATTCATCTGTTTTAATACAGTTGAATTAGTGTATGTTGTTTTACCTGCCCAAATCATATTTTCAACATTACGTGCTACTTGAGCAATTTTTCTGTCGATAATTTGTTGTGCAATTGATAATGAATCAATATTTGCACCTGCTGGTAAATACTTTTGAGTAAAGTAAGTGTTTAAGTCATTTAAACATAATTGCTCAGCAAACTGAATGCCTACTGTTGCAATTGATACTTGACTAAAAGTTGTAGTACCTGAACTTGTGAAAGAACATGCAGCAGCTTGGAAAGGTACTGTAGATTCTAGTACAGGGATTTTTTCAGAAGACTTGATACCTGAACGAATATCAACTCCTAATCCTAAGGTTTTAGCGCCTAAGATCGCTTTGCTAATTAAGTCCGCTCTGTTTTCTTCAACATATGCGGTCATTGTGTCAAATGAAAATGCCATTTTTTTTTGTTTTTAATTGTTTTTTAATTTATTTAAATACTTGTTTTCTAAATTCCTCCAATGAACTCATTGAAGTAGATTTTTTAAAGTTTTCTTTTGAAGTTGATTTTGGTTCTACACTTGGAGCATCAGCAACCTTTTCAATTAAAGAGAATAACTTTCTGTTTAAATCGTTTTGTGCAATGATTTGATTGTTTGCAGATTCTAAAGCCTGGTTAGATAAACCTAATGCAGATTCTAATTTACTAAGTCTTTCATTCAACTCAGCAAATTTAGTTTCAAACTCTTGGTTAGAATTCATTTCTTCCATTACTGGCTCCTCTTCCATTGCCTCAGGTTCTAAGCCTTTTACAATTCCGTTCTCAATGTAAACTTTCATTGGTTGCTCATTTACCATGATAACCATTTCAGTTACTTCTGCCGGTACATCCATAACTCCATCTGGAGTTATAACTTGTAACTTTGAACCGATTGCAATTTCTTCTGTATCTGTTCTTAGGATAGTGCCATCCATAGCTTTATAGTCAGCAAATTTCTGCTTTACTATTTCATCTCCGAAAATATCCTTAAACAAATCTTTCATGTCTGAGAATACTTCTTTAAACGATTGTTTTTTATTTTCCATTTCTCTTTTTTTTATAAAGTACCTAATTTCTATTTCGTTGCAATCTCACTAACTTTTTTTCTTAAATTGTGTATTCTATCTGCTAACTGTTCGATAATGCTTACAGGGGCATCTTTTAGCTTTCTTTGAGCAAAAGCACCCTCAACACTAAAACCTTTAAACACTCCTGTTTTAATAAAATCATTCCATACCTCGTTGTTATCAACTTTAAAAGTTCCAAACCAACTGCCCTCTGTAAGTGTTGGATAGCCCTCTGGTGTTTTAATACCTCTTGTTTTGTCAATGATAAAAGATTCAACCATGTAAACTCCATTAACTTGCCTTTCAGCATCGTGCATCATGTTTACATTGTGAGTGTAACCTTTTTTGAAAAATCTTTGTGCTATCTTTTCAATCTGATATTTGTCAAATACAACATAGTACTCACCGCTTTCATCTTTGCGATAAATAGGTAAGTCAGCAATCATTAATGCTCCGCTTATCATTCGTTTTTCTTTATCGGCAAAGAATTTAAATTGAGCGTTCATTCCTTTATTTTCCCATTTGCTATAACAAATAGCAGCCGCTTGTTCCTGGTCTATTCCGTTACCAACCTCAACACCTATGCAACGAGATATAAATTCATCTTTACTTTCACCTGCACGTGGATTAACAACCATTTTTTCTCTATCTATTTGCTCAAGTTTTCTTTGCGCCCATTCAATCCCTGCATCTCCGCCCCATGCTAACCACGCAAGTCTTCCGCACCCATCCCCTAATGCCTTTTGACTATTTTGTCTGTGCCTTTCAAATGATGCCATGCGTGCAATCGTTTCACGTGAAATGGGTTCACCCTTTGCAAGTTGATTGGCTCTTGCCTTGCCTGTAGCTTCGAGGCAATCACCCCATCCATTTTCTTCTGCATATCTTAAAGCTATCTTTGCATTCTCACTTGCTTGTTTTGGGTAGTCATCATAGCTTTCAAAGTTATGTTCTTTAAATGCGTGCCAATTAGTTTCTATGGCAGGCGCGTCTACCAAAGCTATGTATTCTACACCAAGTTCGTCGCTATCGTCTATTACTAATTTATACACCGGTAAATTTTCCATGTTATCCTATTTTTGAATTATTACTTAATTTATTTATTCTTTCTGTTACTGCTCTACTTTCACTTTCTACTACATAGGCTTTCATAGCTCCTTGTTGATTCATTCCTTGCCCTGCAATAGTGCCATCAGGATTAAGTTGAGTAACTGTATTTTGTGCTGTAAGTCCTTCAGGTGCACCACCACCACCTTGATTAAAAGAGCCTAAGTTTGAAGTTAATCCTCCACCACCTCCGCTTTCACCTTTTGGCTCAAATTTAGTTTGTGCTATTTTATTTATGTTTGCTAATGCAGTAACTCCTGCAATAGATGCTGCAATATATCTTGCTGGACCAACTAATGTTGGATCAGCCAATACAGTCATAACTGATTGCACTCCGTTAATTGTAGCTTGTGCTAATTGTAATGCTTTATTTATTTGAAATGATCTCTTAGCATTCTTTTCACTATTAGCAGTAAAAGAATCATTCAAAGCTATTAATGAACCTAATGCATCAGAAGCCATTTGCATTTCAGCAATTAAAGCTGCGTTCTTTATTTCTTTAAGTTTCTTTTGTTTTTCCTGTTCTAATAATATTAATTTTTCAGCATCCCCTTGTGCTAATCTAAATTTTTCATCATACTCAATTTGTAATGCAGCAGTAGCTTGTTGCTCTGTACCTCTAATTAATCCTATTCTAATTTGATTAAGTTCGTTTATTCTTGCTATTTCAGCATCTCTAATTTCTTTATCTTTAAGCTGAATGTTTTGGTCTATCTCTTGTTTTTTTAAGTTGTATTCATTTTCAGCATCTACCCTTGCCTGAGTGCCAACTTTGTAAAGATTTATGTTATCCTGTAATCGAGTAAGTGTTAAATCAGCTTCAACTTTAAAAGCATCCTTTTGTGCCTTTAATCTTTCAAGTGTGTTAAATATTAATTCAGTTGTAAACTTTTTATCGTTTACAGCCAATTCATTTATATTTTGTGCTTGTGATTTTAGCATATCATTATACTCACGATTCAATGCTAAGTCATTTGCTTTCTGTTCCGAGCGTTGCCCTGCTATTGCAGCCAATACACCCTCTTTATCTGCTTGTGCTTGTATTAACTTTGCATAATCACTTGTTAATCCTGAAAGTTTATATTGTAGGTTAGCTTCATGTATTTTAGAATTAACTAATTTAAGTGATTGTTTTTCCAAATCATCTAAAACACCTTTTAAATCATTATTAGCTTTTATCCTATCTTCAATAGTATTTCGTTCTTCATCCCTTATTTGCCTTAGTTGTTCCGCTTCTCTATCCTTCTGCTCTTTAAGTTTATTGGCTAATGCTTGTGCTATTTCAGCTTGTTTCTTAGCTTCAACTAATGCAGCGTTTTGATCCCATACTTTTTTGGTATAATCAGCAATTGCATCAGCCGCTTCTGTAACTGCTTCAACAGTTCTATCAACAGTATTATTAACTCCTGTAATTATATCAATTGATTCTTTACCTGCTTTCTTTACTGATTCCCAAGCTCCAGAAAAGTCACCAGAAAATAACTTGCTTAATGATTCACCTAAATATCCAAAGGTGTCAAGTAAAGAATTAAAACGCTCTATTAAGTTTTCCTTAATTAAGTCACCTAACTTTTTAATTGATTCAATTGGATTCTCAAATACTTGTTTGAAGAAATCAACTACCTTACCAAAGTTGTCAAATATGAAGTTTACAAAATCCCTTAATATAGTTGATATTGTTCCCATTACAGTATTAAACAAGTCAGCACCTCTTTGTGTTCCTGTTATGGCTTCTTTTATTTTTTCAAATGCAGTTATTAATACAGTCAAAGCACCTAGTGATTTTAGGATATTGCCTGCCATTTCAGAAAACTTTTTGCTTGATTTTGCCGTAGCTTCACCCGATTTTTTAGCAACATCTTCTAATTTATTCTCTACTTTATTAATTCCAAGAACTGCGCCTGTAGAATCAACATCAACTTGTAATGTTACCTTTTTTGCCATTTCAATTTCTTTTTAACTTTTTTAGCAAAATCTTTATTATTGTAAAGCACTATCAATGAATGAGCAGATTTAAAACCTGCCTTTAATTCATTACCTACTTTTAATATTGTTTCAATCATAATTTATAAAGTACCTTAATTGTAAACTCTTATCTCAATTGTTGAATAAAGTAATTGTGCATCGGCAGGTGTTCCGCTTGAATCATAAGTATAAACATTTACTTTATCACTATTTTGTCTGTTTGTCCTAATTTCTCCAGGTTGTGTATTGCTACAATTTATAGTTGTTTTATTAAAAGTAAACTCACCTATTAACTCACCCTCATACTCACCGGTGTTTGTTCTTAACCATATTATTTCACCTGACAATGTATTTTCTAAAACATTTACAATTGGATCAGTTATTCCTGTTTGACTTAATAAAGCAATGTATTGTTTATAAGATACGTTGTTGTTAGTCTTTATTCCGTTATTGTAAGTAATATTTGATTCACTAACTGTTAATCCACTACTATTTGTTACTGATACATTAGTAATCCCATCTAAAACAGTCACGCCTGTTGAACTTGTGATTGTTACATTCTTTGCTCCAACTCCAACTACGTTATCCTGTCCGCTTACAATAACCCCATCCCCTGACTGAACTATATTATTTCTGCCACTAACCAATGCGCCTGTAGCTACATAATTATTATTAAATGATATTGCCCTTGAAGTTGGTGCAGGTGTTAAATCGTCTAAGGCTTCACTACCTCCGTTTATATCTATTCCATTATCATCTGTATAGTTAGGTAATGTCTTTAATTTAATAAACTCGCATTTAGTAGGTTGGTTCATTACCCTATCATAGTCTATTATCTTATTTAGTCTCCAATATTCGTTTTCAAAAAAGAACAAGTCTCTAAAATCTAAACTTTGAATATCAAACTCATTTAGTAAAAAATAACCTGAAAATATCTTACTATCTTTATCTGTAATTTGTTCAATGTAATCCCTCCAATATTTATTGTATAGGTTATTGGCTGTATACCTTGTTGGTGTATAATAAACCTGATTAGGCACTCCAAAATTTAAGTCAATAGTCGGATTGTTTACATCATCTAAATGACCAGCATAAGGAAAGTCTAACCTGCTTGTTGTTCCACTTGTTGCAATGTGTTGCCATGCAGTTAGTGTGGTTTTTAATCCACCCCAATAAAGTAACCTAATATTTGATTGAGTTGGTTTAATAGTTCCGTTTGCATCTAATGTATAAATCTTAGGAATTACTCTATCATGCCCTATTGTATTTACCAAAGGTGTTGGACTAAATATTAATTCTGTTACTACCTCACCTTTTAAGAAATCATTTAAAACTTCATATTTCTTTTGTCCATAAATCTCATTATAAGTGGTTTTATAGTCAGAGTTAAAATAGTCAGTATCCTCTTTGTAAGTAAATAAATAAGTCTTGTTATTTAGTTCACCTAATGGAATAATCTTTGTCTCTTTTGAGTAGTCAAGTTTTGAACTCCAATCTCTTGTTGTTCCACTACTATAAAATGTAGGTCTTGGCTCAATCAATAATTTATTAGGATTGTTTTTGTCTACTTCTACAAATAAATTAAAAGCCTTTATAATTGAATTGAAAAAATCACTTTGTTTTATTTTGTCAGGCAATACTGCATTTACTTCAACATCGTCACCCTCCTGTATAGTTGTATCTGTTAATTGAACACTAAAAAAACTTTCATTTAAAAAGTTCATTTTAAAATTAGATGTAACTCCATGAGTTTGTAAAGTACCACCACTTTTATAAATACTATCTATTAAAACACTACCTGACTGAGTTAAATTATATCCGCCTGTATTTTCAACATATTTAAATTGTAAAATATCATTTTGGTTAAGATAGGTAGTAACTGAAAACGTACCCTCACTTGTTAAACTTGTTGAACCACTTGTTAGTGTTGTTGTAGTTCCTGCAGTAAACATAAAAGAGTCATCAATATCCGCATTTGTAGATAATGCTTTTACCCAACAATTACGCCCATTTATAACTGTTGTGTTATTTTTAACTAACCACATTTGCCCTACCATTCTACGTGATGCTGTTAATTCTGCAGTCGCTGTACTTGGCTGGTGAGTTATGTTAGCCTTTATAAAATTAGTAATTGTATAAGTACCCGACTTAGGTACTACAAATGTTTGGTAGTCTGTACCTGCATTTATATCATACCAATTATTACCTGTATCAAAGTTTGGAGGTGTTGTTTCATCTGTAAAAGAAACTAAATGTGTTTGTGGTGCAACTAAGTCATTTAAAATGCTTAAAGTATTTGTCCTACTTGCCCTCATTGTTCTATCCCTTACATTTTCAGCAGTGAGTTTTAAACTCGATCCGCCATTGTAAGGTATAACTAACTTTTTAAATAGTTGCGTTTCAAAGAAAGTCGATTGATAAGTAAAGCCAGCATCTAAAAACATTTTGTCTATGATAGTCTTTACAAATAGTGCAGGGAACATTTCAGTTACTTTAAACTGACTATTTATCCCAAATCCATAATCTATCATCGGATAAGTGAAACCTGCTGTATTATTCCAACTTAACTGCTGATTGTATAAAGTATATTTATGATTATACTCGCTAAAATCTAAGTCCCTCAAAAACTTATTATTGAAAAACTGATATACATTTTGTAACTCACCAAAGAATGCAACTTCATACTCTATCTCATATTTATCGGTTACGTTTACATTTAATAATTGACAAATACCTTTAAATTGGATAGCTTCATTGTAGGTTATTTCTGCTATTGCTTTTAAGTTCGGATTAAAGTTTGGAGTAAAGTTAGTAGTGCCTGTGCTATTGATGACCGCATTAACATTCCATATATTTGAAAACAAATCATTGTTAAAAGTAGTACCCGGTAATATAACAGTCTTGCTCCATGTTGTACTGCGCTTTTCAGGTTCTCTAATATCAGCAATGTTAAAATTAAGAGGGATTGAAACATCTTCTTTTAAATCTATCTGCTCGTTGTTTATGTATATCTTAGTTAAAATCATCTTCTTTGTCTTTTTCTGTTTTGTGAATAGGTAAATGAAATAACCAAATTAAATAGTTGCTGACTGGCTACATATTTAGTTTCATAGTTTGCATTCGTAATATTTACTGCCACTAAGTTTGAACCATCGTAAATATAAACATCTGGACTTGTAACTAACTGCTCTAACCATATTGATTCAGCTTCTGTAATCCAATCACTATTTATTGTTATTGTATCGTCTAAGATAGTCTCATATTGGTTTAGTCCTCTACTCATACGATTGTAATTGTAATTAGTAGATGACCATGAGTTTGGATTACTTTTGTAAGTGTTTCGTGTTATGTTAGTGTTTTTAGTCTTTGCACCGGTGAAAGTGTAATAATCATACTTGCCATAATTATTCA
>Ga0315909_10004055_pt1 | contig 17478 bp, 22 predicted proteins | sample LakEriMetagenome_11_FD_203527 | JGI IMG/M metagenome (GOLD analysis project Ga0315909, IMG submission 203527) | Freshwater fungal communities from buoy surface, Lake Erie, Ohio, United States - Buoy 2 MA125 | ecosystem: Environmental > Aquatic > Freshwater > Lake | place: USA: Lake Erie, Ohio...
AGCGTAAGGAGTTAACAATAATCGAAGAGGTTGAAAAATATCGGAGTATCTTTGAGAAGTTAACACCAATACCAACAGCATGAGCGCCGTAAAAGTAGCCTATAATATTTTAGCAAATAACGCAGCACTGACCACGCTGGTAAGCACGCGGATAAATCCGCTACGCATACCACAGGGCAGCGCGTTTCCTGCGATAGCTTACAACCTAGTAAGCATAATCCCAACGCCAACCAAATCAGGACACAGCCGCACAGATTTTGCGCGCGTGCAGGTAAGTATATTTGCGCCGACTTACCAAAGTTGCAGCGAGGTTGCTGACGCCGTTAGGACTGCTTTTGAAGTGGTAACTTTACCAGGGGAATTTAACACGGTGCCTGTTCAAACAATTGAGTTTGATGGACAGCAAGAATTGACGGACGACGAAGCGGACTTTGCAGGAGTTTATCAAATATCGCAGGATTATTTAATTAATTACACGCGCGAAATTGGAGTGATTACTTTAAGTTATCTTTTGCTTGAAGATGGCGATTTCTTATTATTGGAGGACGGAGATAAAATAATATTATGAGCAGGCTTAACGTATCTATTGGAGCGGATATCACCGAACTAGAAAAAGGCTGGAATAAGGCAATAAAATTAGTTACTGATGGCGGTAAAAAGATGGGCGCGCAGGTTGGTGAAGCCGCAGCGGATATTCAAAAACGATTAGAGCAATTAGCTAGCAGTAAGCCGACGGCTCGCGTAGTGCGTCAGTTGCAAACGATGGCAATTGAAGCCCGTGCGATGGGGCCTGAGTTTGCTGCAATGGCGGACCAATTTGTAAAGGCCGCTGGTAAAATGCAGGATGAAATTGCAGACACGCGCGCGGAGATTGGATATTTTGCTAGCGATACCCGTAGGCTTGATTCGCTAATTGGTGGAGCGCAAGCAGTTGCGGCAGGTTTCGGAGTTGTCGAAGGTTCAATGGCAGCGCTTGGAATTGAAAGTGAGAACGCACAAAAGACCATGCAGAAATTGCAAGGTGCTTTGTTGGTATTAAATTCATTGCAGACAATTACCAATTTGTTGCAAAAAGATTCTGCATTGATACAAGGAGCATTAACCGCTTCACAAGCGGCTTATACTTTTGCCGTCACAGCGTCAACCACAGCACTAGGAGTTTTTAAACTAGCATTAGCGGCCACAGGAATTGGAGCGGCCATTGTTGGGGTTGCTTATTTGGTACAGAATTTTGACGAATTATCTGCAAAAATATGGCCAGCCGAAGCGGCATTAAAAGCATACAACAAAGCAGTTGATAGACAAATTCAAGCAGACCAATATAGCATAGATTTGGCGTCGGCCAAAGGCGATAAAATGGCCGAGTTCGCAGCAAAGGAAAAAAAGTTAAACGACGAACTATCTAAGGCACGCGCGAACTATGGTAAAAATGAGCAGGAAAATTGGGGCAAAATTATAGCCGATAATAAAAACGCTTTACGTGTATTACAGATTGAACGCGACAAATATTTAAAAGACGAAAAAGAAAAGCAAGACCAAGCAAATAAAGATAAGTATCAAAAGCAGCAGGATGAAATAAAAAAGGCAAAGCAAAACGAACTAACTAAGCGAGCCGAATTGTTGTCAATAAACAATGGAACCCTAGCCGAATTAATAGCCGCCGAAGATGCAGCGTTTAAAGTGCGCGAAGCACAGATGAAGGAGCAGGGCTATACTCAGTTAGAAATTAATAAGGTTAGAGATGCAGCCCTTGAAAAAGTAAGACAGGAATTTTACGCAAAGCAAAAATCAGATGAAGATAAGGCGGCTAAAGAAGTAGAGCAAAAATCTAAGGACTTAGCACAAGTTAAAAAAAGTATAAGCCAAGCAACTGCAATAAGTGAAGAAGCACAGCGAAAATTGGAGCTTCAAAATATTGCTGAGCATTACACTAAGCTTATTCAGGAAGCTAAGAAAAACGGCCTTGATTCAGCGGCATTGGTTAAGGCACAAGGTGAAGCGGAAAATGCTTTAAAGCAAAAGTTTAGGGAAGAAGATGCGCGCAAAGAAATGCAGCAGCAGATGAAGCAGCTACAATTTAGGCAGCAAATCTACGCGCAATTTGGCGACGCGTTATCTGCATTTAACGAGGCATTCGCAAAGGAAGGCGACGAAGCAGCACGTAAGCAAGCGCAAAGGGCTAAGGCTATCAGTATTAGCCAAGCTTTAGTATCTACCTACTTTGCAGCACAGCAAGCTTATTTGTCGCAGTTTCTTCCGGTACCCGATCCGAGTTCACCCGTTAGGGGTAAGATTGCCGCAGCCGCTTCGGTTGCTGTTGGTCTTGGTAACGTGGCAAAAATTGCTACACAGAAATTTGCCGATGGTGGTATCGTTTACGGACCAACGTTGGGATTAATGGGGGAATATCCAGGGGCTAGAAGTAACCCGGAAGTTATTGCGCCATTGGATAAATTACGCGATCTAATAACACCAAGCGGAGGCGATGGCGGATTTATAGCCAGCACGCATATTAGCGGCCGCGATTTGGCGATAGTTTTAAATAGACATAACAACGATTACTCACGGGGATAATGGCACGCAAATACTACGGAAGCTTTAAAAGCATTAATAACATTACCTACAAGGTAGAGATACACGACGCGCCAACGGGCAGCACCACGGCAGGGACTGAGCTAAAACTAGCGACTGATGGGTTTAGCCTAGAGCGCGACGGAGAGGGAAATAAGTGGTGGGATTCTCAGGTATTGGCTAGCCGTATAACCGCTGAATTTGTTATGCCTAATAGTACGGTACTATCGGATTTCCTATCGTTGCAAACGGAGGCGGAAACTTACTGGACTATGGTGGTATGGCGTGGGAATGATTTGTTTTTTGTAGGCCGTATTATTGCCGACCAAATGCAGCGACTACGCGAATCGTTGGACAGCAAGCCGATTATTAAATTAACGGCCGTGGATGGCTTAGAGTTGTTAGACGGTTATAACGTCAAGGCTAGTTGGTTTAGTTCGGATAATATTCAGGTAAACGTATTGGTAAGAAATTGCCTGCATGAATTGGACCTGCACGATTATTGGCCGTACTTAGGTAAGCAAGATTATTACCTATTTGATGCAATGAGCATGTATGCAGCCGATGCAACACGAAAGGGGTTTGATATGCTGCGAGTTAATATTAACACTTTTCTTGAGGATTACGATCCATTTCAAGACGTGAAGGCAATCGACCTAGCGGCTAACTGGTATTACGATTTAAACATGGTTACCTGTAAAGAAGCTTTAGAGCAGATCATGCAAATTTTTGGTTGTCGTTTTATTCATGCCGAGGGTGGCTATTGGTTCTATGATGCTTCCAGTTACAAGGACGTAACGCTTCCGTATCGCCGCTATAATTATACGGCCAACTACCAAGGCACGGGAACGCTTACGCATAGGCAGCAACTTGGAACCATACCAGCGCGGCCGCAATGGGCAGCTAAGCCGTCATTGTACTATCAGCCTGCTGTTAAATTGTTAACTGTTGACACGGAGCGCATAAACGCTGCAACGGTATTTCGTACACGGCCAAACAAAAGCACGTCAGCACTAGAGGCAGAGTTTACAGAAATTCCAACAGGCAGCACGCCCGACGCAGCACCCTTGAAAATCAAGGTAGTTGTTAAATCGAACTTTCCAGCGGTGCAGAATGACGCGCGCGTTGATTATGAGTACAAATTAAAAATATGGCTCGAAGATGGCTTAGGCGGTATTAAGATTTTAAACGGCGATGGATACTGGATAACAGCAACTAGCGTACCGAATGGAGTGGAAAAGGTTAGAGTTACGCAGATGCAAGGTAGTTGGGTGACGTATAAATTTGAAATGCAATGCACAACACCTCCTGCAGGATATAATATTTTAAAGGTGAAAATTGACAGCGTGCAAACGTTAATTAGCTTGCTGTATCAAAACAACTTACCCAAGTTATTGCGTCCTGCAAAACAGACAAGCACATGGAGTACACCTGCGGCGTTTAACGTAAGTTATTGGGGAAGTATTCAGGTGGCATTTGCTGAAACTAGCGACTACCAAAACCCCGATTTTGTTTGGAATATTTCGGAGGATTTCACGCCCAACACTAGTAATTCAGTAAACAGCACGCAGGTACAAATTAACCCAAAATATTATTACAGCGGCAATAAATATGGAATAGGTAATATATGGGCGAACGATGGTACTAAGTACGTTATTGCGGATGAGTTTTATGGCGGTTGGGATTCGGTAACGAAAGGCACCGTTACTAAAATGCTAGGCGTAGGATTGTCGTCATTGTATGCTGACTTCATGCCAGTGGTTAGAGGTACCTGGGTAGATTCAGGAAGTTATCATTTGATGAAGTCATTGTATTTTGACGGGTACGTATGGGTATTAAACGGCGTATCGTTTAACCCAAGGTTTGACAGGTGGGAGGGTGAATGGTTAGGAGTGGCTCCGGTGTACACCAATACCACCACAACAGGAGAAGGCTTGAGAATCAGTAACGAGCAGGGAGATATTTTGCGCGATCGTGTCAACTTAATCGAAACGCAGGTTAACAACTACCAATCTGCAATCAGTCACCAGCCTGCAACGTTTTTGGAATACCTTGTAAACGAGGCAGACGGCGCACCTACAGCACAGCCAACGCAGAATATTATTTGGGAAACGCAGTTAAGATATGATGACAGCACTGAGCAGGTTGTGTGGCACCTGCAGGAACATGGCGCGCCTATTAGCTACACAGTTGGAACGCATACGCTGACGAATGGTTACGAGCTTGTTATATGCGATAGCGCTGACGGCAACGTGGTAGTAAATTTACCCGATGCTGACGAATCACGCGGCAAAAAATATATATTTATCAAAACCAATTCTAACCACGTGGTTACAATTGACGCAGGAACTTTCTTAATTAATGACGCAGCAACTACAACACTGGGCAGTAAGTATGAATCTAAAACAGTTATGAGTGACGGGAATAAGTGGTTTATCGTTGCAAAAGTGTAGTTGTTAACTAGATTTATTATTGGCGTCGCTATATTTGTGAGTATGGCTGACCAAAAAATAAGTCAATTAACGGCAATAACTACGGTAGACGCTACCGACGTTTTGCCTATAGTGGACACGAGCGCAAACACTACCAAAAAAGTAAGCATCACACAATTGAAAGCCGAAGCCCCTGTGCAATCTGTTGCAGGTAAAACCGGAGCAGTTACAATTGAAGCTACTGATATTGACGCAAACGTATCTAATACAGAGTTCGGATATTTAAACGGAGTTACTTCCGCAATCCAAACGCAGTTAAATGCTAAGCAAGGATTATTGACGTTGACTACTAGCGGCACAAGTGGTGCGGCTACGTTGGTTGGCGATACGTTAAATATTCCACAATATAGCGGAGGCGGTGGAATAACCGATGGCGATAAAGGTGATATCACGGTAAGCAATAGCGGAGCAACTTGGACGATAGACAATTCAGCCGTTACAAATGCAAAGGTTGCAACGGGTATTGATGCTGCAAAAATTGCCGATGGTTCGGTAAGCAATGCAGAGTTTCAGTATATTAGTGGTTTGACTTCTGATGCACAAACACAAATAAACGCTAAACAGGACACTCTTGTAAGTGGTACGAATATCAAAACCATAAATTCTACAAGTGTATTGGGTAGCGGTGATATTGCAGTTCAATCAACATTGGTAAGCGGTACTAATATTAAAACTATTAATTCTACTTCAATTCTCGGTAGCGGAAATATCAGCGTAGCCCCTGCAAGTGGAATAAATGCAACGGCAATTGGAACGGGAAGTGTAGACAATACGGAGTTTGGTTATTTAGATGGCGTTACAAGTGCAATTCAAACCCAGATAGATAGCAAACAAGCGACCATCACGGGCGGTGCAACAACAATCGTAAGTTCAAATCTAACTGCATCAAGAGCATTAGCCTCCGATGGTAGTGGGAAAGTTACAGTAAGTTCGGTTACATCTACTGAGTTGGGGTATGTTAGCGGTGTAACAAGTGCGATTCAAACGCAGATTGATGCCAAAACCAATAAACTAATTACGGCAAACCGACAAACTGCATCTTATACATTGGTTGCGGGTGATGCCGATAAGTTGGTGGAGATGAATGTTGCAAGTGCTAACAATTTAACCGTACCCGCATCCACATTCTCCGCAGGTACACAGATTTTATTGGCACAATACGGAGCAGGACAAACCACCATCGTTGCGGGTAGCGGAATGACAATCCGAAGCAATGGCGGTAAATTAAAATTATCCGCTCAATATAGCGGTGCAACATTGGTATTTATAAGTGGAACAGAAGCCTATTTGTTCGGGGACATAGCATCATGATAATAGCAACACACGGGATAATTGCTTCGCAGATTGCATCATTTACAGGGTTGCTTGATTTATATCCAAACGCTGCCGCTGCATATTCAGTTCGTAAATTACGCAGTGCATATACTGGTTCTGCTATTCGTGTTCGTAGGTCAAGCGATAATACAGAGCAGGATATTGGATTTGTAAACAATGTATTAGATACATCTGCACTTGCAAGTTTTTGCAGCAGTACAAATGGATTTGTAACAACTTGGTATGACCAAAGTGGTAATTCAAGAAATGCTACACAAACAACGGCAGCGAATCAGCCGCAAATTGTTAGTAGTGGGAGTGTTGTTTTAGATGGTGGAAAGCCAAGTATATTTTGGAATGGGGGTCAAAGATTATCATTAGTAAGTGATTCAATGACTAACAATATAGGTTATTTTAGTTTTTTTGGGGTATCAAAATTAAACGAAAATACATCTACCACACCAAGATGGTTAGGTTTATTTTCAACGGGGTCATCGCCTACATCGTCAAGAATTTTATTTGGTAAAAATACGACCAATAACTATGGTGGTGGTGGTAGAAGATTAGATTCAGATTCTTTTTCGGGAGCATTTTCTTCAACTACTTATACATTAAATAGGGCATTAAATTCTATTTTATTCAATTATATTGATAGCAAATTGGATGCGTATTTAAATTCATCATCATTGGCGTCATCTACTACATTTCATAGTGGGGGTAGTACATCTGCCACCAATTCACAAACACAACAAATTGGGGCAAATGGTTCGGGTCAAGAAAATTGGCTTGGAAATATACAAGAATTAATTTTTTATACATCAAATCAATCATCAAACCGCACAGGCATTGAGTCAAACATCAACAACTTTTACTCTATATACTAATATGAACGGATATATATTTCACACCGAACAAGACGCAATCAATGCCCGTGAAGCGTGTGATACATATTACGGCATTCCCGTAAGCCCTGACGATGTTACTCAAAATTGGGTAGATTATCAGTTTGCAGAATTAAACGAGCCGCAGTTTTGGTATATAGTATTTGACGAATCATTAACGCCAATATTAGGGCAACCCACAGAATTTGAAATAATACAACCACCTCGATGAAACACTTAGACAACGACACCACCGCAGCCATTGCCACAGGAATAAGTGGAAGTGCTACGATAATACATTTCAGCCAAACTTGGCAGCCAGTAGCAGCGTTTGTACTTGCAATTGTCGGCATAGTATCGGGAATGTTTGCGATTATTTATTACGCACGTAAGATTAAGCAGATAGATGGCAAAGGCAAATAAATCTGTAGCTAGTACGTTCAGAGCTAAGCCGCGAAAGAAATTAGGACGGCATAAAAAACACGCAAATAAACATGAATCAAGCAAACCATACCAAGGACAGGGCAAGCGTTAAAGGTTACGCTAAGCCTACGCCAGCGAAGTGGCGCAAAATAGGCGACGGGTTATTACTGTTGTCTACCACATTGGCAGCGTTAAATATTTCGCATCCAACGCTAGCTATTGGCATACAAGTGACGGGGGTAATCGGTAAGTTTCTAACTAACTTCTTCCATGAGGACACCGCGGCGCAGTGAGGTGGAGGCAGCCGTTAAACGGTTGGGGTATAAGTGGTTCGAGAATGGCGACTACAATGTTAATATTGTAGGCATACGCAACAGCGCCACAGGTAGCAAGGTAACCAATCTATTTGACGACTGGATAACAGTCAGCTGGAAAGAGAAAGGCAAATGGTGCTATCAAATATTTTCGGCTACCACTGAGCCGGGGAAAAAGGGCATGCTCGAAGGCAAAGCCAAAGGCGGCGTGTTCATTTTAAAAGAAGGGCAGTATCGAGGATCACATGAAATTGGATTGCATCAGGGGAAATATAAAGCGCTAAGGCAATGCGGTGCGCTGCGTGGTTACCGCGACGGCGATAGGGATATGGAGTTTGATTTGGTGCAGGAGCAGGAAGTTTGGAACGCTGGCGTTAATATTCATAAGGCAGGCGTTAACAGCACCTACGTGGAGAACTGGAGCGAAGGCTGTCAAGTGTTTAAAATCGAGCAGGATTTCAACGAGTTTATGGAGATCATAGAAAAAGCGGCCACAATTTACGGCGACCGCTTTACTTATACACTTATAGGAAGTAAGGATATTATTCCGCAGCTTGATTAAGTTCAGCAATTGCCGCTGGCGTTGTGCTACTCACGTCTTGGATTTCTTCCACGGCGTGCATACCCATCATTATATCGGGCGCGTATAGACGGCCAAAAAAAGCGGCGGCACGATAGCGCAGCATAAGTTCCGGCATGGTTTGCCATTTGCTACCTTGCTTAGTTAACCATCCTTCGGCTTTCGCCATATCTAGCGTGACTGTTGGGCCTTCCAATAGTTCGCCCGTGGCTTTCTCCGTGGCGTATGCCTTGCAGCTTTTATCGGTGGCTTTGTACTTAAGAGCTGTAAACCTACCGGAGGCATTTAGCGCTGCAATAATAAAAGCAGACGACCACGACGGGCGGCCTTGGATTATGTGGAGATTCTGCATAACCATAAGCGGAGAGGCGCCAATTCTGTGCGCCATTTCCAACGCTACCAATGTGTTTGGTATGTTGTTTTGGTAATCCTTGGGGATCATGGTAGAGGATGAAAGGGCTTTAGCGACACGCTGCGCGTGGTCAAAAGCTTGCAGGCTAAATGTTTCCTGCGAATCTGTGGTTGTTATTTCGGTTGTCATAATGTTAGTTCAGTTATTATATTGTCATACATAGGCCAAGCGTCCGCCTGCTGGCATTGCTGGAATTTTTCCACGTCTTGCCACATAATTGCCGTACCTGTGGCAATATCTTTTTCGCTCAAATAATATAGCCCTATTTGATAAGGCGGCGTTTTCTCAATAGCTACAAATATAAACGCATTTACTTCGTAGCCTAGCGCGCGCATACCTGCAATATACATGGCCGCCTGCACATGGTAGCGGTATTTCCAAACGCTGCGCTTAAATCCCTCCGGTGATGCGTCGTCGGTTGTCTTTAAATCCACAATAATACTGCGGCGCTCATTGTATTTATCGACTATGCCGCGGAAGTGTTGCCCCTGTTCTTCCCAAATTATATCCAATTCGGTAGGGCCTTCGGAAAATAACAGTGACGAAGCCAGCGTGTTATCTTTAATAACGTTATACATGGCTTCAATCTGCGCATCCTGCTCGCGTGTTATAACGGTTAACCCTTCAGAGGCTGCTAGAAATTCATCGTATTTTTGTTTTCCTTCCTTGGTGCGGCGGTCAAGCATAGGCGCCACCGTGTAACGCTTTCCAAATTCGGACGGCTCTAATATTCGGCAGTGCAGCGCCTTGCCAAACGTAAGCGCTGGCGTTGGTTCGGGTTCAATATATTGGCCGCTAAGATATTTCCACCAATATAGGTAAGGGCTTTTGTGGATTAGGTCAAGCCTAGATTTCGAAAGGTAATTTGTTTGTATCATATAGTTTAGTATAACAATGGTTAGCGTCTAGAAAATAATCGCCTTCGTCGCGGCCGTAGTCGAACATTAATAGAAAGTGATCGCGTTCCTGCATGATAGCCTCGCGAGCTAATTCCGTAACGGGATGCAATTCACCCAATTGACGCAGCGCTAAATCGTAAACGTCCATCATTGGAGTGGTGAGGCGTTTATTGTCAAGTTCGCGCTGGAAGGCTTCGGCTAGTGGCTTGCTTTCGTAGCATGCGCGGCGGATTCCGTTTTTCCAAACACAATAGCGCCAGCCCTGTGGTAATTTTGTTCTAGTAATTGTTGATTTTTCGTCCATAATTGTTGCAAATATAGAACAAAATACTATCTTTGCAATATGTTTTTACAAGAATTAAAAAATAAAGCAGCAAAAAAAGGGCGAACGTTGAGCAGCATTTGCGACGAATTGGGAATACACCGCAGCGTAATAGCGCGCTGGGAAAAGGAAGCGCCGAAGTCAATTAAAATATATCAAAGGTTGCAGCAAGCGATTGAAAGGTTATGAAGTTTCTATATTTAACGTCGTTAATGACCGACAAAAAAATGCTATTGAATCTTAATAAGATTAAATGCGTTTATTGGGATGACAAAAACAGCGCGGTGAAAATTGAACTTGAAGGCGGTGAGTATTTTTTTGTTAAAGAAAGCGTAGAAGAAATTGTTAAAACTTTGAAATTATTTTAATATGAACCTGCGCCCCTACCAAGCCCAAGCCGTTGACGACATACGCGCGGCGTTTAAATCCCACAGAAGGGTATTATATCAGTTGCCCACAGGTGGAGGCAAGACGGTTATATTTTGCCATATAACAAGGGAAGCGGTGCGGAAGGGTAAGCGCGTTTTAATATTAGTACACAGGCAAGAATTGCTGAGGCAAACGACGGCCAAGCTATCCCAGTGGGGCGTGCCTTGGGAAACCATCGAGGCAGGGAAACCGACAGCGAACGAGTGGCCTGTATCTGTGGCTATGGTGCAGACGGCAGCACGTCGCGAGCTGGAGCGGTACGATCTAATTATTTGTGACGAAGCCCATCACGCAGTCGCTGGCAGTTGGGCAGGTATAATTGAGAAACAACCGCAGGCTTATTTGCTTGGCGTTACAGCCACTCCTTGCCGCATGGATGGCAAAGGATTAGGCGACGCATTCGAAGTGCTGTTAGAAGGCGTTAAAATACGTCAACTTATTATGGACGGATTCCTGTGCGAACCTAAAATATACGCCGCAAGCGTGGCCGATTTAACAGGCGTGCGGGCAGTGGGTGGCGATTACAACCGGGGCGATTTAGAAACCGCGTTAATGAAATCAAGGATAACAGGAGACGCGGTGCGCGAATACCAACAGCATGCCGACGGATTGCCTGCGATTGTTTTCTGTGTATCTGTGCAGCACGCACAGGCCACAGCTCAAGCGTTTACCGATGCCGGTTATCGCAGCGCTGCAGTAGACGGCAGCATGGACGACAGCGAGCGGAAGCGTTTAATAAACGGGTTAACTACGGGCGAGGTACAGGTACTAACAAGCTGCGACATAGTAAGCGAGGGAACTGATATTCCTGCGGTGGCTGCGGCGATATTACTACGTCCGACGAAATCGGAAGCGCTGTATTTGCAGCAGGTAGGTAGAGCGTTGCGGCCGATGGAGGGGAAACAGCACGCAATTATATTAGATCACGCAGGGAATGTATTCCGTCATGGGATGCCGACAGCGGCACGTGATTGGAAGTTGGAAGGGAGAGATAAACAGGCAAGGCAGAAAACTGCGGAGGCGGTTAGGCAATGCAAACTGTGCTACGCTGTACACCAAGCGGCTGTTTGCCCTGAATGCGGAGCGCCTGCGCCGTTAAAGCCAAGGCAAGTTAAAAAAGTAGCAGGGCAATTGGTGCCGGTGGAGGATGTAGAGCGCGTAAAACGTGAGGCGAAAGTTGAAGTTTGGGGCGCTAAGTCGTTAGAGGAACTGAAGGCGATAGCGTTTCGCCGTGGGTATAAGCCCGGTTGGGCTTACCACCGTTGGCAGATGTATAATAGAAAATAGTTAAATTAGCGCAATGGAGCGCGGTAAATTTAGGGCTGAGCCGTTGGACACGCCAACAAACGAAACAAGCCTTATGCGGCAGATTATGCTTGCAGTTAGCAAAATTACAGGCGTTCGGATATTCCGAAATAATACAGGGTTTGACAGCACGAATAAAGTACGTTACGGGCTGATTCAAGGCAGCAGCGATTTAATTGGATGGAAATCGGTAACCGTTACTCCGGAGATGGTAGGGCAGCAAGTGGCTGTATTTGTCGCGCTGGAAGTTAAGACGCCGAAAGGCCGCGCCACCGATGAACAGAAGAACTTTGTTAACGTGGTAAACGCCGCAGGTGGCAAGGCCGCCATAGTGCGCTCGGTTAGCGAAGGTATCAAGGTATTGTCATAGAAATGTCATATTTGTTGCAATTTTGCAACGATTATTTGTATTGTTAAATTAATGTGCATAGGTTTGTTGGACATTAAAAACAAAATATTATGCTACCAATCGAATTTTTGATTTTCTACCCCATCAGTTTACCTGTGGCATTTTTGCTGCACAAGCTGTGGAAGCGAATCACTCGTAGAGTTGAATTACAAGAAGCTCAACCATACCAGTTTGAGCGCGACGCTTATGTGGAAGGTTTTAACGATGCAACAGAGCATTGGAAACAGGAAGTTAAACGCATGTACAAAGGGGGGCAGTTATGAAAGTTCAATTTATAAGTGCTGCCGATTGGATGTATAAAACGGGCATCAACTACACAATAGGTGATTATATTGTGGCAAAAGAAGAACCTATGAAAATCATTGGTAAGTGTACTGGATTCAAAGATGGATGTATCCTTATTGATGGTAAGAATTATGGAGGTAAGTATTTCTTTATGAAGTCCGAGTGGCAAGAAGTTCAATTATTAGAGGGAGGTAACAATGAGCAACAATAAACAACAAACGGCAGTGGAGTGGTTCATTAAAGAACTTGAACAAAAAGGGTTTCCTTGGGTAGATACGGAAGGCGTTAACAGAATTCATTTTACGATTGATACTTGGGATTATCTTGACATTAAAAAAGAATCCAATAAAATGCATAAAGAAAGAATGATTGAATTTGCTTTGTTATGTATGTTTGGTACTGTAGATGTTGATATTGATGTAGTAAAAGAATTTGTTAAAAAATACAACGAAACCTACAGAGGAGGTGAGCAATGTTAATTTCATTGTGCTATTACTGCAAAAAGAAGTTAGGGGTACTTATTAAAAACGGCAATCCTTGCTGTCAGTTTTGTATAAACGAATCAAAAAACAATGACAAACAATAAAATAAGTAAACTTAAAAACATAATTCAGCTTTACATAAACACAGAAACTATGACAAACAATAAACAACAAACGGCAGTGGACATTAAACAAGAGTTAAAAACAATTCTTGGCGATAATGCTTTTTCTTGCGGAACTATGAAAGTATCAAGTACAGTATCTCGACTTGTTAAAGCGGTATATTACATGGATACTCAAATAAAAATGTTGGATAGGTGGATTGAAGACGAACAAGGCAAACGACATATAGAACAAGTTCGTCAATCTGTAAAAAACATTCTTAACGAAACCTACGGAGGTAACAAATGACCATCACCCAAGACAACGAAACAATAATAAAGCCCGACGAAATTCCGTTGGAGCTTGAATTACCATGCAGCGCGCGCGATTATGCTATTTTAATCCTGCGCGAGGATTTCAGGCTAACTCACAGGGCCATTGGGGAGCGTCTAGGACTTGCAGAAACCACAATCACTAACTTAATAAATCATGAATAACCAACTAATTATTGGAGCCATTATTGGCACAGCATTAACGACTTCCGTTGCGTTGTACGTTAACGACAAACTAACCAAGCGCCTGCGCGAAAAAACCAACGAACTGCGCAAGCTTACTAGGCAGGTATTTGAAACCGAATTGGTGGCGCAGGAAATGAAACAGCAGGCCAACAATTATGCGGATAAATACCGCACGGCCATGGATAGCATGGACGAAGCGATTAACCAGCTTAAAAAATGCAAGGCTTACACCATAGACGCTGAGGACACAATCGGAGCGCTAGTGCGTGAAAACAAGCAGCTGAAAGACGCGGACGAAAAACGGAAGGCATATAAGGCAGAGTGGGCGAGGAATAAGCGGTTAAAGAAATGATAGTGCTTGCAGAAAACAACGGCCGCATAGATATCACCATTAAAGGCGAGTGGATGGCGAGTTTTAAAACGTGGGAACAGGCGATATTTTATCAGGAGTTTTTAAAAAACAACAACATCGGCGGAGATTTAGATCGTTTGTATAATCACGTCAGTACCATGTACGGCCTAAAACAGAACGAAATTAGGGGCAAATCTAAGCGCAGCAATATAGTCGAGGCGCGCGTGGTTTTCTCGAATATCGGCCGCAATGATTTGGAATATACCTATTTTAAAATTGGGCAATACCTGGGGCGCGACCATAGCACTGTAATACACCACAAGCATGTATTTGAGATGTGGCAGAATATGCCGAAATACTACGGCAAGCAGTTAGCTAAGTATGAGGCTGTTTTGAAGGCTTGGAGGGGGGAATAATTTTTCCTATATTTGTGCCGTTAACTAGGATGTGCAAGATCCTTATAGTTAAAAGATTTTTGCCCTATTAAATGGACGTACTTGCACTGCGGCCATTTGATGGGGTTTTTTATTTATGATAAAATACATCGACAAAGAGGCTGATTTTACGGAATGTAGAACCGCCTGCTACTATGTAGCATTTGAATTAAGCGATTACGAGCTTATTAGAAAATTAAAATGGATAAAATATAATTGCCGTTTACAAAGTGTGGCATTTATAAGAAATTTTGAATGTCAATTGCTAACAATTTATTTATTGCAAAATTCTGATGACAGTCAATTAATTAAAATTTGGGCGAAAAAAGCTTTTAATGAAGATCCTGAATTTTTAACAAGGACACGCCAAAAAAGTTTGGATAAGGAGCTAAATTCATGAAAGTTTCTTTTTATCCAACAATTAAAAATACCGATAGCAAAGAAGTTGCCGATATCGTAAGTATTTTAGAAAACATAAAAAACGGGATTTACGAGGATTACGTTTATCCAGTTCGAAATGCGAAAACTGATAAAGAAAGAAAAGAGGCAAAAGCAAAGGCCCCATATATAACAGTTAGCGGAACATTTACACAACGTAAAAATGACGCAATAATTAAACACAGCGGACTTATTGCGATTGATTTCGACCATTTAGAGGACATTGGCGACGCGTTCAATCTGCTTATTAACGACGTTTATAGTTTTGCTGTTTTTAGGTCAATTTCAGGAACTGGTATTTGTGTAATTGTAAAAATTGATGGTAAAAAACACGCAGAGGTTTTTGAGGGATTAGAGCAATACTATTGGTTAAATTATAAATTACAATTAGACAGAGCGTGCAAGGACGTAAGTCGACCGCGTTATTTGTCATACGATCCTGATTTGTTTTTAAATGAAAAATCAGAAATATTTAAGAAATATTTACCAAAACCAACTAAAGAAGAAGTAAAATTTATTACCACATTTAAAAAATCTGATCATTATCAAAATAAATTTGAAAGGATTTTATACAGTATAAATTTTGATATTACAAAAGAATACAATGTTTGGATTAAATTGGGGTATGCTATTTATTCAGAATATGGTGAGGCAGGGTTAGATTATTATCAGTATTTAAGCCAATTTTATCCTGATTATAATTCGGTTGAAACGGAAGAAAAATATAAAAGTTTTTACGGCAAAGATTCAAACAATAAGGCGTGTATTGCCAGTTTTTATTTTGAATGTTTAAGAAATGGTATTAGTATAACCGACGAGCTAGAAACCAAAACCAGACAAACAGCGCGCAAGCTTCGCAGCGCTGGAATGACCGAAAAACAAGTAATTTCAGAAAACCCCGACTTGATTCCCGAAATAGTCGCCGAGGAATTTGCTAAGCCTGAGCAGCAGCACCGTGGGCAGTTTGATATTGAAGCGTTTGAAATATGGCTGCGTGAGCGCTATCCCATTAAGAAAAACGAGGTTACACGGTTTTACGAAATGCAAGGTAAGCAGCTGGAGCAATCCGATATAAACACAATCTACATAGACGCAAAAAAGCAATTTCCGAAAGTTTCTAGGGATATAGTGGAGAGCGTTATTTTCTCGAATTATACGCCAAGTTACAACCCGATTAAATCGTATTTTGAGAGCCTTAAATGGGATGGAATAGATCATATTGCCAAACTTGCGGAATCAATAAACAGCAATACAGGGACGGAGGAATATCGCGAATTTGGGCTGCGTGCGTGGCTGATTGGAATAGTGGAAAGCATACTAAAAGGCAAACCAAATATTTTGTGCCTGGTATTAGCAGGGAAACAAAACACTGGCAAATCGACGTTTTTCACGCGGTTATTACCGGAGCAGTTAAACAGATATTTTGCAATGTCGCAGCTTGATAGGGGGAAGGATGACGAAATTTTAATGTGTCAATCCTTACTAATATTTGACGACGAATTTTCGGGTAAATCTAAGCAGGACGCAAAACACATGAAGCGCATATTGTCGGCCCCATCGTTTACCCTTCGTGAGCCTTACGGACGTAATAACGTTACGCTTAAACGTATTGCAACGCTGTGCGGCACGTGTAACGAATTGGACGTGTTAAATGATCCTACAGGAAACCGCCGTTTTATCGTCTTTGAGGTTGTCGGGCAGTTTGATTATAAGCTGTATAATAGCATTGATAAGGAGCAACTATTTGCCCAGTGCGTGGCATTGGTTAACAACGGTTTAACGTCCGATTTGGAGGGCGATTTTGTTAATCTTATGGAGCAGGTCAGCGAGGATTTTTTAGAAATAAGCATCGAAGAAGAGTTGTTATTGCAGCATTTTAATGCCAACGATACCAATGTAAGGACTAGGCAATGGATGCCTACAACCATGATAAAGGACTATTTAGAGGAAAATTCTAACCAAAAATTAAGCATCAAACGCCTTGGCCAAATGCTAAGAAAGCACAATTTTGAGCGCATCAAGCGGAATAATTACTATGGTTACATGGTTGCAGCGATTTATCTTACCCAAAAGTGAGTATTGATATTCAACAAGTTAGCACCATGATGGGTAAGATAGGTAAGATAGGTAACTAAATTCCTTGGAGAGTTAATGTAATATAAAAAAATATTGTGTGTGTATATATAAATTTATTTTATCCTGCATATTTTATAAAAGTATCTTACCCATCTTACCCAATAGCATTGGAGCCCTTGTATTTATTGGGGCTGAGGTTGGGTAAGATAGCCTGTTTTTATCTTACCCACATCTTACCCATCTTACCCAATTAAAAAAATCCTATATTTGCAACATGCCGACCATAAACAAACGGGCAAAGCAGTCGCCACAACGTAACAACAACGACCACCAAGGCCGCAACTATTACCATTCAGGGTATCAGACCAAGCAATGGAGAGCAATGCGCCGCGACATATTGCAAGCGCAGCCGCTGTGTGTTGAATGCGGAAAGCAAGGCA
>Ga0315909_10004056_pt1 | contig 17472 bp, 19 predicted proteins | sample LakEriMetagenome_11_FD_203527 | JGI IMG/M metagenome (GOLD analysis project Ga0315909, IMG submission 203527) | Freshwater fungal communities from buoy surface, Lake Erie, Ohio, United States - Buoy 2 MA125 | ecosystem: Environmental > Aquatic > Freshwater > Lake | place: USA: Lake Erie, Ohio...
TCTATTGAGCAACCTTTTAAGGAAAAAATAGGCATTACTTTTGAGAATATTATCCCTGTTGAATATGTTTATCAAGAGTCATCCTCGCCAATAGCTGGACTTCCTCCTATACCCGAGAGGGAAAAACCTTGGGGTACCGGCCATGCCGTTCTGGTCGCAGCAGATGTCATTAAAGAACCATTTGCTGTTATTAACGCTGATGATTTTTATGGCTTTGATAGTTTTGCTATTATGGCAAAATTTCTAACCACGGAATGTTCTCCGGAAAAACATGCTATGATTGGCTATTATTTAAATAATACCCTTTCCGATTTTGGGGCGGTTTCCAGAGGGGTATGCACCAGTAATGAATCTGGATTTTTAACCAGTATTGCTGAAACCCATCAAATCATTAAAAATAATCAGGAGATTACAGGCGATTTAAATGGTACCAAGGTTTCGTTGAATGAAAAAACATTGGTTTCCATGAATTTCTGGGGCTTTCATCCTTCCATTTTTGAATATCTGCGTTTGGGTTTTATTGAATTTGTTGAAGAAAACAAGGACCACCCAAAAGCGGAATACTACATACCATTGGTTGCAGACCAGCTTATTGCCTCTGATAAGGCAAAAATAGTAGTCATACCGTCTGCAGCACAATGGTTTGGAGTTACCTATCAGGAAGACAAGCCTTTTGTCAAGGAAGCATTAAAAATGATAACGGAGCAAGGCGCTTATCCGACTTTGGGACTATGGTCAAAATAAGGAGGAAATTTTAAAATTTAGAACCCACTGTAAAAATCAAGGATTGCTTCATTATCGCTTTGTCTACCTCCTGAAGAGGTGCATTTTGCGTTAGATATGGAAAAAATACTTCATTGAACTGGTTATATCTAAAGCAGACATCAAAGAAATATTTTTCTCCTCTTCTTCCTCCGCCTATACTTAAAATGGTTTTTGAGGTTTCGTCATCTTTAAAAGGAGAGGTATAAAACTGTAGTCCTGCCCTTAAACGATAGAAATTACTAATGACCGCTTCTCCACCCATTCTAATAGCCACCGCCTGACCCAATCTACCAGTAATTTCTATATTAGATTCATTTTCAGCCTCTTCAAAGCCATTATAATTGAACCTATTAGAGGCATAATTAACATATTCCACTTCCCCGCCAATAAAACCCTTTTTACCTAAAACAAGACCGACATTTCCAAAATACCTCCATGGGGTTTTGAACCTATATTCAAAACTTCCTTCGGCAATAGCTTCACTTCCTAAAAATGCACCTGTTTCATTCGCATTTTCAAAATAATTATAGGTCAATTCATTTTGATAAATATCAGAAACATTAAAGAAAGTGGGTGTGTGAACAGCCATACCAATACGAATATTGGGTTGAGGCTTCACAATAACGCCCAATTTAGCATTAGCTCCTCCGCCGGTAGTGCTCAATTCTTCCCTGTAACTCAAATCTTTAAAATAGGGAACACCGCCAGGTGCTTTTACCTGATCCACCTCTGCATAATTCCTAACATTATAATAAGAAATGAAAGGAACGCCCACAGTAAGACCTATAGATACCTTTTCATTATAATTTCCCGCAAGAGAAAAAGCCAGTTCACTTAAGGAACCTGTATTTTGAATTTCCTGTTCCCTTTGTAAAAGGGCTTTTGGAGATAATTGGTAATCAATGTCATATTTACCATCGCCATTCAGATCATATAGCGCGCCAGCTTCAGAGGCAATACCCGTTTCAAAATCGTCCAACCCAATATCAGAATTGGCAATTTCCTGGAATCTTTGTAAAAGAGTCCCCTGGGAAGTTCCACTAAATCGGGTAGTATTACTAAAATGATTCAAATTATTTAAGGTAATGGCAAAATTCATCTGCTTCCACTTTTCAGAAATAGGCTGGGAAGTAAAAACCATTCCTAAGTTCTGGACATTGATACCTAGTTTACTTTCGGACAATGCAGAACCGTTTCTATCCGAAATGAGTCTGGACGTTGTTCTGGTTGAGATAAAGGAGGGGGAAAAGGAAAATTCCGATTTACGGTACAGTGCTATGCCAGCTGGATTACTGTTCACCGCACTAAGATCGGGACCAATGGCACCCATTGACCCACCCGTAGCAGAATAACGGGCCGTTCCTCCAGATTCCTGATAACTAAATCTTATAACATCTGCAATAGTTTGTCCAACTGAAAAGAAGGGCAAAAGGGAAATTATTAAAATAACAGACCATTTAATTGAGAGGGTATTCATACCTATTTTATTTAGAAAATGAATAAAAAAAACGAGTGGAATATAACAACGTAATATTCCACCCGTTCAATTATGTTAAAATAACAATAGTTTGTTATTTAATGGTTAATTAATAACTCTTCCTCCAGAAGATGTAGATCTGCCGCCACTTGATGGACTGCTGCTTGAAGGTGACGAAGAAGACCCAGAATTTGATGGGGAACTTCTTGGTGTTGACCAACTTGGAGAAGATGAAGGCGATTCAAAACCTCTTGAAGGTGATGTACTTCTGGTAGAGCTATTGATTCTTTCTGTATTATTTCTAATATCAGAAGAAGTTCTAGGCTGAACGGTAGTACTTGGACGTTGACGGCTATATTCCGTAGAAGGATCACTCGTTCTTGGGGAATACCCTGTGGATGGTATTCTGCTACTCTCACTGGTTGGATATCTACCGGCTCCTTGTACAGAAGGAGCATATCTTGGCATATCTGTTCCCGTAGTTCCCTGCGAAGTAGAAGGTATTCTGGAACCTCTTTCTGTGGCTACATTTCTTCCGGCAGCAGGACTTGTTCTTGGTGAACTCTCAATAGTTCCAATTTCAGGATTACGCGCACCAGGAACCGGACCTACTGATCCTCCCCCTCTTCTTGGGCCATAATATCCATTAGAAGCATCTACTGGTGATACTGGATTATTGTTATTGTTGTTCTGGCCAAAATTATTGTAACCGTAGCCATTACCCCAGGTAGGTATGAAATTGTAAAAATTATAAGAAGGCATAAACATCATTGGAGAACCGACCCAACCAAAACTATTCATAGACATTCCCATTCCACCAAATCTTGAAAACGGTGAATTCCATCCCATACTAAATGGATCATTCATACCAAAGCTGTTCCATCTGTTGAAATTTCCAAAACTATTGAAATTATTCCAGCGATTGAATCTGCTAAACATTCTCTGAGAATAGAAATCATCGTAAATCAACATGGTTGTAGCAGACCTCATAAACGGATCATAATAAGCCATATCGATATAATATGGATCAAAGAAACTGAAACCTTGAAGAGGTCTGTGAAAACGACGAATTCTTGAGGTGTAATAAAAATCATAATCATCGTAATAGCTATCTTCCCCGTCAGAGAAACTCGTTTCATCTGCTGAATAGGCTTCTGGTCTGTAAGAACCTAATCTGTTAGAGGAAGATGGATTATTTTTTAATTTAACCACTTCGTCAGGATTGTAATAAACATCATCCATTTGTGCACCCACGGGACTGATAGCCAGCAGTGTGAACAGGGTAATAATCAGGGCGTATTTCATGACAATTATTTTAAACGTGGAATTAATGAAATCATCTTTTAAATAGAACATCTAATTTATTACTTTTGTCGCAATAAAGTTGTTAATGTTTAGTAAATTATAATATTTATTTTGACATTTCGGCATTTTACTCTTTTTTTCACCTAATCCTGCATTGTATGGCAAAAGAAATAACGCCCAGATCGACAGATTACGCCCAGTGGTACCAAGATATTGTTAAAAAAGCAAATTTAGCTGAAAATTCTGCCGTTAGAGGGTGCATGGTTATTAAACCTTATGGCTTTGCAATTTGGGAAAAAATTCATGATCAATTAGATAGGATGTTCAAGGAAACAGGGCATGTAAATGCTTATTTTCCTTTATTTATCCCTAAAAGTTTTTTAAGTAAAGAAGCGCAGCATGTTGATGGTTTTGCCAAAGAATGTGCTGTAGTCACGCATCACCGCTTAATGAACGCGCCCGACGGCAGTGGCGTTATAGTGGATCCTACGTCAAAATTAGAAGAAGAACTGATTATTCGTCCTACTTCTGAAACTATTATCTGGAATACCTACAGAGATTGGATAAAGTCCTATCGGGACCTTCCCCTACTTATTAATCAGTGGGCCAACGTGGTTCGTTGGGAGATGAGAACCCGCTTATTCCTGAGAACTACAGAATTTCTATGGCAGGAAGGACATACGGCACATGCTACAAAAGGTGAGGCGGTTGAAGAAACCCTACGAATGCTGAATGTATATGCAGAGTTTGCAGAAAATTATATGGCCATGCCCGTTATTAAAGGGGTTAAAACAGCCAATGAACGATTTGCCGGAGCGGTGGATACCTATTGTATTGAAGCCTTAATGCAGGACGGAAAAGCACTTCAAGCGGGTACTTCCCATTTCTTGGGACAAAATTTTGCCAAAGCGTTCGATGTTAAATTTTTAACAGAAGATAATAATCAGGAATTTGTCTGGGCTACCTCCTGGGGTGTTTCCACCCGACTTATTGGGGGTCTTATTATGACCCACTCTGACGACGAAGGGTTGGTTTTACCGCCAAATCTGGCGCCAATTCAAGTGGTTATCATTCCCATTCCGAAACCATCTCCCGAAATTGACGAGGTTGTTCATAAAATCATGAAAAACCTAAAAGCTAAGGGAATTACCGTTCAATATGACCAGGATATGAAAAACCGTCCTGGTTTTAAATTTGCGGAACATGAAATGAAGGGTATTCCTGTTCGTCTGGCCCTGGGGCAACGCGATCTCGAGAAAAATGAAATCGAGGTTGCCAGACGGGATACCAAAGAAAAATTTACGGCAAGTCTGGATGGTATTGAAGAAACCGTGGCTCAATTACTTCTTGATATTCAAGAAAATCTCTTCCAGAGAGCAAAATCATTTAGAAGTCAAAAAACAACTAAAGTAGATACCTTTGATGATTTTAAAGCTTTGGTTGATTCAGATATTCCTGGATTTATTTCAGCCCATTGGGATGGTACCAGTGAAACAGAAATAGCCATCAAGGAAATTACAAAAGCGACTATTCGCTGTATTCCTTTTGATCAGGAAGAGGAGGAAGGAACCTGCATTTACTCGGGTAAACCATCCACTAAACGTGTTTTATTTGCCAAGTCTTATTAATCCTTAGTTTTATTACCGATGCTATCTAAAAAACCAAACTGGACTGTTGTTGCGGCTATGACCGGCCTTCTGGCCTTTTTGGTTCTGAGTAGATATGCAACCTACTACTATGGTAATGAAACACTTATAGAAAAACATTATATCCGACCCGATTATAAGATTGATGCCTGGGGAAATGCAAGTAATTTGTATCTCTCCAAAGCAGCACATCTTGCCAGCGTCAAAAAATGGGATCAGGCTCTTTTGCATTTAGACAGCATTTTTCCCCTTGATCCCATTTTTGGCAAGGCCCGATTATTATCCACCTTCATCTATTTCGAACAGGGAAAATATAATTATTCGAGAGATCTGGCGAAGAGTTTGCTCAATTTGCGTGATAAAAGGCTGCAATATTTTTCAAATTGGCTACATATATTAAGCAATGTAGGGTTAGGCAACGGCAGATTGGCAAAAGAACAAATATCCATCATTAGGGAAGACAAAAGTAAGCGCTTCACCCCTGAGATGGAGGCTCTTGAAAAGGACCTTCACCACCCTTTGCGCTACTTTGTTTTTTGAGTCTTTACTTATTTTCCGGGGAATAATCGACGGCCACAATCATTTCATTTCTTCGATTAAGTACCTCATAAGGTGCATTATAACCTAAATACTTGAAATTCCCTTTGGTTGCAATTTTTTCCTTTTGCAATAAAGCTTTTAATTCAGCTTCCGCATTTAATATTTTTTCTTCACCTGCAAATCCACCAAAAGCGTAGGCAGCATAGTAACCTGGTACCGATTTTGAGATTTTCACATTAGGGTCCAAAGGCTTGGGAAGATTTTCCATAGTAAAAGATTCAGGCATCACAAAATGCATGACACTTCCTTCCTCTGACTTTTCCATGTGAACAGGCGCCGTCATGGCAATCTGTTTAGATTCAGAATTACCACCAAAAATAAATCCGGCTAATTTCCTGAATTGATTTCCAGATTCATTCCTGTACCCTTTTGCCGGTGATTTTACCTGAGCAAAAATAGCTGCCGGATAATACCTGATTTCAAATTTATCCTTTTTTAGCACCACTTTGTAGGGCTGTTCCTCCGTTTTTGTTCCCATCTTAAGATAATTTTTAGCATACAATCCAGAAAATACAAGTAATGCAAGCACAATAAGATAGGTCATTTTCATGATATTTATATTTTAGTAAAGGATACAAATAGAGGTCGGTAAATGTTTAGAAATAATTGTGTCATAAGGATAGTTTCCAATTTATTTTAAAAAAAGAGGAGATTAAATGTTATTTTAGCTAAATCAACGCCATTTTTAGTGCGTTTTAAATAATAATCCCTGAATTATGAAAAGAAGAGATTTTCTCCTTGCTTCCTCCGCTGTCGGTGCATCTGCGTTTTTTTCATCTCTTCCTCTATTGGGTGCGACAAGACCTGAAAAACAGAAATTGGGTGTTGCTTTAGTAGGTTTGGGGTATTACAGCACCGATTTACTGGCTCCCGCCCTTCAATTAACTGAAAAATGCTACCTCGCTGGCATTGTAACCGGAACGCCATCAAAAGCTGAAAGCTGGAAACTAAAATATAATATACCTGAAAAAAACATCTATAACTATCAGAATTTTGATGATATAGCCAATAATCCGGACATAGATATAGTTTATGTTGTTTTACCTCCTTCCATGCATAAAGAATTTTCAGTTCGTGCTGCCAATGCAGGAAAACAGGTGTTTTGTGAAAAACCTATGGCGCCCTCTGTAGCAGATTGTATGGAGATGATTCGCGCCGCTTCTCAGAATAAAGTTAATCTCTCCATTGGTTACAGGTGTCAACATGACCCTAATATCCAGGCTTATATGCAAGTTGCCAAAGAGAAAAAGTTTGGGAAAGTGAAATTACTGACCAGTGCTGCCGGATATTTTGATGGCCGTTCTACCCATTGGAAACAGAAAAAGGCTATGGGTGGCGGTGTCATGGGTGATATGGGTGTTTATGCTCTTCAAGGTGCCAGATTAGCTACCGGCGAAGAACCCATCAATGTATTAGCACAGGCTTCCACAACCCGTCCTGAAATATATACGGAAGTGGAGGAAACGATTCAGTTTTTTCTGGAATTTCCGAGTGGGGCAAGGGCTTCTTGCATGTCCAGTTATGGGGTGAATATGAATCATCTTCACGTCAATTACGAAAAAGGTTGGTTGAAAATGGAACCGCATTCCTCATATAATGGAAATATGGGCAGCCTGTCTGATGGCACCCAGATAAAATTTGCTGTGCCAAATCAGCAGGCAAAACAAATGGATGAAGATTGTGCAGCCATTATGTCCAAATCAAATCTGTTGGTTCCCGGTGAGGAAGGACTTAGGGACACCATTATCGTAGAAGCCATTTATAAGTCAGTGGAAACGGGCAAACAAGTGAATATTTAACAAAACCTTTACCTAAAGGCTGATTTTACTTCTTAATTTTTAGCTACTTTAGCGCCAACAAATTAATCATGATGAAACGCAGGCAATTTTTTCGCAATTCTTCACTCGCCGCATTAGGCAGTTTATTCCTGAGCCAGGCAAATGGTCAGGGTGAAAATAGTAAGCTTTTATTTCCTGGTTCAAAGGGAAAAGCTAAGAATATCATTGTGATGGTAAGTGATGGCATGAGTACGGGAACGTTGAATATGGCTGACATGCTGCTTCAACGCAAAATGGGAAAAGGTTCAAATTGGCTTAATTTGTACAGGGAAAATAAGGTTAGTCGTGGACTCATGGATATGGCTTCCGCCAATTCACTTACTACGGATTCCGCTGCCGCAAGTTCTTCCTGGGGTGGAGGCAAACGGGTAAATAATGGTTCCTTAAACATTGGTCCAAACGGAGAAGAGAATATGCCTATCTGGCAAAAATTTAAGGCAGCGGGTAAAATGACAGGCTGTGTTACAACAGTTCCTATCACCCATGCAACGCCTTCCGGGTTTTGTGTAAACAGCAAAAGCAGAAATGCTCAACCTGAGATTGCCGTAAATTATATGTCGCTGAAATTTGATGTGATGATGGGCGGTGGTCATGAATATTTTTCCAAAGATACGCGGGAAGATAAAAGAGATCTTTATGCCGAATATCGCGCTAATGGCTTTCAGGTCGCTAATAACCGATCTGAAATGATGGCCTTAAATAACGAAAAACCCATTCTTGGGGTGTTCTATAAAGATGGTTTGCCTTACTCAGTTGATAGGGAAAACAGCAAGGAAGTTGCTGACCAGATTCCGTCGTTGGCTGAAATGACCATGGTGGCTATCAATAAAATGAAGAAGGCTAAAAATGGCTTCGTTCTTCAAGTGGAAGGTGGTAAAATCGATTGGGCTGCGCATGCCAACTGTGCCGCCGGTCTCATTTATGACCAGATTGCTTTTGATGAGGCAGTTAAAACAGTCATTGACTTTGCGGAAGCTGATGGAAATACGCTGGTTATAATTACTACCGATCATGGAAATGCTAATCCAGGACTTGTAGCGGGAAGTAATGTGAATGCCAATTTTGATTCCCTTCACACTTACAAACATTCCAATGACTGGATTCTTCGTGGCTTTACACCGGAATCTACCCTGGCACAAATAAAAGAACGAGTAAATTTTGCCACTAATGTTAGCATGACAGACGAGGAGGCTAAAACACTCCAGAATTATTATCTGAAGTTGACGAAAGGAGAGGATGGAATTTATAATTATGCCAATTTACCCTTCCGCACCTTAGCTGAAATACAAAAATCGAGAACCAGTGTTAGCTGGATAAGTATGGATCATTCTTCAGATTATGTAGAATTGGCTATGTTTGGCCCGGGTAGTGATAAAATGAAACCCTTCATGAAAAATACCGAATTGCACTATTTCATGTTGGAAGCAGCGGAAGTAGAAGATTGATAAAAGGGTTGGATTAGTCCGAAAACAATGTTTGCTTTTATTCGGTTTTCCATTCGCAAGTATTTGATTGAATGGCAATCGGGATTGTAAGCTGTTCAAAAAATATTGCCTGTATCAGCTTGCGATACATTTAAAGTCGGCAATGATGCCTTCCGTTATCAAAAATAAATTTGAAGCCATTCTTCATATAATATCGTATTGGATGTTCTTTGTTGTATAAATCTACAACCAGAAAACGACAACCAGTTTTATTATTGGAATCAACAAACCAAGACTTTATAAAATCCATTCATTCACGACCAATACCTTCCCTTCATTTCGTCTAAGGTAAAGCAGTGTTTACTCTACTTCCCAAATAGTAATAAACAAAGTGCCAGCACTCAATTAGGACGTTGGGTGCGGCAACATGAAAAATTGCAATTGCAATTACTGGCAATGGGCTATAAGCCTAGAAAAAAGATTTTAACGCCAAGCCAGCTAAAGTTTAATTATGAAATTATTTGGAGAGCCTTAACACCAGCAAACAAACACATATTCCTTTGTTGCGTACTACTGTCCAGAAGAAAACTAACCACCTCCGACAATAATCGTTTCAATATTTAGCGGCGCAAGCAAATAATCCTCCTCTCCCTTTAATGCTATTGCTTTTTCTTTTAGATTACTTATTAGTTTGGTTGAATCATCTTCGTTAAGAATTACACCTTATCAGTTTGTTTTATCTGTTTGAGTCAAAAGATTCATGGGGCGCTCTAGTTCATTAATTAGTGAGGGATTTTCTTTTAATGTTGATTTTCCAAACAATGGTTTGTTGACTTGTGAAGGTGTCGATCTTTACAACAAATGTTGATGCGGTGAACCAAACTTTGATTAAACGCAAAAGTGTCTGCGGGGCACTGAGCCGCCACTTTTGACAAACCCAAGTTAGAGTTTTATTCCTTTTTATTTTCGTTATAATTAGTCAAATATTCTTGAAAATCTTTTAAAAACAAATCAGGACATTCAATGTATGGCGTATGACCGATTTTGTATTTTATGAGTTTGTAATTTTTAAATTTTTCTATTGCTTTTTTATTTCTATTAAACTGAACGAACTTGTCATTCATTCCCCAGGTAAATAATACAGGGCAATTTAATGTTTCTATTAGTGAACGTAGATCTTCTTCATCTTTCTTAAAGCTTGTCCATCCCTGCACTAAAATTGGGGCTATCCTATAAGCATCTCGGACAATTTCATTTTTTCTATCTAAAGCAGTATCGCTTGTCAATACTTTTTTGTAGTAATTTGAAAACTTATCTTGAAAATTTGCCTTCTTATCTACCCCATTTTGAAAGAAGTGTATCATATAATTTAAAAACAGTGGTGCAAGCCATCCTTTTTTATCAAGCCCAGCTGGATTAGCTAATACTAAATTTCTAATGTTAGGGTTATTAGAAGCAATTCTTATGGCTGTTGCTCCACCAATTGAGTTACCAATAATAATTAAATCTTTTAATTTCAAACTGTCAATAACCTTTAGGACAATACTTGAAAAATAAGTTGCAGATATATTTTCTGTTGATTTGTCCGAATCACCATGCCCAGGAAAGTCCAAACTTATTATCCTATACTTATTAGAATCCAACTGATACAAAGTAGAAAAGTCTTTTGAACTATGTCCGACTGCATGTAAACAAAGCAGAACTTGTCCAGATCCTTCATCCTTGTATGCTATCTTAAGATTTTCAATATCAATATATTTATCTGCAATAGATGGAAATGTTTGTGCAATTGTTGTCATTGGAAAAATGAAAAGTAATGTTTTAAGAAAATTGAACATCATTTGTATTACCATTTTTTTTCTTTTAGAATGACCGCTGACGGTTTGCGGTATGAAACGTTGGGGATTTCGGGGCTGCGAACTTATCCACCGATAAGAAACTTGCCAGCGAGTGATGCATTTGGTATGCCACATAAGCCCAATTTTTTATGACCGCATGTTAGCCGCTGGCAATTGGTTTAGTCATTCTTCAAATATGGGTTATAGGCAATTTCCCAAAGATTTTCATCTGGGTCCGCAATATAACTACTATATCCACCCCAAAATACTTTTTGTGGTTCTTTAACAATCTTGACTCCTTTATCTCTCAATCCCTTAATCAAATCGTCAACTTCCTTCTCACTCCTTTCATTATATGAAAAAGTAAATCCATTGAATCCATTCCCGACTGAATCAACGGTGGCATCTTTTGCTAATTCGTTTCTTGAGTATAATGCTAAATATATCCCGTTTAACTGGTAAATTATGAGTTCATTATTACTCAATTCAGAACGTTTCCATCCAAATTTATTTTCATAAAAATCAATGGAGGAATTTAAATCTTTTACTCCTAAAGTCATAAATGTTAATCGCTGTTCCATTTTGTTATCATTTTTATTTTAAAAGCATCTTTATTAATTGTAGCACACCGAATAACAAAGTCAAATTTTACTGAATTTGCAGATTTATTTTTTACTTCTCCAGTAAATTCTTCTTCTGAAATGTCAAACACAGGAAAAACAATTGTGAAATGAGGATTGACTATGTTGAAAAATAGGTCGTCATTGTCCTTTCGATAACTTTGAATTCTGTCAAAATTTTCACTTGTCAGTTCTGGATATGCTAAAACTAAGTATGCCATCTATTTGTCTGTTTACGGTTTGTTTTAAAATGTTCCAAATGTATGTAGCTTCTTCTGTGTGCAATGTTTCCAAAATAACAAAATAATTTTGCTCTCCTGAAAGCAGAAATACAAATGAATATGGGTTCAACACAAAACGAATTTTCATTACTTTTACTTTCGTGTCTGTCTGCAAAATATTGAATGTGCTGGAAATGTTTGTATTGCTTGTTTTTCAGAATTTCATTCAACAACTCCTCAGCATTTGAATAAATTTTACCCTGCTCTTGTAATTCATCAAATGTAACAATGTTTTGTTTTTTTGGAGTGAATTGCTTGAGTAATTCTTTGTTCAGAAATTGAAATTTCACGCCCTCAACCACCTCTTTGTTAATACGTATAAACTCCAATATGGTGAATACCTACCAAATGCTTTTGGATTTGTTCCTCAGTAAGCTTCAGATATGACTTTTCTGTAAAATTCTGAAATGTACCTTCATTCATTTTATGTACCCGAAAACGATAAAGGTCATAAAAATAGGCTGGCAAATAAACCGATTTGTTTCCTTTCTCCCAACGAACAGCAAACACATCTTCACGTCCTTTGAATAGGGAGTGGAAGATATTGATGTGTTCTTGATGATTTTGAATTATCATTTTTTATGTCCCAAAATGTCTCACGTTTTATTTTCGTGTACCAAATCTAAGGTATATGGTACGCGTTTTATTTTCTTGGGACAACTTGGTACACGATTTATTTCATCCTTTTTTCAGTAAATTATAAAGTTTGGTATTGATGTAAATGACCTCTTTACCTTTCTGTTGTGATTTCAAAATTCCTATTTCCTCAAGACCATTTAAATATCTTGATGCTGCTTTCCTTTCAATCCCCAAATTATTGACCAAAAACTCAATCTTGCTATATGGATGGATAAAAAGCTGCTCTATCAAATCTTTCGAATATATTCTAGGTAACTTCTCCTGCACCAATTTTTGTGTTTCGTTGAACAGTAGATTAATTTTGTTGATTTGCTCAATTGTGCTTTGAGCTGTCTGTTCTATACCTTTGAGCATATACAGAATCCAATCCTCCCTATTATTCTTAGTCCGAACTTCCTGTAATAATCGGTAGTAATCACCTTTATTTTGGATAATAAAAGAACTCAGGTACAATACAGGTTCATTTAACAGTCCTTTCAAAATCAGATACAAAACATTGATAATTCTACCAGTTCTACCGTTACCATCATAAAAAGGGTGGATACTTTAAAATTGATAATGTTGAATGGCTAGCTTGATTAATGGAGATACATCATCATGATCATCATTTAGGTACTCCTCCAAATTTTTCATCAAATCACTTATCGTATAAAAATTATCAGGAGGTGTATAAATAACTTCATTAGTCAGATCATTAACTAATGCGGTACCTGGAAGTCTTCTAAGTCCAGCATTGTTTTCTTCCAACACTTTTTGAATAGTAATTATTCCGTTTGTATTAAGAAACCCCTTCTCTTTGATTAAGAGTGTTCCCATAAGAAGAGCCTCTCGGTATCTTAAAACCTCTTTAGTTGCTACATCAGGTTTAGCCGATTTCGCATATAAAGCTTGATAAAGTTTGTCTTGAGTTGTAATCACATTTTCAATTCCAGAACTCGCTTGTGCTTCTTTTTAAATCACAACATTGATAAGAATGTTCGGATTTGGTAATGTGTTTGTAAGACCCTTTAATTCAGCCAATACCACAGCAGATTTGCTTTCCTGTTTTAGGATTGAAATTGTTTCTACCAAAGATTCTTTTGGAGGAAGAAGAGGTAAATCGTTAAATGCTTTATTTGGCTTTATTGTCATTTCTTCCTATTCGCTTTAATATATTTGGCCTTTTCCTCTGCTACTTTTAGTGCTTCAATTCCTAAATCTTCGTCTTGAATTTCATATAAAATCTTGTCGCTAAGGAATGAAACCAATAGGTCGTCTGCGTTATAGTCGTATATGTTCGCAAGTTTAAGAACTACCTCTTTTGTAATTCTGCGTTCCCCACGTTCCATTTTGCTCAAAATAGCAACATCAATGTCGAGTAATGCAGCAACTTTCCGCAATGGAAGTTCCTTTTCTTCTCGAATGTGCCTTAACTTTTCGCCTATTGTTTCTGTTGACATAAATCCTATTGACATAATGTGTCAAAATTAGAAAAAGATTTTTGATTTGTCTCCACTTATTTCAAATTATTTTCAACATTCTGTAGTGTATTGGGAAATTGGCTCTTTTACAAAACTTGGGTTGTGGGTCGGCAGCTGCGGTTTTGCAAATGTTCCAATGTGCGGTGGGAAAATTTTTAAAACATTCGGGTTAGATTGTGTGTCGCCAAAGTCAGTCCGTATATTCTTGTCAAGATGTCAAAGTTCGATTTTCTGATGTCTGTTATAGTTGCACGGTTTTTCTCTGGGCTTGCTTATCAACGGTTGGCGGTTTTGCGTTCGGGCGGGCTTTTAGCACTAAACTTTATTTAAAGCACCACATTTCAAATATAGCAAAAAGTATCAAGCAGAGCACTTAGCCCTGCCTGACGCAAAACCGCTGTTAGCTGCTGAGCTCTAATTAGATATTTTCTTCACCAAACTCAGAATTTCATCAGGTTTTTCTAAAGGACTAATATGACCACCTCCAATAACGATCGTTTCAATGTTTGGAGGCGCAGGTACATAATCTTCGACTCCTTTCAGAGCAATCGCTCTAACCTTTAAGTTTTTGATTAATTCGCTCGCAACATCAGCATCAATAATTACCGCTTTGTCCGTTTGTTTAATCTGTGCGTTTGACAACAAATTCATTGGGCGTTTTAGGTCTTCGATTAGAGAAGGATTTTCTTTAAATAATGTCTTTCCGAACAATGCTTTAGCCACTTGTTTCGTATAAAAATTCCTAAATATCAACATCGAATGCTGAAGTACGAACGTGATCTTTTGTTTTTTTGTTGCTGCAAGAAACGGCATATTACAAAGCAATACATTTTCAAATCGCTCCGGTTGCTTGGATGCTGCTCGTAAAATGGTCATACTGCCCCATGAGTGGCCCACAGCAATAACTTTGGCAATCTTTAAATGATCCAGAATTTCGAGAAGCATATCGGCACAATCGTTCAGTGACCAGTCGTTTTTAGTTATTTCCTTACTCAAACCGTGTAAAGGCATGTCTAACGCGATAATAGTTCGGTCGTTTACGGAATCGATTACCTTGTCCCAAAGGTGGTGATCGAAGTAAACACCGTGAAGAAAGATGAAAGGTATTTTATTTGAATCAACTTCCTTTTGGTAGATAGCAATCTTACCAATAGTCGTATGGATGAGCGAAGTAGGTTGTTGATTTACCATATCAATTACTAACAGATGGTGCTTGTTTAATGAAAACCTTTTGTGTCAATTGATCGATCATGAATTTTGACAAATCTGGAAGCGTAATAGACAGTTTAAGCCCTTTACCATCGAGTGTAGTGTTACACCTTCCTTTCGCTGGTTTATCAACGATATTGGGACAACGAACAATCGTCCAATCGAGGTTGCTATTCATGATGATGGGTTCCATGCGGTTTTTATCTTCGATGATGACTTTCAGCCATTTCATGAAATAAGGAAGAATGATTTTGGTAAAAAACCACGGCTGAAAAGCAATGCTATTTCCGGCTCCAACATTACTCATGGCAATCAGACGTTTGATTTTTTGATTCTGCATTTCATCGACAATGATTTTCGTTGCATCGGAAATAAATGTGGTTGGTTTGCCGTCTCCTTTACCACTAACTCCCAGGCATTGGATAACCGCCTCTTGATGGTGCAAAACGGAAGCAACTGTTTGTGGATTTAACACATTGCCTTCAACAATAGTCAAGTTCTGGTGCTTGATTGGAATTTTGGATGCATCACGCACGAGAATGGTTACTTCATGACCTTGTTTGATGGAATCTGCTAATATCGCCTGACCTGAAAAGCCGGTAGCACCAAATATGGTTACTTTCATTTGAATCTTTTTATTGATACAAAGTTCCTTAAGATTGTTGCTTTCGACCTGACACAAATGTGTCAAAATGTAATTTTCGTCAACTTCTTTCTTATGCGAGTAAGTGATCCTCTCAATTCCCAGAAATGAAGAAAGGATTATATCGATTTTACCTTGCTACCAACGGTTTGGAAATAGGAGTTCGTGAAAGTGGAGCTTATTTGTTATTAAAGAATGCACTTATATTTGGATAGAAATCTTTACTTTACCACCCAATCCTTTTTCGACTATTTCAAATAATGTTTTTAGCGTCATATTGCTTCCATCATTTTCAATTCTTGAAATATAAGTTCTTTTCTTATCCACTAATTCCGCAAGTTGTTCTTGGGTTAAATGTTTATCCTCTCGAGCCTTTTTTAATAGTAACCCGATCTCAAATGACTCGAATTCACGTTCTAAAGCATCACGCCTAGAGGTGCCTTTTTTACCGTATACTTCATCTTTGATTTCTTTCCAACTTCTTGTACTCATTTTATTTCTTTTTAGTTTTGTAATACTTCTGCATCAATTGGAGTGCTTTTTCAATTTCATTTTTTGGGGTTTTTTGGGTCTTTTTTATGAATCCATTCAACAATATAACCAGTTTCCCATTGTCAAAAAAGCAAAAGACCCTCCAAATATCTGATCCTAATTGAATCCGTGCTTCATAAAGTCCATTTGTGCCAAAAAGCATTTTCAGATAATTACCAGGAATTCTTTCAAGCATTTCTATTGCTTCAATTATCTTAAAAATCTTATTCTGAACTTTTTCGGGTTGCTTTTTCAAGAACTCACTAAAGTGATTCTCAAATTCTACTACCTCACGGACTTTTTCGTTCATAATACAAATGTAACTTATAAGTTACTATTTTCCAAGTTTCTTTGAGTATTGATATAGGAGTGGTGAGCATCGATTAACTGTCCGCGGCTGACAGAAGTGCGGGTTCATATACCCAAATGTAAGAATTGAATCTCAAACTTACAAGCAAGTTGATTTTTATGGAGACCTTTGATGCCGCGTGTAGGGAAACCGCCGTTACAGGGCGTTTTTATTTATTTAAGCTTAATTTCTTCAATTGTTGTTACAACATCGTTTTCATATCTTACAATTGTCAGCCGTGAAATTGTACCGCGTGACTCAAACTCCTCCTTATGAAAATAGTCACTAAAAGCATCTTTATTAATTGTATCACACCGAATAACAAAGTCAAATTTTACCGAATTTGCAGATTTATCTTTTACTTCTCCAGTAAATTATTCTTCTGAAATATCAATCACAGGAAAAACAATTGTGAAATAAGGATTGACTATGTTGAAAAATAGTTCATCATTGTCCTTTCGATAACTTTGAATTCTGTCAAAATTTTCACTTGTCAGTTCTGGATATGCTAAAACTAAGTATGCCATCTATTTGTCTGTTTGCGGTTTGTTTTACTATGCCCTATAACGTTTTGCAGCTACAAGAATTTGGCGAATTCAAAGTACAAAACTGTCTGCTGGCACTGATCTTGAAACGAAGCATAAAGCTTCATTGAACCACTGAACCGCCAATTTCTTTTAGGTGTTTTTACCAGCTGTATTTCCTTGTCAGTCATTTGTATTGTTATCTATTCTGCTTTTGTTGATTTCATTTGCAACATTAAGTTCAATGTAAACAAGCCCACAAATAATGGCTATTTCCCCTAAAAAATATGCTATCCCAATAGTTGAAAGTTGAGAGTTATAGA
>Ga0315909_10004057_pt1 | contig 17471 bp, 13 predicted proteins | sample LakEriMetagenome_11_FD_203527 | JGI IMG/M metagenome (GOLD analysis project Ga0315909, IMG submission 203527) | Freshwater fungal communities from buoy surface, Lake Erie, Ohio, United States - Buoy 2 MA125 | ecosystem: Environmental > Aquatic > Freshwater > Lake | place: USA: Lake Erie, Ohio...
CTAAGAGGAAAAAGGACGGCTGTTGCCGTTGCGTCTGCTCTTATTGCGTCACTGAGCGTCGTCGGTGTAGCACCAGCGGCAAACTCAGCAGACCCAAGCTCCATCACCGTTTGGATGATGGGCGACTATGAGAGCTGGCCAGGTGCAGTCACCATGGCAAACAAGGAGTTCAACAAGAAGTACCCAAACACCACTGTGGTCATTGAGAAGCAGACTTGGGCCGATCACTTAACTAAGTTTGAGGCAACACTTGCATCCAACAATGTTCCAGACGTTATTGAATTTGGAAACACAGAAGTCACAAAGTACGCTGCAGCTGGTGCGCTTGCTGACCTCACTAGCTACAAAGCTGGAATGGACAACAGCAAGACCTGGCTAAAGGGTCTAACTGACGCTGGAAGCTACAACGGCAAGCTATACGCAGTTCCTTACTACGCAGGTAGCCGTGCGGTTATCTACCGCACTGACATGTACAAGGCTGTTGGCGCAAAGATTCCAACTTCCTACGCAGAGTTTCTTGCAACCAGCAAGAAGGTTCAGGCAAAGTACGGAGCAAGTAACAAGAACTTCTCTGCTATTCACATGCCAGGCAAGTACTGGTACGCAGCGATGTCATTTGTTTACGATGCAAAGGGATCTATCGCCAAGAAGAACTCAGCTGGCAAGTGGGTAGGAAACCTTTCCTCACCTCAGTCAATCGCTGGTCTAAACCGCTTCAAGGAGATTACTTCAACAATCACCAAGGCAAACAAGTCCGGAACCGAAGCTGAGCAGTGGAACGTCATGGCCAGCTCTGGTGCAGGTGCTTCCTACAGCAACGGTTGGGAACTAGGTCTGGCATCTGGCGGAAACGCAAAGCTTGCTAGCAACCTAAGCGCCTACCCAATGCCATCAGTCACAAAGGGTAAGTATGCTCCAGCGTTCCTTGGAGGATCTAACCTTGCAGTGCCTGCTAAGTCAGACGCAGTAGCTCTTGGAGCAGAGTGGATTAAGCACTATGTTTCAGCAAAGTCGATGACTTACATCGTCACCGAAGGTGGCGCACTTCCTAACAACACCGCTTTGCTTTACTTGGTGCCACCAGCCAACAAGGCCTTTGCAGAGGCTGCAAAGAGCACTTGGTTCGTACCAGCAGCAAAGAACTGGGTAAATGTTGAAAAAGCACAGGTCCTCCAGACAATGCTTTCCAACATCGCAACAGGAAAGAAAACTGTGGCAGTAGCTGCTGCAGAGGCGGACAAGGAAATTACTAAGCTTCTTACCGAGTAAGTAGTTTCATTAGAAAACCAGAGGGGGCGGATCAAGCAATTGGTCCGCCCCCAACTAAATCTCGAGAGAGAAAAATGGCAAAGACATCGCTGACAGTACGGGGCGCTAGGTTCAGCATCTGGCCTTACCTGCTCGTGGCTCCAGCGGTTTTGGTAGTCGGTGCCATTCTTGGCTACCCAATTTTTCGACTTTTCGAACTGTCCTTTCAGAAGTACGGCATTGAAGAGATAATCTTCGGTGCCGCCCAGTACATTGGCTTCGAAAACTTCGCAACAATTTTTGCCGATGAAGAGTTCTATCAGGTTTTATCCAGAACTCTTGTCTTTACCGTTTACGCAGTCACCGTTTCAGTCGTTCTCGGTGCGATTTTGGCCCACGCCCTATTGCGGATGTCTAAGCCGCTTCAGATTGTTGTCAACAGCGTCTTGGTCATTGTTTGGGCCATGCCACAGCTTGTAGGAATCTCCATCTGGCGATGGATGTTCAGCTATGACTTCAGCGTCATTACCGGTTCAATTCAAGCTCTTGGGTTCGATATTTCAAATGTGAATTGGTTTGAAAATCCAATTATCGGTTTTGGAATTATTGGACTTGTCGTAATTTGGGGCGCTATCCCCTTCATCACGATCTCCCTCTACGCCGGTCTAACCCAGGTTCCCAAAGAGTATGTTGAGGCTGCCGAGCTAGATGGAGCAACAAGGTTTCAGGTGTTTAGAAACATCTATCTGCCCTTACTTTTACCGATTTATGTAATCCTGATTTCACTTTCCATAATCTGGGACTTCCAGGTCTTTGCCCACATCTGGGTAATGCTCGAATTTAGACCAGATCCGGAGTATTACACCCTTGCCGTTTACGCCTTCCAAACATCATTTGGAATAAGTGAATACGGCCGGGGCGCTGCAATTGCGGTAGTCATGGTCGTTATTTTGCTAGCTGCAACTTTCTATTACCTACGCCGGATGATCAAGGAATCCAAATGAAATCAATATTTCGAGGTGCCAACCTGACCGGTCTAGCGTTCCTACTATTCCTAGGATTTCCGGTTTATTGGATGGTCTCAACCTCGTTCAAGGATCCAAAAGATGTTCTGGTAGCAAGCCCGTCGCTTATCCCAACCAGCTTTTCGTTGGAAAACTATGTTCTGGCCTTTGAGAAGGAATACTTCATTGGCTCGATTATCAACAGCGCCATCGTTGTAAGTGCAACTGTTGTAGTTAGCGTTGTGCTGGCTCTAACGGCATCCTTTGCTCTAGCCCGAATCCAATTCAGAGGAAAGAGCACTTTTACAGTGTTGATTCTCTTGGTTCAGATGGTCCCCTTGACAGCGCTTATCATCCCGCTGTTTCTTCAGTTGAGCTCGCTTGGGCTTGTAAACACCCAGCCTGGTTTGATAATCACGTACATTGCCTTCGTTCTACCCTTTGTGATCTGGACCCTCCGGGGTTTCTTGATGGGCATTCCTCAGGAGCTCGAAGAGGCAGCTCTTGTAGATGGTTGCTCTAGACCTAAGGCTTTTGTTTACATCATCTTCCCTTTGATGGCGCCAGGGCTGGTGGCAACCGGGGTGTACGCATTTATTCAGGCCTGGAATGAATTCTTACTGGCCTACATCATCATGGCTAGCCAAGAGAACCAAACTCTCCCGGTTTGGCTGGCTGGATTCACAACCAGAACCGGAACTGAGTGGGGTCCGCTAATGGCAGCGTCCGTCATCGCGGCAATTCCTGCAGTTGTATTGTTCCTGATCTTCCAGAAAAAGCTTGCCGTTGGAGTAACTGCTGGCGCGATCAAGGGTTAGCTTTTGAAGCTCTCTTATAAGCAACGGGAAATACTCGGAGTCCTAAGCCCAGGCTTTGGCGGCACCGAAATCCCTCAGTACATCAGGGGCTATCTTGAGCAGGGCCTTGGAGGCATAACGCTCTTTGGATCCAACACGCCAGATTTAGAATCCACAGCAGCATTGATCGCGCAAATTCGAGCCATTAATCCGGATTGCATTATCTCGATTGATGAGGAATCTGGCGATGTAACCCGCCTTTGGGCTAAATCCGGCAGCCCCTTCCCTTCCCCCTATGTCCTGGGCCGAGTCTCAGACGCGACTTTTACTGAGTCGGTATTCCAGCAGCTCGGTGCCAATCTTGCCCAGCTCGATATTGATCTGACCTTTGCTCCGGTTCTCGATCTGGCAATTTCAAAAGACAATCCCATTGTTGGGGTCCGGTCTTTTGGTTCAAATCCCGAACTGGTGTCCATCGAAGGTGCAGCGGCAGTTAGAGGCTTAGCCAAAGCGGGAGTCTCAACGGCTCCAAAACATTTTCCTGGCCACGGAAAAACCTCAGCCGATTCTCACCTCGACCTGCCAAAGATAGAAGCTTCACTCCAAGAGCTAATGAGCGAGGACCTGGTGCCTTTTTTTGCCGCCATCAAGGAAGGTGCTCCAGCCATCATGATGGGCCACCTGCTAATTCCTTCCGTTGATTCCAAGCCAGTTAGCTTGAGTAGCGTTTGGATTAACGACATCCTTAGAAACAAGCTAAATTTCCATGGCGTCGTAGTGACAGACGCCCTGGATATGGGAGCACTGGGAGGGCTCGAGAACATCCACCGTTCATCGATTGATGCCATCAGGGCTGGAGCTAACTTATTGTGTCTGTCGGGTATTGCAGACCAAAGTAAGATACTGACAAATATTCTCCACCTCGCAGAATCTGAGCTCACCGACGAAGACTTAAATAAAATTTCCAGGTCCAAACAAATGATTCGATCCCTGAGAAGAAACCCTTCTGCTATCTCTTACGTTGAGGACTTGGACACCAGCCGAATTGCTGAAGGATTCGAAGTAATCGGTAATCCAAGACTCGAAAGTGGATCTACAGCTGTTCTATCTCTTGGGGCCGCGCCAACTATTGCCTCAGGCAGTATTTCTTGGGGTTTGGAAGTATCGCTGACCTTGCGGGGCCATGCAATCACTGACTTTGACACCACAAAGAATCAAATAGTCCAATTTAGAGATGCCTGGCGCGATGAGAAAGTGCTGGATCGCCTGCTTATGCTAAGGACTAACCATCCAGACGCAATCTTTGTGGATTTTGGCTGGCCGACTAGCGTTTTTACAGCTAACAACTTGATTCGGACCTTTGGGGCTACCCGAGCTCACGCCGATGCAGTTGCTCAATTCTTACTTGCTAATTAGTTCTTTGAATTCAAGCGAGACCAAACCGGTTCATGATCCAGCTAGCTCATTACCTATCGGGTAGAAGGGTATACAAAGCCCTCTATGGGCAGAGGGCTCCTAAGGCTCCAGAGATTGCGAGCATGTGGAAGGGCTTGAAGCCAAACTAGTTTTTAGCTAACTAAACGCCAGGCCTTTGGTTTTTTAGTCCCTGATCCATCTTGTTTCTAGCTGCCTGAACTTCGGATCGCTCGGAAATCTCTGGAACACCGACCTGCCAGAAGGCTCCGCCTTCTGTGAAGTCTTTAGCTCTCACCTTTGTCACGATCACTGCTGTTCTATCGGCAGCGCGGGCTTTAACCAAAGCTTCCGAGAATTCAGCAAGGCTTGAAACCTCAAAGGTCACAGCCCCCATGGATTCAGCATGAGCTTTGAAGTTCACTCTTATATCTGTTCCGGTTCCAGTGGAATCAGAAAGCATGTTGTTATAAGAGGCACCGCCCTGGCTAACCTGCAGCCGTTCGATAACGGCGTAACCCTCGTTGTCACACACCACCAGAATCATTTTGTGTCCGGAAAGTAAAGAGCCGTAGATATCTGAGTTCATCATCAAATACGAACCATCTCCGACCATCGAGTAAACCTCGCCCTTATCTCTTGCCATGGCAGCACCCCAGGCACCGGAGATTTCGTAGCCCATGCAGGAAAAGCCATACTCGCAGTCGAAGGAGGCAACAGCCTTGCTCATCCAGTTGATGTTTAGCTCGCCAGGCAATCCTCCGGCTGCAGTCAAGACATAATCTTCTGCCGTTGCACTTTCATGCACTAGACCAACCAGTTGCGCATAGCTTGGAGGCCAGATGTTATCGTCGGCTACCCGACCATCAACAAAAGCTTGCAGCTCGGATCTATAGGATCTGGATTCGGTAGTCCAAGCTGAGTCAGCAACCCAAGAACCTAGTTCTCTGGTTAGTTCGCCAAGTGATTCTTTGGCGTCTCCGACCAGCGGCAGCGCCTGGTGCTTCACGGCATCAAAGCGAGCCGCGTTGATGCCAATGAACTTAGCGTTGTCGTCAAAAAGCGTCCAAGATCCGGTGGTGAAATCCTCGAGTCTTGTTCCAACTGCCAAAACTAGATCTGCCTGGGAAACCACCTTGTTGGCAGCTTCGGCTCCGGTGACTCCAAGCGGGCCTGCGTAAGACACGTGGCTTGCAACCAGGGAGGATTTTCCTGCAACGGTTTCAACTACCGGGATGCCAAACTTCTCGGCAAAATCTGCCAGCTGCTTTTCAGCTAGTGAGTAGTGCACTCCACCGCCGGCGATAATCACAGGCTTTTTAGCTGCCTTGATTTGAGCTACCGCCTTGGCCAGCTGGCCAAGATCGGGTCTTGGTCTGGCAATTTTGCGCAAGTTGGTCTCAAAGAAAGAAACCGGGAAATCATAAGCCTCTGCTGCAACGTCCTGAGGTAGACCAATAAAGGCCGGACCGCAGTCGGCTGGATCTAACATGGTCGCAACCGCCTGAGGAAGTGAGCTTAGGACCTGGGCTGGGTGGGTGATGCGGTCCCAGTATCTGGAGACTGAGCGAAACGAATCGTTGACGGTAATCGATGGAATGCCAAAGTGCTCAACTTGCTGCAGCACAGGATCCGGTAGGCGCGATGCAAAGGTGTCACCGGCGATAAACAAAACCGGTAGACGGTTGGCCATTGCAACTCCCGAAGCGGTCACCATGTTGGTGGCTCCAGGTCCAATGGAAGAAGTTGCAACCATTATTTGCTGGCGGCGCTTGGCTTTGGCAAAGGCAGCTGCAGCAAGGCCCATGCCTTGCTCGTTCTGGCCGCGCCAAACCGGTAGCTCTTTTCTGTGCATCTCTAGTGAGTGACCGAGGCTGGTGACGTTGCCGTGACCGAAGATCCCCATCACGCCTGGAAACAGCGGCAGGTTCTGGCCATCGATCTCGATGCGCTGGGCGATCAGGTATCGAACAATTGCCTCAGCGGTTGTTAGCTTTAGAGTTTTGATGCTCATTAGATTGCACTTCCTAGGTCACGGACTTTTTCCCAAGACTTTGATTCCCAAGAATTTATCAAGGCCTGCTGAACGCTAACCACATCAACAGCTTCCTTGAAGCTTGGTGAAAATTGCTTTCCGGTGGCCAGCGACTCGAGGAAGCTGTAATCCTCGATAGCAACAAAATCCTCCAAGCCAACTGCGTTGGCTTGACCTGGAACAAAGTTGCCGTGGAACGGGAACCGATCGCCTCCGTAGATGGTCTTGTAGCCCGAGTTCTTATCTTCGATTAGCTCGTAGTACTGCAATTCATTGAGCTTTTCTAGGTTCCAGGAGATAGCTCCCTTGGTTCCATAGACCTCAAAGGCGTTCTGGCTCTCAGGTCCAACCATGGTCCTAGAAACCTCAAAGGTTCCAGTGGCGCCGTTTTTGAAGGTGCAAAGCATCGAGGCAAAGTCCTCGTTTTCAACATTTCCCTTGGGATCTTCTGGTTTACCGCGGCCATAGTGACCTGCGGCTCCGGTTGGAATCGGACGCTTAGGAATTGTGGTGTTTTTCATACCTATTACTTCGGTGATATCCCCGATTAGATACTGGGCCATGGAAACCGAGTGAGACAAGATATCGCTGGTGACACCGTAGCCAGCCTGGTCCATGATGAATCTCCAGGTCAGAAGGCCCAGCTCATCGCTTCCATACATCGACAAGAACCTGCCGCGGTAATGGGTTATTTCTCCAATGGCACCGGAGTCAATTAGGTTCTTGGCGTGAATAACAAGCGGTGCCCAGATGTAGTTATAGCCAACACCGGTTGCAACACCGGCTTTTTTGGAGGCAGCTAAAGCAGCAACTGTTTGCTCAGGCTTTCCACCGATTGGCTTTTCGCTAAAGATCGCCTTGCCGGCTGCAGCAGCTGCCTCAATCATCGGAACGTGAAGCATGTTGGGTGCGGTGACCCAAACGGCATCAACATCATCAGAATTGATCGCCTCGCGCCAATCTTCAACTGCTCTCTCAAATCCAAAGTCACTAACTGCTCTTTCACGGCGAGAGGGTTCGGTGTCCGCGCAAACAACCAGCTTCGGGTCAAAGGAACGTTTTGGAAACAGTGAAGGAATTCGAAGCACAGAGCGAGAGTGAGCCTCACCCATCCAGCCCAAACCAAGAACTGCGATACCGATGCGTTTGTTCATTTGCCTTGTTTTCCTTTTTCTATTCTGAGCCGTCGCGATTTGCCACTGCTTTGTGAACCAATTCTGCGGCGCGGGACACCGCTCCAAAAGTATCGGAATTACTCGGGTACAAAAGCGGCCTTCCGGCCACCAGTCCCCTAACATTTGGAACCTTCATGCCAGCTGCCCAGCGACCAAATAGCTCACTGTCATCATCAGTTGGTTCCCCACCCAGCATCAGAACAGGAAGGCTGGTTGCCCCGGCAACCAGCGCCATTTGCTTGCTGGCTGGAACCTTCAGCCAAGAGTATGCCGAGGATGAGCCAAGCCCGGAGGCTATGGCCACGACCTTAGTCAGGGCCTCATCGGATGGATCCAGCACCGCGGTGCCCTTTTTGTCCTTTAGGTAAGGCAGTGGCTCGATCAAGGATAGAAGTTTCTTGTCGGCAAGTTTGGTGGAAAGGGCCGCAACGGTTTCGATTGTTCGGGCAACCCCGGGGTCTGAGTAATCAATGCGAATCAGGGTCTTGCCCCCATCGAGTCCCATGGACTCGATGTGTTCGGCGTCATAGGAAGTTAGCCGGTCATCCAGTTCCCAGCTGGCGCCAATAATGCCGCCGCGGTTCATGGTTCCAATAGCCAGCTTGTCATTTAGTGCTCCAAGAAATGCCAGCTCTTCGAGAATATCGGCACTTGCCAAAACTCCATCAACTGCTGGATTCGACAGTGCTGAAACTAAACGTTCCAAAAGCGTGTAGCGATCTGACATTGCTACCGGATTTTTTCCAATTGAAATCTTGCCCCTGGCGGTGTGATCGGCGGCCAGGATCAGTAAGTTACCGTCCGGGGTCAGCGCTTTGCGACGACGCCTTGCCTTTAGAGCATCAACCAAAGAGTGCGGTTCAAAAACTCTCGCATCTAGCAGTGCTTGGTAGTTCTGTCTATCAAGGCTCACGCTGCACCCGCCAACATTTTCTCGAGCTCGGAAACGGTGGGCATCGCATCGGCACAAGTCAAACGAGTTGCGACCAAGGCACCTGAGGCATTGGCGAAGGTGCCAATTTTTTCTAAGTCCCAGTCGTTGATCAGTCCGTAGCAAACCGCTGCACCGAAGGCATCTCCTGAGCCGAGTCCGCACACTACTTCGACCGGGTGAGGTGGAATGACAACCATTTGCTGCGCTGATTTCATCAGTACTCCCTCGGCTCCAAGCTTGATTATCGCAAGTTTTACACCGGCTGCAAGAAGTGCATCGGCAGCTTCCATGGCGGTTGCGGTACCTAAAGCCACCTCGCACTCTTCTAAGTTTCCAACCACAATGCTCGCCATCGCTATGGCCGAAGCTGCCATGGCACGAGCTTCTTGTTTCGAAGCCCAGAACTTAGCTCGGTAGTCAAGATCCAAGATGGTGTAGGAACCAGCCTCGCGCATGCCCATCCAGCTAAGGCAAGTTTGGGCGGTTGTGCCCTGAGATAAAGAGGTCTGGCTGATCCAGAGAATCTTGGTTTGAGTAATTACTGACTCGGGGACACTGTCCAAGCGAAGTTGGGTATCGGGGGCTGCTGTTCGGTAAAACACCACAGTTGGAGTCTCCGGCGGTGTCAGGGCTGCAAAGGCCAGCGGGGTCTGGGTGTTTTCCATGGTGCCTACAAAGCTTGTATCCACGCCGAACTGCTTTAGCTTTTGAATCACGTATTGCCCAAAGGCGTCATCGCCCACGTTGGTCGCAAGAGCTGAATCAAGGCCCAGCCGGGCACAGGCCACCGCGACATTGGTTGGGCTGCCGCCGATGGATTTGGTAAAGCTTTGCTGCGAGTCAAAACCGGCGTAGGCCTCTTTGGCGTAGAGATCTACGCTTACTCGACCAACACTTAGAACATCCACGATTTATTTAGCTACTTCGAAACCAAAGTTGGTGCCACAGTGTTTCTAAGGTAGTCCATTGAGGTTGCCACCTCATGAACCGGTCCTTCACCTTCAGCTGGAAAACCAGATGTGAGTGCGGTGTCTTGCTCGATTACATACCAGCCTTGGTATCCGGCGTTTTCTAGAGTTTGGATTACTCCCATGATGTCAACATCGCCTTGGCCAAGAGGAGTAAACAAACCAGCCTGGGTCGCGGCCATCAAAGTCACTTCTCTACTCAAAACCTTTGGCACCATTGAAAGCTGGACGTCTTTGAGATGAACGTGACCGACTCGCTCCATCGCGTCTTTGGCAAACTGCACTGGATCTTGTCCGCCGATGGCCGTGTGTCCAGTATCCAGACACCACTTCACGTCGCAAGAATCCAAAAATCGATTCATGTCCGCTTTTGTTTCCACAATGGTTTGAACGTGAGGGTGAAGCACTTGATCAAGACCGTGCTCTTGGCAGATCTCGTCAATGATTCTAAACATCTCTACCGCGTGCTTTTGCTCATCTACTGACAACGCTGTAGGAAACGACCAGTCCCAATCCTGAACGGCAGCTGAAACAAACTTGGTGGCTCCGGCGATTTGAAAAAGTTTTGCAGTGGCTGTGGCGCTATCGATGGTTGCCTGACGCTGAGATTTATCGTGCACCACAACCGGAGTAAATCCGCCAAGTAATTGCATCCCGTAATCAGCTAACTCATCTTTCACCGCAGCTGGATCGGATGGTAAAAATCCAGGGGCTCCAAGTTCGGTGGCAGTAAAGCCAAGCCCCTTCATCTCACTGAGCACGCGCTCAGTGGGAAGCATCTCGCCCCAACCGGGAACCTCGCAAATACCCCAGGAAATTGGTGCTGAGGCAACACGGGATAAAAAGTCAGACAATTGGGACCCTTTCGTTGGAACGTTCCAAAAGTATGCCAGAATAAAGGCACTTTCCGCAACACCACAGCCAGCACAGGTAAAAGAAGGGGTCAGATCTTGAAGGTCTTGGTTATAGGTTCAGGTCGCATGGGCGCCATCCGTGCCGAGGACCTGAGCGCGAATTCAAAGGTAAGTCAGCTCCTGATCACAAATAGAAACCCCGATAAAGCAGCAGCACTAGCTCAGAAGTTTTCAGCTGAGTTTGTACCCTGGGACTCACTTGGTTCAATTGAGGCGGACGCCTACGTGGTTGCCGTTGGAACAGCCGCCCACGAAGAGGTCCTTTCCAAGATTCTTCCCCACGGCAAGCCGGTGCTCTGCGAGAAGCCAATCGCAGCAACTTTGTCTGGAACCCGAGCCGCCATTGAGTCAGCAGCAAAATTTGGAGCTCCACTGCAGATTGGCTTTCAGCGACGCTTTGATGCCAACATCCAAAAAATGAAACAGCAAATTCACTCTGGTGAAATTGGCACTTTGTATTCGCTGACTATGACCGCACACGATTTCACTCCCAGCGCTAGGGAGTTTATTGAAGGCAGTGGCGGTATCTTCCGTGACATGCATGTTCATGATTTTGATCTAGTGCGCTGGCTTACCGACACCGAAGTGGAGTCGGTCTTTGCCACCAAGTCAGTTTTGGCCCATCAGGACTATGCCGACTTTGGTGACGCCGATACCTCAGCGGTGATTGCTAAAACGACTTCTGGGGTCCCGGTAGTAATTTCTGGCACCCGCCACAACGGACTAGGTCAAGATGTCAGGCTAGAGGCATTTGGTTCTAAGAATTCAATTTCTGCTGGACTAAATTCTAGAACCCCACTTTTTGATCTGGAGCGTGAGCTCAATCTAAACGTGAATCCCTATCTGGGATTTGTCGACCGCTTTCGAGATGCTTTCCGAAACGAAACTAACGCTTTTGTTTTATTTGCCGGCGGTGAAATAGCTAACCCTTGCCCGGCTGATTCCGCCCTGGAGAGCCTGCGGATTGCCGAGGCCTGTGAGTTATCAGCCGCCAGTGGCAAAGCCGTCCGCGTAGCCGAGGTTTTGTAGGCAACAATGTCCACAAGCAAACCAACTATTCACGACGTAGCCTCCTTGGCTGGAGTGTCTAAGTCACTTGTTTCACTGGCGCTTTCGGGGTCAGTAAAGGTAAGCCAAGAAAGCCGCGACCGGATTCTCAAAGCCTCGGAAAGCCTCGGCTATCGCCGAAATGCGGCCGCTAGATCCCTAGCTGTCCAGCGCAGCCAAACCATGGGGGTTTTGATTCTCGATCTGCACAACCCAGTGTTTGCTGAGATTTTGGATGGGGTTCAATCCGAGCTTCGGGACTACGGGTACTCAACCATGCTGGTGACAGGAGGCAAGGATCCGGTCCTTGAAAAAACTGAGATTGACTCTTTGCTGCAGTTCCAGATTGAAGGTCTGATTCTGATTTCCCATCGACTAAGTTCCAGGGAACTAACGGCCATTGCAAAAGAGGTGCCTACCATTACAGTGACCCGGGAAGACATCATTTCTTCCACACTAGATACCGTTTGTAATGACGATGTTGCCGGAGCCAGACTGGCAGTTGATCACCTGGTTGAGCTAGGGCACTCAAAGATTGTTTGTCTAAGCGGTGGCGACAATCCGGTTTCTCATTCCAGGGTGCAGGGATACCGCCTAGCTATGCAACAGCACGGCAAGCAAAATTTTGCCAGTGTTGTTTCTGGCGGACTCACCGATGCCACCGGCTACCAGGCGGCAGTTCAAGCACTCACTCAAAAACCCACCGCGTTGTTTGTTGCCAATGACATTGCCGCGATGGGAGCTATCGCGGCAATTGAAGAAGCGGGTCTATCAGTTCCGGCAGATGTCTCGGTTGTCGGCTACGACGGAATAAGTCTGGGAGCGCTTAGAAGTGTGAACCTAACTACCATCGCTCAGCCACTTGACGAGCTTGGCCGACTGGCAGCAAAAGCTCTTGTGCAAAGAATCAAGAACCCTGGCAGCAAAGCTCAACACATCCAAGTTTCTTCAAAGCTTGTGGTGCGTGGAACTACTGCTGCTATCTAGCTGCATTTGGCGCGTCTTTGGCCCATTGCCTAAACCAATCTAGGCATTCGGGGTTTGCAAGAGTTGAGCTATCTCGCTCTGGCTTACCGGAAATGATATCGGCAAGTGCTAGTTCGTTTAGCTTGCCATTTCTAGTTTTTGGCAAATCTGGCACCGAGACAATAAGAGCTGGAACGTGCCGGGGGCTGGCGTTATCTCTCAGGCTGGATTTGATGATTTTGATTAGGTCTTGATCGAGGTCCTCGTCGGTCACAACGAATAGCACAATCCTGGTGTCGCCCTCAAAAGGCTGAGCTACCGCCAGTGCCCCGGTAATTTGAGGCAGATTCATTACCACTCGATAGATTTCTGCGGTGCCAATCCGAACTCCTCTGGAATTCAAGGTGGCATCCACTCGACCGAGAATCTCAAACCCGCCAGAAACGGTAGCTCTGGCAAAATCCCCGTGCGCCCAGACGCCTTCGAATCTCTCGAAGTAAGCAGCGCGCATCTTTGCGCCAGAGTCATCACCCCAAAATCTCAACGGGACGGTTGGGAAATCATTTCTACAAACCAGTTCGCCATCTTCGCCTTGGGCAACTTCTTGGCCGTCCTGACCAAAGATTGCGATGTCTAACCCAAGGGCTGGTCCTTGAATCTCACCCCTGACAACTTTTTCTGTTGGCACCCCGAGCACCAAGCAACCGCAGACATCTGTGCCACCGGCTATGGAAGCTAGAGCCACCGAATCCGAAACCGATTCAGTGACCCAATCGAACCCACTCGGCGCAAGAGGAGAGCCTGTCGAGGCAATTGTTTTCAAGTTTTTTAGATCGAATTGTGATTTAGGAACCAGAGCTCGTTTTCTCCAGCTGTCTATCAGGGCGGCTGAGACCCCAAGGAATGTGAGGTTTTCCTCTTCGGCTACCGACCAAAGCTTTGTTATCTCAGGATATGCGGGGCTTCCGTCAACTAAAACGATGGTTGCTTGACGACCAAGGGCCATCACTAGCCAGTTCCACATCATCCAGCCGCAGGTGGTTGAGTAAAAAACGCGATCTCCCGGCGTGATATCTAATTGATAGCCCTGCTCGCTGAGCACTTTTAGAAGCACGCCAGCAGCCGAATGCACAATGCACTTCGGTTTCCCGGTTGTGCCACTGGAAAACAATATGAATCCCGGATGTGCAAAATCCAACTTTTCGGTGACCAACTCGGTGCCTCGGTGGGGCGCTAGAAATTCTTCCCAGCTTTGATGCGCTCGTAAACCCCCTACCACCACAACCTTTTTGAGTGTTGGCAGCTCCGAAACAACTTGGTCTATTTTGTCCCTAAGGTTGAAAGATTTTCCCCCGTACTGATACTCGGCGGTAGTGAGTAAAAACACTGGCTCAATCTGTCCGAAGCGATCAATCAGCGCAGCCGGACCAAAATCTGTCGAGGCGGTACTCACAACTGCTCCCAGGCTCAAGGCCCCGAGTGCCAAAACAACGGTCTCTTGAACATTTGGCATCCACGCCGCAACCCGGTCGCCTTTTTTCACGCCACTTGCTCGAAGAGCTGCGGCGCAAGCGGCCACCTCAACCCGCAATTGACCGCGGGTAAGGGCTCGCCTAGGAACGTGCTCGCTTAGCTCAACTAATACCTCTTGTTCGAAATCTCCCGCGAGCAAAGTCTCAACAACGTTGAGCTTGGCCTCTTCAAACCATTTAGTTCCAGTGAAGTTTGCTCCGCTTCGAACAGGTGAGCCCTTGTGGCCAATGATGCCCAGCTCGTCCCAAGCCTGTGACCAAAACAGCTCGCTGTTTTTCACCGACCAAGTGTGAAGCTGGCGGAAATTGCCCATCCCGTTTCGTTCCATGAGAGATTTGAGCAACATGTTCCAAAGCGTATCTGGTTTGGTTCCCTTTGCTCAAAATTCATCGGGGCAAACTGTTTTCCCGCCGGATAGGTAAAGAAAAACCCCCGCCGAAGCGAGGGCTTTTCTTTGTAAGAATCCTTGTTTGACCGGCTAGGTTATCTAGCAGCCGAACCTTCCTTGTAATCATCGGAGTTCTTGATCCAGGAGAACAGCTTTCTAAGTGTTCTACCAACAGCTTCGATTGGGTGTGCCTCACCCTTGGCACGCAGTGCTAGGAACTCAGGACCTCCGGCATCCTGGTCGGCTACGAATCGCTTAGCGAAGGTGCCGTCCTGGATGTCAGTTAGAACTTCCTTCATACGGACCTTGACCTCTGGGCCAATTACCCTAGGTCCTGAAACGTAATCGCCGTACTCGGCGGTGTCAGATACTGACCAGCGCTGCTTGGCAATTCCACCTTCGTACATCAGGTCAACAATTAGCTTGAGCTCGTGAAGAACCTCGAAGTAAGCAACTTCTGGCTGGTAGCCAGCTTCGGTCAAAGTCTCGAAGCCGTACTGAACTAGCTGGCTAGCTCCACCACAAAGTACTGCCTGCTCGCCAAATAGATCTGTCTCGGTTTCTTCAGCAAAAGTGGTCTTGATAGTTCCGGCACGGGTTCCACCAATTGCCTTGGAGTAGCTAAGTGCTAGCTCCATTGCTTTGCCGGTGGCGTCCTGCTCAACGGCAATAAGGTTTGGTACTCCTCTGCCGTCAACATACTCGCGACGAACGATGTGTCCAGGTCCCTTCGGGGCAACTAGGAATACATCGATACCAGCTGGTGGCTTGATGTAACCGAAGCGAATTGAGAAACCATGTCCAAAGACAAGTGCGTTTCCGGCTTCTAGGTTTGGCTCGATTGACTCGGTGTAAAGATCACGCTGTCTAGGGTCCGGAGCAAGCACCACGATGACATCTGCCCACTTGGCAGCATCGGAAGGAGTAAGAACCTTGAGGCCCTGCTCTTCGGCCTTTGCTCTGGACTTGGAGTCTGCCTTTAGACCAACGACTACGTCAACGCCTGAGTCTTTAAGGTTTAGCGAGTGAGCGTGACCTTGAGAACCAAATCCAATAACGGCAACTTTCTTGCCCTGGATGATTGAAAGGTCGGCGTCCTTGTCGTAGAAAATTTCTGCCATTTGTCTTTTTCTTTCTCCTATTTGTCTTTACCCGCGACAACCGAGGGTCAAAGTGTTCTTTTCTTACCTATTACTTGGAAATCTTTTCGCTGATTGACTTAGAGCCTCGACCCATAGCCAAAACACCAGACTGGACAAGCTCCTTGATGCCAAATGGCTCAAGGACCTTGACAAAAGCTTGACACTTAGAAGCATCGCCGGTGATTTCAATGATCAGGGCATCTGAAACCACGTCGATAACTCGGCCTCTAAATAGGTCCACCGCTTCCAGCACCTGGGAGCGGTTGGCTGCATCGGTCTTGACTTTAATCAGAAAGTGATCACGCTGGACGGCCTGCTCAGGCTCTAGTTCAACGATCTTGATCACGTTGATCAGCTTGTTTAGCTGCTTGGTGATCTGCTCGAGAGCTAGGCCTTCAACCTGAACCACAACGGTGATTCTTGAAAGCCCTTCGATCTCGGAAGCGCCCACAGCCAAAGACTCAATGTTGAAAGCACGACGGGCAAATAGTCCCGCTACGCGGGTAAGTAGACCTGGTTTGTCTTCAACCAGAAGGGAAAGTACGTGTCTAGACATCTTTACTCCTGCCCATCCCAAACTGGAGCTGCATCTCTTGCGAACTGCACCTCGTCGTTTGATAGACCTGCTGGAACCATTGGCCACACCATGGCATCTTTTCCAACAACAAAGTCGATAACAACTGGTCGATCGTTAGTTTCCATAGCTAGCTTGATGGCGGCATCAACTTCTTCTTTTTTAGTGACCCTAATGCCAAGGCATCCGTAGGCATCAGCAAGCTTCAAGAAATCCGGAATCATGATGGAATCCTGGCCGGTGTGTAGATCAGTGTTTGAGTAGCGGCCGTTGTAGAACAAAGACTGCCACTGTCTAACCATTCCCAAAGATGAGTTGTTGATGATTGCAACCTTGATTGGAATGTTGTTGATCGTGCAGGTGGCAAGTTCCTGGTTAGTCATCTGGAAACAGCCATCGCCATCGATTGCCCAGACCAAGCGCTCTGGCTGCGCAACCTTGGCACCCATTGCAGCAGGAACCGAGTAACCCATGGTTCCGGCTCCACCTGAGTTAAGCCAGGAGTTAGGACGCTCGTATTTGATGAACTGTGCTGACCACATCTGGTGCTGACCAACACCGGCAGCAAAGATTGCCTCAGGGCCAGAGAGTTCACCGATGCGCTCGATTACGTATTGAGGAGAAAGCATGCCATCTTCTGGCCAGTCGTAGCCAAGTGGGTAGCGGGTCTTTAGACCGTTTACAAACTCCCACCACTCTGTAAGGTCTGGCTTTTTGCCCTTGGTCTTGGTTTCTAGTTCTGCGTTTAGCTCCTGAAGTACTTCTTTCAAATCTCCAACGATTGGAACATCAGCGTGACGGATCTTGCCGATCTCAGCTGGGTCAATGTCGATATGGATAACCTTCGCACCCTTAGCAAAGCTCTTGGCATCTCCGGTTACTCGGTCATCGAACCTTGCGCCCAGAGTAATAAGAAGGTCTGATTTCTGCAGCGCTGTCACAGCAGGCACGGTTCCGTGCATACCCGGCATGCCTAGGTTTTGTGGGTGAGTATCTGGCAGTGCGCCTCTTGCCATCAGGGTTGTCACAGCAGGTGCTCCGGTAAGTTCTGCAATTTTTAGAAGCTCTTTGTGCGCTCCAGCTCTGATTGAACCTCCACCGATATACAAAACAGGCTTACTCGAGGAAAGAATCAGATCAGCTGCAGCAGCAATCTGCTTGCCGTGGGCTTTGGTTGTTGGCTTGAACCCAGGAAGATCAATAACTGGCGGCCAAACAAACTCTGCCTTCTGGTTCTGAGCATCCTTAGCTACGTCAACCAAAACAGGTCCAGGTCTTCCAGTAGTTGCAATCTGAACTGCAGCTGCGATAACTCCTGGGATATCTTCTGCCT
>Ga0315909_10004063_pt1 | contig 17457 bp, 29 predicted proteins | sample LakEriMetagenome_11_FD_203527 | JGI IMG/M metagenome (GOLD analysis project Ga0315909, IMG submission 203527) | Freshwater fungal communities from buoy surface, Lake Erie, Ohio, United States - Buoy 2 MA125 | ecosystem: Environmental > Aquatic > Freshwater > Lake | place: USA: Lake Erie, Ohio...
GAAAGATAACAGCATCGTCTACTACAGCTTCTTGTGTAAGTTCTCTCAAATACATCGTTCATTATTCTAATATTTTAAGTAAGGTATCCCAATATGCTGATAACCAACCTATTACTGCTACACCGCCTAGACCCATATAAGTCCACTTTGCTCTAAACTTTTCTAAATCAGATATTTTATCAGCTAATTCATGATGTTGTGCTGTTTGTTCCTTGTGCAATTCATTAGCGTGAGCATAAAATTTATCTCTAGTTGTTCTGTACTCAGTTAACATACTGTCTAACTTTTCGTTTACTTGATCTCTAGTACGATCAAGGCAGTCATGCATGTCTTTTACATCAACTTTTAACTCATCTAACTTTTCGTCAATTGTTTCTACTTTAGTTTCCAGCACACTCACACGCTCTTGTGTAGGTACTGCTGCTATTTTTGCTGCTCGTGCCATCAGGGCATCTCCTTGTAATTTTTATATCTAAAATGTCAAAAAGGTGCCTGTTTTATGCCTAGTATAATATTTATTGTTTAAAATCAAAAATGATATTTTGTCCTAGCTTGAAAACACTGGGATCAAATTTAACAGGCTCAGTTAAACCTCCGATGTATGGCACAAATTGAAACAACTCTTTTAGAACTCCTATAGGATCCTCTTCTTTTTTGAACAAATTAGGGATTTCCATACGCCATTCAAAATACCAGCAGTTTATGTTATTGTTTCCAAAAATTGTAGCAGATACAATTTCAGGTTTACGATCATAATACATATTACCACTAAGTTGAATAGTCTGCATGACCGTGTCAAAGTTTTGTTGTTGATTACGTTCTAGTTTTTGGCCTCCGTGATGTTGTCCAGTGGCAGTGATATCGGCAAGGGTATACAGGCAATAAAGCATCACATATTTACGCCGTAAAAAAAGCCCTACTATAAAAGTAGGGCCCTTCCCATCCCTAGGAAGAATTAAGAAACTGCGATTGCTGTGCCTAATGTTACAGTTGTATCTGTACCAATACCGCCGCCTAATGCTTCAATACGATCAGCGATAGAACTTGCTGTTACATTGTGACCGTGCATGATTACGTGAATGTAACCGTTAGCATCACTTGGTAGGAAGTACACTAATGGGTGTAATTCGCCAATTACACGCTCAACGATCTGATCTGCTTCGCTTGCTCCGTCGCCGTCTTCATCACGTAGATCGACCCAAGTATTACCACCATTGCTTGTTGAAGCAATACGAATTAAAAATGCTTTGAAGTCTTGTGTGGTACGTAGTGTACCTGTGGTAAACTTACCACTATAACCATTTACTCTTGTTGTAGCTGCCATAATATATCTCCTCGTTGGCTTTGTCCATTCTCTATGGACGCCCTGCACCCGCAGGACACTGTAATATTATTTAGCAGTTTGGTTGAAAATTGCCCTATTAGGGTGTATTTTGAACATTCTGTTTCTTAGCTGCCATAGCGGCTTTGAATTCAGGAGTAGTAACTTTAAACGGAACACCAGTTTTGGGTTTAATTACAATGCCTTCTACATCTTTACCTAGCATGTCCTTGCCTAGTATGTTAGGGTGAGTAATGATAAAATTCGCTAGCTCGTCTTTTACAGTTTGTAAGAATGTTTTTAACTGTATTTTTTCTTCTCTATCTGCTGCTTTTCTAGAACTTAAAATGGCCAGACTTTGATCATTAATACTCATAACAGGATCAATAATAGCATTCACATCAATTTCCCCATTCTGTGTTAGACGTCTGTTTATAAACTTAACAGTGCTAGTGCTATGGCCCATTAACATATTTAGAATAGAATCTTCTTTAGGATGCGGATCTCCATTACTAGCTATACTAACTTGAAATGGTACTATGCTCATTAACTTGCCTAGTGCTCTTTTGTCATAACTTACAGTAACAAATTTTAATCCTGTTTCTGTAATTTCAGCTAAAGGATTATATAGTATTTCACATTCGACTTTAGTGTCTTCTGGTAGCTCTTCTACAAATTTACTGTTTACTATAGCGTGAAAAATACTATCATAGTGTCTAGCACGTTCCAACTTTTCACCGGTGAATCCTTTGCTTTCAGCGTGTCTACTAAACATGCCTCCTTGAAAAATAGGACCACTATGACTACTTTCAAAGAAAGGACGGCCACTAGCATCTTTACCGAACCGTGCTCCTAGACCATCTACTTTCAAATCAAGTCGCACATCATTTAATTTACCTTTTAATTCTGTTTTCATTTCTCTAACAAAATTAATAAAATCCATGTCATTCATTTTTTGTAAATGAGCTAGTCCTACTCTTGGAGTAGCTACCACATCTGATTCTGCTAGTGCTTCTGTTTTATATTTGGCGTAATAATTGTCTGCTTGTACTTCAGCATCTTTAATAATATTGTCAGAGATACCAAGATTCTTCATAAGATAAGCTAACGCTATCATTTTTTCTGTTTTATCTCTTTCTGGATTACCTCTATATAATCCTTGACCCTGTGGTCCAAACAGTGTCATTATAAAACCATTGGCTAATTTATCTTTGGCATCGTTATCTAAGTACTTGTTTGCTAAATCAACTCCGCCAGTGAAACTCCAAAGTTTTTTAGCATCATCGCCCTTAGGAGGACGACCAAAGATCATTTCAAACATACTGTCTATTTCATTAATATACGTGCTTTGATCTACAGGAATTTCCTTAAACACTGGAATACCATCTTTTTCTAACTGTTGTCCAGTATCGGTATCCATTACTGGTTCATATTTTTGTCGCATGCCGCCGCCCTTGCCGCTGCTTACAGCAAACGCTATGTCTGTGCTGGTAACAGGCTTGGCCTGTATTTTTCCAGTCTTAGTCATGATGTATCGTTGTTTAAGAGTATTTGTAGTAAATGCTCTCATTAGGTACTTATGGAATACTCCTTTAATACCTGCTCCAAGGTCGTCCCAACTACTACTATGGCTGAATTGACTCCACGATGTCGGCTCTCCTTTTTCGTAATCAACAAATTCTAAATCAATTTGTACCTTAATCGGAGGATTAGTTAATTGCCATAAACTGCTGTATTGTTCGTTCCCAACTTCGTAACCTAATAATGTAGCAGGACCAATAGCTTTGCCTTTCGCGCTATCTAACCATCCCGTTAATTGATCTCTTAGGTCTTTATCTACTTGTGTATCGATATCGCCTATTAAGGGTTTTACTCTAACAAATTCTTCGTCAGGAATATCAGTATCAAAAAAATGTAAGCTAGAACCGCTGAGAAACTTTCTATTCTGTAGTAGTTCAGGAAGCCAAAGAGATGTGCCTGAAGACTTTGAAAAAGAATTATTGATATTAGATAAGACATTATTCAGTACAGGCACAATGAATTTTCTATCATGTACTTTTAAATCTATTTGTCCAGCTTCGTCTCCTGAAGGTAGTCGTAGATTGCCACCTTCCATTAACTGACGTGCGTTAAATTGTTTTATTGCTTCTTTTAGAAACTCTTTAGCTCTCATTCGAATATATCTCTATGTAATTTGCCGTACAACTTCATTAGGTATCCGGCTTTGGCATCTGCTTCCACTTCTAAAGGACTGCCCGGACCGTGTTTAGTAGCACGTTGAATTTCTCCTACCTGTCCTTGTTTCACATGTACTAGCTCATGACAAATAGTTCTTAGTATGTCTACCATGTTACGATTTCCTACGTAGACAACCATGTGATTATTCTGCCAGTCCCATGCGCCTGTTCTATGTTCTTGCTGTGCGTCTTTTTGATCGTAGCTGAACACTATGTCTATGTCTTCATCAGCTACACCTATACGACTCTTAGCCCATTGTATAAAGTGCTTGATCCTAGCTTCTCTACGATTACTAGGTTTAATTATATCTTCGACTCTGTCTAGTTCTTGGAAACGCATTTTAAGTATTGTTCTTGCTTTCTTGAATCTTCTTGATGCCACGCTTAAATTTAGCTGGCTCGCTAGTACGAATAGCATTGAGAAAACGACGTTCTAGTTCTGCTGCGGTTTCCAGATCATAATTTTCGCGGATAAGATTTAATAAATTAATACTGCTCTCAATAAGATTGCTGCCTCTGCTTTCGATAACTTGATCTTTATCTCTGCTGATGCCCAAATCGCTTAATTCTTGCAGGATACTTCTAGTACTTTTCCTCATTATACTATCCTTTTGTATATTTAACCTTTTTGACACTAGTGTTACACAATAAATACTGTACACATTTACACATAGGAGACATAAATGTTAGCATTTTTTGGAAGAATAGTCAAATCACCTAGTTTTCAAAACGATATAGAGCAGTATATTATAGCACATAACCCTAAAAGCGCCGCAGATGTTGAGCGATTAATAAAAGAGTATACTTACGGAAATACAAGGGTATGGTTATGAAATGGGTTTATAAATTTATCGATTGTATTGCAGAATTTCAACAGCGTAGAGCAGACTTGTATCTTCAACATTTGTCTAATCACTATACTTCAGAAAAAAATCAAAGAGAAAAATGATATTAGTTTATATTCACGGAGCCAGTGCTACTAGCGAAAGTTTCAATTATATAAGAGAACACATTGGCCAACAAGATCTTGTAATTAATTATGATAGTCGTGATGGTTTTGAAAAAAATCTAGCTAACATAAAAATTCAATTAGAGCACACCAAGGACATGTTTTTTATAGGTCATAGCTTGGGTGGCATCTATGCGTTATTTCTGGCTAACGAAATACCTAATCAGGTGCTAGGAGCTGTGACACTTAGCACTCCATATGGTGGAGCAGAAGCTGCGGATTATGCCAAATATTTTTTACCTTTTAGTAGATTAATGAAAGATATTGGACCTAGTAGTTGGGTAATGAGGCAAGCAGATAAAATTAAAATTCAACATCCTTGGACTAATGTAGTTACTATAAAAGGACAAAGCCCTTTTATCATTGAACCTAATGACGGTGTAGTTACAATTAAAAGTCAAAAACATCATGACAATATAGAACTAATTGAAGTTGACTACAATCATTATGAAGTTGTTCTCAGTGAACGTGTGATAAAGATAATTAAAGAACGAATAAAAAAACTTAAAAAATAAGTTGTTTTTTTTGTTCTAGGCATATATAATACTGTATCAGAAGAAAATGCTGATATTAGACATACACACAAAGGAGATTATTATGTCATTTGAAACACCAAAACTACCAGAAGTTAAATTCAACAAGAACGGATATGAAATCCGTACAGATATTTTGCACATGGCTAAGGACTTAGTTCAAAGCGAGTATAGCATGAAGTTCCAAGGATGGGAAATGAGTGCCAAACGTGATGATAAAACTGGTCAGATCGTTACCTCAGTAGGCATGCCTGAGTTCCCAGGTCTGGACAAAGTTCTAGAAACAGCTGAAAAGATGTATGGCTTTGTAAATCAAGGCACAGGTAAAAAATAATCCTGTATAACAGTAAGTTGTAAAAGCAACAAAGGACTCTTCGGAGTCCTTTTATTTTATTCCCAAGCTACCATTTTAAATCTTTCTCTTGGTATGCCAAAGTAGTTACATTTCCATTCGCTTTGCGCAAAGAAATCTAAATGATGCCATTCTGATTTCCGTCGCAATACATTGATGGCAGCATCATTCCAATCAATATTTTGTAATATAGGTTCGATACGTTGTTTCATGTCTATCATTTCTTCATAGTCGAATCCGTCATATTCCCAGTGTAGTAATTCAAAACAATTGCCATAGCAATCTGCATAATCCATACTATAATCTAATCCCCATTTAGGACGTAAACTGATTAGTTGCCATATACGAGGAAAATACTTGGTCCACATTTTAAGCTGTGTTAGTGCTTCATCTTTGTAGCCTTTACGTTCAAACAACATACTATGATTTAGTATAGCACCTTCTAGTTTGTCTGATTGATCGAACCAAGGTTGTTTGATTGCTGTGCGGTGACTACGATGTGACTGTGTTTCAGTTAGATTATACTTGGCATACATCTTTTCCAATTCAGTTAGGTCGTAACCGTTTTGATCAAACAGTTCTAAGTGATGTATCTTAGGGGCAAAGTATTCTTTAATAGGAATAGTCCAGTAACCTTCTGGATTCCAGGAGTTGGAGGTTAGAACGACATCTTTCATTTAACAATGGGTCCTCCAGTGATCCATAGTTCACAACTACGCTCACCTGCACATTTGAAATGTAATAGATTACAATAACCTAAGTCGGCTGCTTCTCTAGTTTTTTCTGCTTCATAGGCTTCTTCGCCCATGCCATCGTGTATACATTTATACATAGCATCACTAATATTGAAAGCGGCGCAATTGGCACACTTCATAGTCTTGGCAGTCTTTTCATCTATGCCCCATTGTTTAGCTGCTTCCTTCCAATAACTACCTGGCTCTTTGGGATTGGCTGGACCATAATGATGTTGATCAATAGCCTTTTGTCTGTTCTTAACATTAACTTCTAGGTCGTAGGTAGCAATGGGACAGCCTTTGTTGGCTGCTTCTACTATGCGAATATACTTTCTATACATTAATCTTCACTCCATACTAGAGCACAGCTCACAGGGTTCATAGCACCTGTGCTTTGTATTGCCACGCTAACCCAACTACCTGGCGGCACAGTGATACGATAAGCACTGAGATCTACGTTGACCGTACCGTTGATACCTACCAGTGCTTCATAAACAGGAGTATCAACGGCAAGGTTGAATGTTCCTGTCGCTGTGCTTTGGAGTTCGTTACAACGAGGAATGTTGTTGAACAACTGAGTTGATGAAAAACTGCTGGGTTCGAAGAACAGATATATTCTCGCAGGATCCTGTCCTTGGATACTGACGCTTAGACTTTTAACAATGGCTTCTTTGGTATTGAGTACATAGTTTCCATTGTTGGCACCTGCCAAGCCATTAGTGATCACAGAGTTTCTGATAGTCAATAAATGATGTAGTTGATTCTGTGCTAGGTTGCTCTTTGAAGTTCCGTAAGCACGAGTCAGTTCGTTCTGGAATATAGTGCCTTCTATAGCACCATAGACACTGGCACCAGTGACAGTTACATTAGTTGTACCTGTAGTGTTATAGGCCGCATAGGTAATCTTAAAACTGGGATTCAATGTGTGCGGAGTAGTGTGTTGATTCACATAGTGTTCTTTGTGTACATAGACCATCGTACCACTTGCCTGATCCTCCATGGCATAACTGATAACCCCTGCCCCTAACCAACGCATGTTTATTTGATAGACGTTTAATTTGGTATGATCTAAGGTCATGCCGCTGGGGTTAGTAGAAATTGAATTGCTACCATCCATCTTATCAATGTTCCAATCTTCCTGATAGGTCCAGTAGTTTGACTGTGCTATGCCCACCTGTTTGGTTACAAATGTTGCCTGTGCGTTACCTGTGCTGGTGAAACTGAATGTTCCGTTAAGTGGTCCCAGTGTAGGGCTTAGCCATAGACTAGCACCGTCTGTTTGTTCTGCTACCCATCCTCCATAGCCTCCTGCACGATTAACTATGGCCTGCATGGCAACATCTGCTGAAGTGTTGCCCAGTGTAACTGTGTAGGCAACACCGTTTAGAGTAATAGTTGCTGTCTGTGTAGCATTGGGCGCTACAGTCATTGTCAACAAAGTAATATGTGCTTTACCACCTGTTGAACGATTGACACCAAATCGATCACCATCCCAACCAAATACCACACGGTTCTCTTGATTAGTTAGTCCTGCGAACTGTAGACTATTGGCCACACCCTGTGTAAAGGCTGCGGTGAATCTACAGACAATGCCCTGCCCTGGACGATAACGCATAAAACGCTTGCTTCGTAGCACACCATAACCGCCTTGGCTAGTTCCTGACTGTACACGAAACAGTTGTGTGTCTGCTCCTGCTGATGACCCAGTACCGCTTGAGTATGTTTGAATAACATCACTAGTGGTGCCATAGATAGCATCTAACTGTATGACCGCTGTAGGACTGATAGCTAGTGGCTCACCAAATGCTGATACTTGTCCTGCGATACTAGGTCCTGATAGCGACGCTGCTACTCTTAGTAAAGGTTTACCTTGCAGGTCGTAGTCCATGGCCATGGTAAGGTCATTGGTGTTTGGCTCATAACTATGAACATAGTTAGTGCTGTTAGGATACATATTACCCATAGATTAACTCCACGGGCGGCCTTTTTTAAGACCCCCAACATTAGCATTATCTACTACAGTATTACCTGAATACTTTGTAGGTAGTTTATCTCTGTCATAAGTATTTCCTAAACGATAATAGCCTACAGTAACACTGCTGTCGTCTCCTGGAGTGCCTCTACGTTTAAGTTGTGCTATTTCTAATTTTTGTATTTGTCTACGTTCTCTGCTACCGCTTTGTTCTGTAGTACAAAGAATAGTATCACCGTCAACAATACCAGCCGCAGCACAGGTAGTAGAACTATCCCCTAGTGCTATACTATTAATACTTGGATTACCATAAACACTAATATTATAATAATCTGTAGGCAATCCTTCATCACTAGCAATAGCTGTAATTAAATCGTCAAGAGTAGCTGTGGCCAAATCCACAGTGACGTCGTCTCTTATACCAGTCAGTCCTTTATAGTATAGTGTGGCCATTACTGCTCCCTATAAGGATTATGTTGATGTGCTGGATATAAGCTTTGACTATTTCCGCGAATATCAGCAGGGTGTTTAGGTTTGTTTGGTCCGCCGCCGGCGTCTGTAGTTACAGCACTTACAGGAGCATATTGAGGATTAGGAGCGTTGCTCAACGGACTCATTTCGCCTGGGTCCAATAGTCCGGCAATCTGTTTCATTCTACGCATTTCATCATCGTAGAAATTTGCTGCTGTTTCGGGTTCGGTGTCAACTTGTACAGCAATAATTGGTTTTTGTTCGGGCTGTTCTGCTCGATCCAACATACTTAGTATTGCTTGAATTAATTCTTGTGCTCGCATAATGTATCCTAGATTAGATATTTAGCGCACTAAGAACTGTTAGTAATATCTGTGTGTTTTAAGATATCCCAAGTATTCTTCTATGCCCTGTTTTAATGTTTTAAATTGATCAACATCTACGCCAACTAGCGTAAGAGCGTCTGTGTCTGCTCGAGTCCACGTTTGATACTGTTTTCCTAAATTTCTGGGAATCTCAAAATATTTCTTTTTGCCCTTTATGTGTTCCAGCATGTAGTTGGCCACAGTTTCAAAATTGTGTGCTGATCCGGTGCCTACGTCATAAACGCCAGGCTTGTAATTATTCACAAAATGCCAAATTACTCGGGCTACATCTTCTACATAAATGAAGTCTCTGTAATAACTTACACTATCATCAAACAGTCGTAATCGCTTGTCCTCTTGTAGTTGATTGTACCAATGGAATGGTGTACTGGCCATATGCCCTTTGTGATACTCGTTTGGGCCATACACATTAAACAATCGCAGAATCACAGCATTGTCTAATTCTCGTTCGCTTATGTATTTGCTGAATGCGTACTGACTCGCAGGCCGATTATCTCCTAGACCATATACTCCTGCACTACTGGTAAAGATAAAAGGTATATTCTTTAACTGACACCACGTATACCATTCTCGTGTGCTTAGTACGTTTTTATCATAGTAGTCTTTCCAGTCCGTGTCCAGGGTACTACTGTTTGCTCCAATATGTATCACACAGTCTACATCTACTCCCCAGCCATCTGCTCCTAGCAGCATCTTATAATCTTTGCCCACAAGATTTTTAAACTGTTCTGGATGAGGCAAGTCATCAAATATGATAATGTCATTGATGCCCTGTTGATTCAAATAGCCTAGTACCACACTGCCTATAAATCCACCTGCGCCTGTAAGTGCTATTTTCATTTTATTTCCTCTAAGGTTGGAGCATACACTCCTAAGTGTTGTACTGTTATGCCTGCTGCTTGAATGGCAAACTTGACTGCTTGCTCTATGCTACGAGTGCTTAGATACTCAACTGTTAATGCTGAAAGGAATGTGTCGCCAGCGCCAGTGACGTCGCTGACTTCTACCTTGGGTGCTGAGCATTCGATGTTATGATGTATAACACTTGCTCCTTTTGATCCACGAGTAACGATTAGTCCTGAAGATTCACTTTTAATCTTACTATACTCTAACTCGTTGATCTTAATCCATGCTCCTTGAAAGCGGGCCAAGTCTGTTTTCTTTGTGTCCACAAACACAGGAATGCCTGTGTTGATTAGTTCTTCTATTAGCTCATAACTGACTGTGCCTTTATCATAATCGCTGACTACAATAGCATCATAGCTGTTAGGAATGTCAGTGACGAACTCTAACGGTGTACAACTAGCATCTTCATCAATTCTGACTATGTGCTGTTTGCTTCGAGTATCAATTAATCTAGTCTTAGTAGATGTTTCACTATGTAAGTAATTTACTTCACAGTCCAATGCTTCTAAGTTTTTACACACATTACCTGCCATACCAGGTCGACGTTCTTCATAGGCAAATTTAAACACAGGCACAGGTGCCTCAGGACTGATACGATCAACTGTACCGTATCGATACACATCCTCGCAGTTATCACCTATTAATAATATCTTGTATGGTTTTAGTTGTTGAATATCCATTGACTACATCGTAAAATTTTATTTCTCTACAATACTCAGCACCTATTATAGGTTTGTTTCTATAATCACTGCCTTTAATCATTATATCTGGTTGATATGATTTAATTGTATCTATAAGTTCTTGATCAGTATCGAAAGTTACTACACCAGAAGTAAACTTTAAACTTCTTAATAGGTAGGCTCTGTCATTCTGATTATTAATTGGCCTGCTAGTACCTTTAAGTTCTTGTACACGCCTATCCGTATCTATGGCTACTAAGACTGTGCCTAAGTTGTAAGCATACTCTAGTAACTCTAAGTGTCCTCTATGTACAATATCAAATGTACCGTTTACAAAAATACGTTTCATTTTAATGTATCTATAAATGCTGCTAGGTTATCAAACACTAGTGTACGTCTCTTTAAATCTCTATAGGTAAACTTGTCTAATTCTTTTTCTGTTTCAGCACCATAACCTGTACGAACAAGTATAGGCTTGGCACCTGCTCTGATTGCTGCTTTGAGATCTTTTATCTTATCTCCTACATAGTATCCTGTATTAAACTTGATATGCTTGTTTTCTTTTTCACATCGTTTAAACATACCTACATTAGGTTTAGCATAAGGATCGTCTTTACGACTACTAGCACTGTAATAGATAGCATCAATGCTAGTACAGCCTGCTTTACCAAATAGATCTAGCATGTGAAGATGTAATGTATCTACATCATCTTGTGTGTACAACCCTTTTTCAATTCCACCTTGATCTGTAATAACCACTATCTGGTAGCCTTTGTTCCTTGCTTTTGCCACAGCTTCTACACTGCCTTGAATAGGTACAAAGTCTTCTTTACGCCAACAGTAAGTACCAAGGTCCTCGTTAATTACTCCGTCACGATCTAGTCCTATAACGCACTTGACCTGATCACTGGCAATCCAGCTTATCTTAGGTTGGTTCTGAGGTAGCACTCTGACTGTCTCCTGGCATAATTCTATAGTTGTCTTCTACACTGTCTGCTGTACTAACTTCAAATATTATACTGTTAGGTTGTAGTGCTTCTAGTTGATGCGGTTGTAACGGAGGGTTGTGCCAAACATCGCCTTCTTTCAATAATTTCTCGTGTAAGGTAGCAGTCTTGGTATCTATCCAACGTAGCATAAATTGACCTGAGTTTACAAACCAAGTTTCATCTTTTTCTCTATGAAAGTGCATGCTAAATTTGGCTCTTGGTTTTTCAAAAACCATTAGTTTACCACAGTATTTGTCGTTAGTGGCCCAAATGATTTCATAGCCCCAACCTTTTTTAACCATTCCTTCTAATCTTTCAGTCATAGTTTTCCTTAATGTTTTGTTATTATATATAGAGATTTGACAGTAGTCAATTTTTTTTGTATAATTACAGTATGAAATATAATCCGAAAGAATCACTTGAACAGTGGGCAGAACGAGTGCGCATGCATGAGTACGGCGAAGCTCTTAAACAAATCGCAAATGGGCAAGATATTGATATAGTAATGGAAGCAATGAGTGTTCGAATTATGGAAAAATTAAAACACCCCTTACTTAAAGAAATCAAAGATTGGGGCAAATCAACTTATGATGCTACCTTGTCAAAAGAAAATTATAAAAAAAATTACTTAGACAAAACCAAACCCGTAGCAGATCATATGAATGATGTAGATGATCCTAATTATACTACTTGAGCTAGCCCGTAAACAGCGTAAACTAACATAGTTTTAGTGTGCATATCGTCTGCTTCAGAATCTAGCACATCCGTTCTTACTAAATCTTCTAATAACTCTTTGTATTCATCATTGGTAATGTCACCCCGGGCATGTTGTGCCTGTAACTCTAACGCCATTTGTGCTCGTTGTGCTACCCAAGGTTTATCGCTTTGTGCTAATTGATATAAATCGCTCATTTAAAATCTCCCTATAACAGCTTTAGCCACTGTGCTGCTTTGTGTATCTAATATTTTCTTTTTCATATTACAATATGCTTCACTACCTTGTTTTACCATACTACGATCATAGAAGTCATTTACTGTTTCATTCATAGGTTTCACTAGACGTAGCACATCTCTACTGTCTTTGACTTGACTGTAAATGATTAGCCAATCCATATGTTTCTTAATTACAGCAACCTGTGGTGCGTGTGGTTGTTTACAATCTAAATCTAATACACTCTGTCTAATGTCAATTACGACCTTACTTTGATTATCGTCCCAAAAGCTAGGTATATTATCTTTAATTGTTTGACAACCTACTAGTAGAAATATAAGTAAGCCTAATGTAAGATTACGCATCAATGTTCTCCGTATGGAATTACAGGACGATCGTCGTCTGTATTATCTGGTCCAATTAGTTGCACCATGATTGTTTAGCTTCCCCGTAATACTCACGAGCGAATCCGTTAGCTATTAATTGGGCACGTAGACTTTGTCCATCGAGAATAATATCTCCTAGTACCCGGCCCCCAAACTTATCCCATCCGTATAGAACAACAAACCGTTGAACACTTTTAGCCACGGCATTTGTAGTAAATTTAGTAGCCATTGCTCCACGTTCTGCTTCACTTGGACATTGAGCACGATGGCCTTTTTCAGGAGTATCAACTCCGTATATTCTAACTGCTAGTTGCGGTTTAAGTGGTGCTGGCAAGTATGGTGCGGCGATAACAATAGTATCACCATCTGTGACTTTGAGAATTTGTGCTTCGTAGGTTACGCCTTGTGGAGTAGCAGCAAAAGCAAATAAGGGTAATGCTGCTAGTAATAATAATAGTTTTTTCATAACTGAACACCTTTAATAATGTACAGTTATTTACTTAAACCATCCTATTTTTTCTCCGTTGTCTTTACGACGTTGCCATTCTGCTATTGAATTCGGAAAGCGCCAGGCCCAGATAGCTACTAGCGCCATAGTAATCGCAGTATAGATTACACCTTTAATAGGCACAGTGAACCACATAAACAGTAAACTACTGCTCATTACTGCTAGCATGGCATACTTGCCTTTTTGTGGAAATACTCGTTTCTCTCCCCAATTAGTAAGGAACGGGCCGAAACGTGGATGACTATACAACCACTTGTGCATGCGTTCATTGCTTTTAGCAAAGCAGTAAGCAGCGCCTACGAGGAAAATACTGAATGGTATGCCTGGTGTTACTAAGCCGATATAAGCCATAATCAAACATAACCATCCAAGTACGAAGAAGAAGAGTTTTTTCATTGTAAGTATTCTAACCAAGCCGGATCTCTAACTTGGAAGGGAAGGGTTTTTCTCTTATTAACAAGTTCGTAATAACTAGGCTTATAGGGCTTAATCATAGGCTTAGTTTTAATACTATTGCTCTTACGAGCATTACAAGGACCGCAGGCTGTTACACTATTGTCCCAAACACTTTTACCACCTAGACTAATTGGATGTACATGATCTAGTGTACAATCTTTTTTGGTCAGGCCTATATTACAGTATTGGCACTTGTACAAGTCTCTTAGGAAGACATTGCCTTTGCTGAATCGTACCGCAGCCTTTGGCTTCATATAATCTTTGAGCATGATGATACTGGGCACTTGTGTTTCCCAACGAGCACTACGTACAATCCAATTTTCATGCCATGCCAGTACGTGAGCCTTGTCCAGGACCATATATCTAATCGACTCTTGCCAATCGCACACACTCAAAGGAATAATACTCACTGGTGCGCCGTCTGCATTTAGTACTAGTGTATCTGACATTTTGATTTTGATTAAGGGTTTAAAACAGTACTATTATATATCCAAAAAACATTTAGGCAAATACTGATTGAGCGAATTCCATACTACATTTCTCAATCGATGTTGTCCATTGTTCTTTTTCATCTAAATCAAAAATTGTTTTAGTCGACGAGGAAGATGTTAACCAACTCATATTATGATTATAAGGCGGTATACCTTTGATTTCAGATTCCAATTGATCAGGTGCCCACGCACACAACCCCGCAAACATTCTCCAATGCGTCGGCCTGTCTCCTAGAGCAAATTTAAGTAATAAATCGCCTGAACTGCTTATACTAAAATCTTGATTCACTCTCATAGTATTGTTACATTCCCAATCGGAGCTGTGTAACACAGTTAAAGCATTAACATTTACTGGGCCGCCTACATGTAAGAATCCAGGAACATTTGATTCTATTCCGTGCTGTGAACTAAATTCTTTGATAGTCATTTTAGTTGGTTTGTTTAACACAAATCCTACACTGCCTCTGTCATGATCTTCTGTTATAAAGATAACAGCTTTACTCCAGAAGTTTCCTTTGATGTTTGGCGGTGCTGTTAAAAGTTTACCAACTAAACTCATGCTTGTTGTATTTGTGAAAGTCTGCTGTCTACCGCAGCTACTGATATTCCTGCTTTATTGGATCCTACTTTGTCATACCAACTTCTGCCACCTTTACTAGGAGCAGGGAAGCTAGCGAATTCCATAGCTAAATTGTCCATAAATCTTTCATTACTAATTTTTCCAGATAACCAATCGTCAAGACGTCTAATACTACGTAGTCTATATATAATTAACTTATCTTGATTCTCAGGACTAAATTTTTCTTTGTTAGGATTCATACCTAATCCAACTACACACTCAGCTAGTGTGTTAGGCATAAATTGGTATCGTCCTGATGCGGCGGTTTCCATAGGACTACCTGTAATCTTTCCTCTTTTATAATCTCGTTGAAATTGAAACAATTCAGTAATAGTCATATCTAATATTTCTGGATGACGTCTACTACCAAACATAATGTCATAGTGTCCTCTACTTTCTGGACCAGCAATCAAATCTAATATTTGACCTATCTTGCCTTTAGTTCTAGCATCATCTGCTAGTGGTGGTAAGTCTCTTTTAATTACATTACCTGTAGCCTGAGTTGGTGTTTTCTTTTTAACTTGACCGGATTGTATTTTATCCAGCATGTTAAATTCATTTTTACCAAAACTGCTGCCGCTACCACCGATCTCGTAATCTTTCTTAAAAGCTTCTACTGCTGCTGCTGTAGCAGGACCATATTTGCCGTCAACACCAAGACGTCCTAGACTATAACCTAATTCTTGTAGCCCTGTCTGCATTCTTTTTACTTCATCTTTTTGTTCTTGAGGAAATGGCGGACCTTGTTCAAGATTTTCTGACGATGTTATTTTCTCTTTTGTAGTAGGTGCTCCAGGCTTTTGATCAGGTGTACCTAATTTAGTTTTATTGCTAAGAGTATGTTCTGATGCTATTCGATTGGCAATGCCTCCATAAACACCCATGGGTTGATGAAGACCATCACCACCTTTGACTGTGCCTAAATCATATGTAGGAACATTGATACTGGCACTCAAAGCTGTTCTTAATTCATCTCTTTTATCTTTATTTTTAGCGTTGAGAGTAGCTGTAGGCAACAAGTATACAACTTCTAATCCTTTTTCTTTGGCATCACTAATAATTCTATTGACTTGACTGACAATTTGTGGAATGGGTTTAGATCCTAAATCATTGGCTCCTAAGCTTATAGCCACAACACTACCTGGAGGAATCTTAGCGATAGCCGCTGGATGCATAGGATCAAATGCACTAGCACCGTCCATGCCTAATGACTTCCAAGTTTTACCTCTACCATAATTGCCTACACCATTACTATGACTATCCCCCACAGTAAAATAACCCGGCTCATTAAATTGAGCCACGGTGGCCTGGGCGCCTTTTTGTGCTTCTGTAATTACATTTTTAAATTCATTAAATCTCATTGACCTTTCCTTGTTCCGTAATCTGGCAATGGGCCACCGTACTTTTGTCCTTTAATTTTCTTGCCACCTACTGTAATTCTAACTGAACTTTTTCCATGTCCTATAAGGTGACTCTTATCGCCGTCTCTAGCACGTAGGCCTTGGCTTTTACAGCTGGCTAGATTGCTGGCTCCAAGATCTTGATTAGGCGCACTACTGAGGCAGAGTTTTCTGCTAGCTTTTTCGTCTAGTTGATCTAATTCTTCGTTAGTTAGGAAATCGGTGACTTTCATGATAATGTATTTAACCGTTGGCTTCTAAGTCCAACCATTCATATACATTTAGCCATTTACGTTTACCTACAGTTTCTTTTAAGTGTGTTAGATCAGCACAGGTTTTTAATCTCATTCTTGTTTTTTCTTGTTCTGGAACTGGAATTATACGTATTTCTACACCTTCTTGTTCAGCTATTGTTTCGGCAATATCTAGAAAACTGTGTGCTAATCCGCTACCCACATTCCAAATACCGCTGCCTTTTACAGTATGAATAAAATCTAAGTGTAACTTACACACATCCCCTACCCAAGTCCAGTCTCGTTTGATATGTTCTGCGGTTTCCCAAACTTCAACAAACCCTTGCTGCTGGGCTTGCTGTCTCCACTTGTAGATAGCATTTGCTCTATGACCTCGCAAGTGCATCCATTTACCATATACATTAAAGTATCTAAATCCTTGTACAAAAGCAGTATGGCGCTGTTTGAATACCCAACGATCAAATAGATATTTGCTCCATGCGTAAGGAGTCTGTGGTTGGCAAGCACTATATTCACTAAAATTATTAGTGTTGCCATATACACTACTGCTACTAGCGTACTGTAAATTAACAGCATGACGCTGACATTCTTCGAATAGCCAACAACTGAATTCATAGTTTTGATACATGACTTTTTCAACATCTGTTTCTGTCATATCAGCAATGGCGCCAAGATGTACTACCCATTCGTAGTCAGTAACATCAGGCCAGTCTTCTTTGTTGCTAGACCAATCCCATCCTTCTACTTGCCATTCAGGTTGATGCCCTAAGTAAGACATCATATTTTTACCTATGAAACCATTACAGCCGGTTATTAAAACTT